>Ga0325414_1002691_pt1 | contig 18123 bp, 14 predicted proteins | sample PopdelMetagenome_8_FD_206183 | JGI IMG/M metagenome (GOLD analysis project Ga0325414, IMG submission 206183) | Populus deltoides microbial communities from Bellville, Georgia, United States - Leaf-PdKOR-R3 | ecosystem: Host-associated > Plants > Phyllosphere > Phylloplane/Leaf | place: USA... | reverse complement strand
TAATTATTACTAGAATGATGGCTTGGCTTTGTTAGATATTAAGGTTTTAGCCTTATGGTTGATTAGGATTTGGTTCACTAGTTTTTGTGCTGGGTTATTAATGATTCCTATTTAATATGATCATTTAGTTTCAGTTTGTTTTGGTCAATCAGCTGCTTCCCTGCTTCCCACGTTATAGGAGTTGTGGATACGTGAGCTGATTTTTAGTTTCTTCTATTACTGCTTGTAAGGCTATTTATAGCCAATTCTCTCTTAATGAAAACTGCAAAAGATACTACAGTTTTTTTTCAATCTTCTGAGATTAACATTTGGTATCAAAGCCTCACAAGTTGTTTGATTGAATCATGAGAAGCAGCAACTCTCTGCACGAGTGACAAGAGAAGAGATGTCGATGGAAACAAATTTTGTGCAGCCATCAATTCCAAAAGTTGATGGACATTATGACCACTGGTCTATGCTGATGGAAAACTTTTTACGATCGAAAGAATACTGGACTTTAATAGAACAAGAAGTACCTGCAGCAGCATAAGGAGTATCTCTGACAGACGCTCAGATGAAGGCCATTGATGATCAACGATTGAAGGATCTGAGAGCTAAGAACTATCTTTTCCAAGCTATAGATCGATCCCTCTTGGAAACTATTCTCAAGAAAGATATAGCTAAGGATATATGGGACTCGTTGAAGCAAAAGTATCAAGGCATGGCTAGAGTTAAGCGTGCACAGTTGCAAGTGCTTCGAAAGGAATGAGAGATACTACAGATGAAGGTTGGTGAATCTGTAAACGAGTATTTTGCTCGAACTATGACAATAGCCAACAAGAAACGAATTCACGGTGAGAAGATGGATGATATTGCTGTCATTGAAAAGATTTTGAGATATATGACACCGAAATTCGACTATGCTGTCTGCGCTATTAAGGAGTCTTATGATGTGGAAGCCATGTCCATAGATGAATTACAAAGTAGCCTCCTGATGCATGAGCAACGTATGAATTATCATACTGCTGCAGAAGAACATGCCTTGAAGATGACGTATGAAGATCATTCCAGAGGACGAGGATGAGGTCGTGGTGTTTTTAGAGGGCATATCAGGCCAAGTTTTGATAAGTCCACCGTGGAGTGCTACAGTTGCCATGAACTTGGGCATTTCCAGTATGAATGCCTAAAGAAGGGATTCAGAGCCAATTTTATTGACACAAGTGAAGATATGTTGTTGATGGCTTATGTTGAAGAGAAGAAAATCAGTTCAGCAAAAGTTTGGTTCTTGGATTCAGGGTGCAGCAACCATATGTGTAGGAAGAAGGAGCTTTTTTATGATCTTAATGAGAATTTCAGAGAGACAGTGAAACTTGGAAACAACTCAAGCATGACAGTAATGGGGAAAGGAAATGTAAGGATAAGGGTCAATGAGAATACTCAGGTGATCACTAGTGTTTTTTATGTCCCTAATCTAAAGAGTAACTTGCTAAGCATTGGTCAGGTTCATAAAAAGGGACTTGCAATTCTTATTCAACATGGAAAATGCAAGGTCTACCATCCTAATCGAGGACTAATTATTGAGACCACAATGTCATCGAATAGAATGTTTATTCTACTTTCTTATTGTCGAGTAAGAGAGCAGACTTGTTACAACACCATGACAGAAGATTCAGCTAGAGTTTGGCATCGCAAATAATTCTAAATTTTTTAAAGAATTAGTAACTTAAAGTATAAAGATAAACATTAGTAAAAAAAAGAAAAAGGAAAGACTAACTGTATAAGGATGAAATTAGGGCCTAATGTGAGAAAGATAAAGGATAAGGGGATTAAATTGAAAAGACATGAATAACCGAGGAACAAAAAAAAAAGAGAAGACCTGTCAGCCCTAGGAAGAAAAAGCGCTAATGGAAAAAAAGAAAGAGGGAAAAAAAGAGGAGTCATTCTTCTCTTTAATACCTTTCAAAGAAAATGTAGAGAGAAAACATGTAAACCAATTCTTGAGAGTAATTAAGGGTTTTAAGTGAATATTAAACACTAAAAACAAAATAAATTATAGGAACAAAATGAGAGAAAGATGGCGGCAGCTAAAGAAAGATGAAAAGAGACCAAAAAATTTGAGGGAGAAGGAGCTTTAAGAAGTAAAAACACAGTTAGGAACAAAACTAACACCTTCCTATATCAATTTCTAATACTTTTGGGTAAGTTTTATATGAAAATACTAGTTCTTCAATCAGGTTTCTTGAGGGGATTTTTCTGAGGTAAATGAAAATTAAGGATAGAGTGTGAAATGAAAGTGAAGAAGACATGATGGTGTTTTAAAAAAAAATAAAGAAAAAGACATTACTAAGGCTTTGAAACCTTCAGCCAAACATAAAAAATGAAAGGGGGAAAACCTTTGTAATATTGATTTGTGTGTACATGATAAAAAAAAAAACAAGTATTTATGATCATGTAAGAAACTATTATATGTTGAAACCTAAACATATAAATAAATTCATATGGTGCATGCTCTTATTTAATTTAATTATGAGCGTTTAAAATCTCATGAATGATTATTGTTGTGGAAATGACATGTTTTGTATACAATGGTGATAAAAAAAAAAAAAAGAGTGAAAGAAATGCATGAAAATGATTGGTTGTGTGTTAGACCTATACACCAGAAATCTGGACAGTATTACGGTCCCGTTTGTTTGCTGGAAAGTAGTTTTCTTTTGGAAAGTGAATTCTGGGAAAGTAAATTCCAGAAAAGTGAATTATTTTCTGATATTTGGTAGTGTAATGGAAAATAAGTTGGAAAACATTTTCCAGTGTTTGGTTATGTCATGGAAAATGAGTTGGAAAATACTTTCCAGTATTTGGTTATGTCATGGAAGAGCTAGAAAATAACTTATTAATGTTTTATTTTTTTTAATTTTATTAAAATAATGAGGAACAAATCTTACAAATTAAAAAGTTGAAAGAGAATAAAATTGAAAAAAAAATAATTTCATAAATTATCTCAAATAAACTAAATAATAATTAAAATAATTGAGATCAAATCTAACAAATAAAAAATTTGAAAGATGAAGAAATTAAAATAATAATAATTACCATTTCATAAATTATTTCAAATAAAATAAGTAACAATTAAAATAATGATGACCAAATTTGATAAATAAGTGGTTTCCATGAAATCATTTTCTGTCAAACAAACGAGGCCTACAAGCTAAATTATAACCAGCATTTGGACTAGTTAAAGATACAATTTGAAATGTTATCCTCGTCCAGTCTTCGACAATTACCTGGACGTTCTAGTATGTTTTTCTCATTAATATATCTTTTTTAATTTTCTTCCAATATTTTTTTATCTTTTTTTTTGTACTTTCTCTTTTCCTTTTTTTATATTTTTTTATTTATATAGGGTCCCAAAAATAAGTAACAACAATATGTTGACATGCCAGGTTTAGACACAGATATTGTAAGCCCCTAGAAAATGAATGCATGAATTTAAATAATTAAAGAAGAATCCATTAGTGATACATAAAATTTTCACTTAAAGTATAAAGATAAACATAAGTAAAAAAAAGAGAGGAAAAACTAAGTGTATAAGGATGAAATTAGAGCTTAATATGAGAAAGATTAAGGATAAGGGGACTAAATTGAAAAGACATAAATAAGTGAGGGACAAAAAACAGAGAGAAACATTAATGGGTATCTGACATCGTGGTAGTCCCTAAGAAAAAAAAAGAGTATCTGACATCATAGTAATTAAGGTTAAATATAAAATGTAGAAGTAATGGGATTCTAGATTTTTGGAAGTGGTCTAGTACCTTCAATGGGTATCTAACATTATGGTAATCCTTAAAAAAAGACAACAAAATTAGGGCATGTGTAAACTTTAGGGATCTAAACAAAGTTAGCTTAAAAGATGATTTTTCTTTACCGCACATAAATATTATTATGGATAATGCTGTAAGAATATACGCTTATTCCTTCATGGATGGTTTTTTTAGGTACAATTAGATCAAGATAGCTAAGGAAGACTATAATTGTCATAATTTAAGGAAATTTCTATTACAAAGTCATGTCATTTTAATTAAAGAATGCTAAGGCAACCTACCAACAACTAATGGTGACAATCTTCCATGATACAATAAATAGAAAGATCAAAGTTTATATAGATAATATAATTGCTAAGTCTAAAAATAGAAAGGATCATATCAAAACATTAAGGAAATTATTTAAAAAATAAGAAAGTATCAATTGAATTTGAATCTATAAGTGTATATTCAGAGTGAAGTTTGGAAAGCTATTCAAATTTATTTTAAGAAATATAGGAATTGAAGTAGATCACAAAAAGAAACAAGGACATACAATTCATGCCTACTCTTGGAATTGAAAAACAAAAAAGCTTTATAAGGCATATGAATTACATAACCTGTTTCATCTCTCAACTGATAATTATATGTGAATCGATTTTTTGGTTACTTTGAAAGAAGAATCTCATGAAATAGGATCAGCATTGTTAATAAGTTTTTGATAAAATTAAACAGTATCTATAAAAAAACCATATTTTCTTATATCGCTCGTACTTAGAAGACCCCTTATCTTATATTTGATCATGTTTTAAGTAGTTATGGGTTGTGTACTAGGCCAATACGATGAGTTTAGAAGGAAGGAATAAGCCATTTACTAAATTAGCAAAAAGTTCACTGACTATAAGTCCCGCTATAGTCAGTTAGAGAAGCTATGTTGCAATCTAGTATGAAGTGCTAAGCAACTTCATCAATATATGTTGTTTTACAGAATTTGGTTGATCCCAAAGATGGATCCTCTCAAGTACATTAATGAGAAGCCATACCTATCAATTTGGATTACTTGCGAAATATGGCATCATCTACATAATGAGAAAAATAGTGAAAGGAAGCACAATTGTTGAACATCTTGGTAATAATGCCACAAATGACTATTAGCTACTAAATTTTGATTTTCCTGAATGAGAACATTATGATAGTAGAAGAAGAGGCAGAAAGTGAATAGTGGATAATGCAATTTGATGGTGTGATGAATGTCTATAGAAATGGATCTGGTCGTATGATAATTTTCCTATGCGAAAAACAATATTCCAGCTCAATTAAATTGTAGTTTAATTACACCAACAATATAGTTGAATATAAGGCTTGCATTTGTGGCTTAAAGGTTGTTTTGGAAATGAGGATAAAAAGGCTAAATGTCTATGGATATTTTATGTTGATCATTTGTAGGTAAAATATAAATGGTAGACTGAGGATGAGAAATTAAGGCCATATCATGAATACCTTACAAAACTTGCCAAAGACTTTTAAAAAATAGAGTTTACGCATATAAGAAGAGACAAGAACCAATTTGTTGATGTTTTGGAAACCCTAAAATTCATGGCCAAAATGAATTATTGGATTAGAGTACAACCAATATGTATAGAAATCAAGAATCTTATAGCACACTATTGTTTGGTAGAAGAAGTAGATGGAAAGCCATGTATAAGAGAAGAATTATACCAGTAGTATCCTCTGAAGGCATCTAAGCTAGACAAAAAAAACTTAAAGAGGATTGTCATGGAATACTACATAGACAAAGAAATCTTGTATAAAAAGTCATACAATAAAACCATGCTAAGATGTTTAAATAACAAATAAGCCTATAAAGCCATATGAGAAGTCCATAAAGGAATTTGTGCCACTCATTCAAATGGACACATGATGGCTAGACAAGTATAGAGATTAGGATATTTCTGGTTATTTGTATGATTTTGGGAATAGATTACATAGAACATGTTAGGATATGCTAAATGTTAGGTGTATAGTAATAAAATTAATGTGCTCATCAGTATCTTTGTTTAACATGGTGACACTTTGACCCTTCTCAATGTGGGGGTTGAATATCATTAGGCCAATCAACCTAAAATCAAGTAATAGGCATTGATTTATCCTAGTGGTAATTGACTACTTTATAAAATGGATAAAAGCCAACTCTTATGCCTATATAACCTATAAGGTGGTTAAGCGATTCATTGAAAAAAACTAATTTTTTTTTTGTATGACTCACCTAAAAAGATAGTGACAAAAAATGCTTAGACTTTCAATAAAGAAATATTTTTAGAATTATGTGTGAAGTGGAGGATCAATCACTCAAACTCATATCCCTACCAACTGAAAATGAAAGGTGTTATGGAGATGGTCTACAAAATATTAAAAAGGCCATCCACAAAATGGTTGTTACATATAAATATTGGTAGATGCTTCTCTATGTTTTTTATACATGTTGCACTATAGTAAAGACATCAATTGGAGCAACACCTTACTCATTGGTTCATGGGATAGAGGTAGTGATGCTCTTGGAAGTAGAAATTTTATCTCTAAAAGTCATGTGGGATTCTGAGTTAGAAAAATATGAATGGGCTAATATACGATACGAACAACTAAACATGATTAGTGAGAAGAGATTGGCTATGATTTGCCATCATCAATTGTATCAAAAAAATGATGGACAAAGCATAACATAAAAAGTTATGACCAATGACATTCAAAGAAAATGACCTTGTGCTACAAAAGATTTTGCCTCATCAATTGAAGACTAGAGCAATTAGGCACCAAATTATAAATGTCTATGTGGTGATAAAAGCCTTCTTACGAAGGGTGTTGATTTTAACTAGGATGGATGAAATGGATTTGGTTAGGCTTGTGAATTCTAATTTTGTAAAGAAATACTTCGATTATAACATTAAATTTTGTTGAAAATAATTTGATGTTTCCTCAAAACAACATCCTAGCATCTTGTTTAAAGAATGACAAACAAATTAAAAATTAATCAAGTAATTCCCTCTTTAAGGTGACCACAGTAAGCTGAAATACAAATAAAATAATACAATCTTCTATTATCTATACATATAACGCCTCCCAAGTTTTAGGCAGTATGAATAATGGTGCTAGTGGATTCAAAAGTCATGGACTTACAAAATGTAGTCTTATGCATGTCCAAACAAGCTACACTATATAACGTCAAAACTTATTGGCCTTAATTTCTTGTGCTTGAAATGAAAAAAGATCATTTTTGTTATTCATTTCATATTAAAAAATTAAATTGTATCCCTTGTAGTTTTTTTTTTTCAGCCTAAAAGAATTTTCGTCGTAAGAACCCTGACTAAGATCACACCACACACTAGGGGCAAGTGAAAATATAAAAATTAAGAAGAATATCATGATAAATTCAAAAGAAATGGAGCTAAAGGAATCTAAACTATAGTTATCAAACTCGACCCGGGGGTTGACCCGGCTAAGGGGCGGGGTCCCGGGTTTCATGGGTCAACCTAGAAAAATAAATAAAAAATATTTAAAGTTTTAATATTTCATATGAAAAAAATTAAAAAAAAAACAATCTATGTGAATATAAGCTATATATGTTGTAAATAATGAAGTTTAAAAGAATATTTTAAAATAAATTTTATCCCCTATTGAAAAGATATTATGTTATCCTTTTAAGTTGAAGTATTTAAACCAAATTTTTTTTATCCTACATTGAAAAAACATGATTTTTTTCTTATGAATATAGATCATATATATTAAATGACTTCAAATCCCACATTGAAAAAATAACTTCTTTCTTGTGAACATAGAATATATATATTAAAAGGCTTCAAATTCCATATTGAAAAGATATTATGTTATCCTTTTAAGTTGAAGTATTCAAACCAATTTTTTTTATCCCACATAGAAAAAACTTAACTTTTTTCTTGTGAACATATAGTATATATATGAAAGGGCTTCAAATCTCACATTGAAAAAATAACTTTTTTCTTGAGAACATAGAGTATATATACTAAAGGGTTTCAAATCCCATATTGAAAAAATAAAATATTTTTCTAGAATTTATATAGTGAACTTAAAAAGTGTTAATAATTAACTAAAAAAATATGAAAAAAGAGGGGTATAAGAGAAAAACCACATTTGAAAAAAAAACACCGAGTTTCGTCCAGGTTTGCCCAGGTCGACCAGGTCATGGGTCGACCCACCGAGTCGACCAGGTTTTGCGGGTTGTTGCACTAATCAATCTTTTTTCTTACTCGGATCAGTCCAGCCACCGGGTTCCAGGTCGACTCGTCGGGCCAGTCCGGGTTTAATAACAATGATCTAAACACTAAGGGGCATGCCCAAATCAAAGACAAACGACAATTTTAAAGCAAAATAGTAGGCCTCACCAAGAAAATTAAAAGAGGAAAAAAAGAAAATATGGAGAAAAAATAGAGACAAAAAGACACGACAATTTAAGTAAAGGAAGATGATCCTATGAATTCATTTCTTTCATAGCAAAAAAACCTTAACATGCATTACATGCCTTTATGAATTACAAGAAACTCAAAACAAAATTTGTTTTAAGTTTATATAAAAATACTTTATGTTTTTACAACTTGAGATAGTCAAAATTGAGAAGAAAAAACACTCCATTCAAAGCAAATGATTCCTTGTTAAATAAAAAACAAAGGAGATAAGGAAAGACATGTTGAAAGCCACATTTCCTTGAGCCATTGTCACATCATACTTATGGGCATGATCAAACTAGGGTAAAGTTATGATAAAAAAACAGCTAGTCCTTCTAAATGGCTAGCAGAACAAATAACTTTATGTAGTAAACACAAAGAAAGAGTAATTACTATAAAAATACTAGGTTATGTAGCTCATAAACACTTGAGCAAATGACCAATATAGGAAAACTAAGGTAGGACAGCTGGTTAAGCAACGAAAAGAGGCCAAATTAGAAATTACAACCCCACTATAAAAAAAAGATAAATTACAAAAAAAGAGGACCTATATTTTATATCAGGTAAAGATATATGTATGTCATTTAACCCAAAAAATGTTTAATATTGCATAATGTCTTTATAGAAATTTTGTAGGAAAACATTCCTTAATGAAGTCCAAAAAGGCTCCAATGAATCCGAATAAGTAAAATTTCAAACAAGGTCTGCCATAACTAGAAGCTATCCTTAGTCACGGTACCAAAGAAAATTCATCTTGTGTTGATGGACTACCAACCATCACTAAAAGTTATCCTTGAGTGACAGTACCAAGAAAAGTTGATCTTGCATCACTAGAAGATATCTTTAAGTCATGGTACCCTGAAAAGTTGATCCTACATCGGTGGTACTAACCATCACCATAAATTATCCTTTAGTTATAGTACCAAAATAATACCCTCTTATGTCGGCTGTGTTGCAGAAGATCAGAGGAGTAAGAAGGAGATGAAGGGCTTAGAGGACTTATCATAGATCGATGGTTATGATTTTATCAAGTCAGACACCTTTAAAGCCTCTTAGTCCTTGCCTATAAAATAGACCCATAACCCACACAATGAAGGAAAAAAAATTAAGGAGGGAAGAGAGTTGTTGGGGAGAGTAACTAAAAAAAGTGGAGAGAAGGTAGTGTGGGGAAGAGAAAAGGAACACCAAAGGGAAAAAAAGAAGCCCAACCATGGCAGCTCAATCCCGAAGCTTTATGGCCTTCTTTAAAGACAATCACAAACCTTAAAACACCTTCATAAAGATCCAATAATAGTTCAACATTGTTGCAACCTCTCTAGAAGGTGTCATTAATAGCCATACAAGTTAGTGACAACTTGGTTTTGTGAGAAAACAATAGCAATAGAGGTTCAACAACTAAAAATGGTGGTATGTGAATTCCTGAATTTTTTTTTTAGGTTTGATAAGCCTTGATAGACATGGTGCAACTTAAAAAGGAGTAGAAGAATAGTGGCAACAATAGTAACTCCAGCAGCTCAAGTCTATGTGAGTATTTTCTTTTCTACTCCAAAGTACATGCCTTTTGCATCTATTAGAAGCTTGAATTTGTCTTAGTTTCTAAGTAATTAAAGTCTAAAGCTTGAGAACCATATGCTTGAGTTCATTTTAATTGTTAAGGGAATAAAGTCTATAACTTGAAAAATGATGACTTATAGATGTTGCATGTTCGTCTTGAAAAATGATGACTTATAGATGTTGCATATTCGTCTAGTTTCAGTTATAGTGCGTGAAGTCTTTAAAGCTTAACATGAATGACTTGCTTGTATGCCTATATAATGAAATGATAAGTCTTTAAAATTCCTCAAGACATTTTGGAAGTTGATGGGAAAGAGGAATTCTAAACTTGGTTGGCACTTTGGGGTTTTAGAAGTAAATCAACTTGCTTTGTTTAGCATTATAAGCTTTAATAGTCGTTGTATGCTTTACCCTTTCTTTCACCCTAAAGCCTTGTATGACAGTTCCTTTTTTATAATTACTACATGCATTCCCTGTTATATTGATGAACATGTGAGCTCCTGTTGTTAAGAAAAACTAATGGTAATGTCTGTGGGTGGGGTCACATTGTTAACTTACAAACACATGTGTTTTTATGTGTATTTAAGGCATGTGTTGGTGAGTAGGCTTTCTTTCAAAGTTTTAGTTATGTTACAAAGAGTAAATTAGATTTACCATTATTTTGTGACATTAACTTTTTTTTATTTTGTTAAAGTTCCTTTAATTTTTTTCATATAACTAAGCCTCTTAAACAAAAAAAAATAAAAAAATAATAAATTCTAGCATTCTTTTTTAATTTACACATGCTTTGCTAATTATTGATGACATTTTAGCATCTTTATGTTTTGATTTTAGAAAGAAAAGACCAAAAATATTTTCATATTGCATGCATCCATTTTGAGTTTCATAACTTGTTTATAAAACCCATCAAGGTTTGGCCCATAATAAAAGGCCTTTAAAAGGTCGACATTACAAAACCCTTAAAATATATCATCTCGTTTAAAATCATAAAAACAAATATGTTGTTATTCACCCATGATATTCTAGATAAGTAGACTTATAGTCAGTTGTTATTTTTAATATTAATGGGTAGTAGCCCTTCCTTTGGTTTTCAAAACATGCTTTCATTTTGAGTTTATGCAGTGTAATATTCATCGATGACATCTAAGTGTATAATGGAAGTATTAAATTTCTTTTCTATTTAATATTCATTCGTGACACCTAAGTGTTAAACTGAAGTATTGATTTTCTTCTTTAGTCCAATATTCATTGATGATACCTGAGTATCAATCACAAGTATTAATATCCTCTTTAAGTCTAATATTCATAAATGAAAATCAAGAGTATCAATTTTAGGAAGTTTTGAATGCCATTGCTACTAAATCCTACCCTGAGTAGATTAACTGAATAAAGGTACTACTTGGATATTCTAGGACTAAGGTATAACAATCCTTATTCAGCAAAATATTATGAGTGAACCATGTACTATAGGTTATATAAACATGAACAAGACATTATCCATGGACCACCATTGCATAAACAAAATATTTAGCAACACCTCCTCCTAAGATTTGGGCCAAGTTGAATGAGTCTAATAAAAGCCCCCCCAAATTATTCACTAATATGGCTTAATAAACTATCTATAGTCATAAATCATGATCTAGAGTAAATGAGTATAGAAGTGTCAATTCACCAAACAAATTAGGAGTGACGAAAACAAACAAGACTTGAGAATGGATAAGCATAAAACTTACCTTGTGTTTAACTCATTTCAGTAGACCTAATAGATAGACCATCAATAGATTAAACACAATACATACCATTAGGAATAAAGACAAGTGGCAATACAACTTACCTTAGGTATGATGTTTTAAAGTGAAACTATCTTTCTTTTAGTATTACTAGTCCTTTACCTAAGATCTCTAAACACCAGTTAGAGATCGTAGTGACCATTTACTAGATGACGACTTCTCTTTCAATTTTTAGCCCAAACATAAACAAGTTTTTGTTTATATAGGCTCACCGCGATGTTAGGTGCGACAACATACAAAACCAATTTTTCAAGTTTCACCAAGATTAGAGACATGATATCAATGTTTGTAAAGATTTTTACAAGTTGATCAAGACCTTGTTAGTGCTTAATGTTCTCAGATTTAAAAAGGGGAAAAGAAATTAGTATAATAGCCACCAGGAAGGCTAAATTTGTTGCTTACAAGTACTAGTCCAATGATAATGGACCACCCAAGTTGATCCTAAAGTAACCTATCACCTTGGTTTCAAACAATTACCAAACAATTACAATTACGAGTATTATACCTATGTTGAAAAATCACTTATAATCATTCAAACTACCATGGATGAAATGCAAGAAATGAGTGGTTTAACCTAAAGTGAATGATGTTATACCTAATAAAAGTTTGAAAAGAAAAAAAGAATAAGGGAAAGGGTTGATCAATTAACCAGTAGCATTGAATATGAAAAAGGCTAGTGGACGAGAAGGAGGCTGTAGACTTCCTTAAGCATCGAAGATGAAAAGGTTGTTTTGATTTTTCATGACTAAGAAATTCTTACCAATTCCTTACAACCATAACACACATATCCTATTTATATATTTCAAGTACCAATCAACATTTGGTGTTTTAATTGTAATTGATAACTTCACGAAAATAGTCGATATTGTTTCAAAAATTTAGGAAATTGGTCGAGGATGACTTTATGAAAGAGGAATTAAGATTTTTGAACCTACTACTACTACTACTACTACTAATTTTACTTAATTTTAGTGGGTTGAAAACAAAAGGAAAGGGAGCTTTTAAAGGAAAGTAATGTGGTCGAGCAAATTAGTTTACAATGAGGATAGGACTGGGAGGGAATAATCACTCATATAATACCTAATGACATTTCTTGGATGGAAGCCTAAAGGACCTTAACATAGGTAATGTATTGCCTTGATATGCTAGTGTAAGGGAATAAAATAAAATAAAAATAAAAGATAAGAAATTTAGTTGGATTTGACTACAAGTTCAAAAGGTATCTTAACCAATTAACCTATTCCGTGTGTCCACAAGTAATTAAGAACATAGATAAGCATGAATGACAATTTAATCTAAGTTAATAGCAACCTGAATGGAAGAGTTTTTTCTAGATAGTTACCTTGCATGATTGGTAATGGATAAGGTATAGATATTGTCAAATTTGATTATAAACTCAATTCAAACTTGACCCAACCCAATACACACACACAAAATAAATAATTAAAAAAAACATCAAAGAGCTTATTTTTTCACTATATACCAAGACATAGATCATTGTGGATTAGAACAATAAAATTATTATTTTGTCATTAAAAAAATTCATTAATGTTGTTGGGGGTAATACAATTTTTTTTCTTAGGACCTATTAGTCATTGTTGGATTGATATGGGGCAGATAAATCTTTTAACATTTTTAAGTACAATGCAATGACTAAATTACCCTTAAAAGAAAAGAAAAATTAAATGGTATCTAGGGGTTTTTTTTTATTTTAACTTTTTAAGCGCAATAAAATGTCTCAATTACCTTTAAAAGAAAATTTATTTGAACTACTGTACTGGGTTTTTTTTTGTATTTCCATCCTAGTTTTTTAGTTATAATCAAGTTGACTAAGAAACAATTTGATATTTTTATCATTATTTAAGAAACAAGAGTGGCTGACGAATGTCACACGTGAGTACCACGTGAGAGGGTATAAGGTTGCCAAACAATGACTTCTAAGGAAGTGTTAGAATTGTCTTAATTACCCCTCCATTCTTAGGCAACATGTGTGTCCAATAGACCTCTAGTTTGGCACTAACAACCTTTTTTACTCTTTTTTCCCTATCCTATTTGATTTCTGCATCTGACTCTCTAAATTCTCAAAACAACCCTTCAATTTGTTTTTCCTTCATATTTGGTCTCTTTTCTTTTGATTACTATTTGTTTTATTTGAAATAATTTATAAAATCAGAATTTTTCTTCAATTTCATCCTCGTTCAATTTTTTCATCCTCCACATCTGATCATCATTTTTTTTATTGCAATTTATTTTATTTGAGATATTTTTAAAATTGATTTTTTAATGATTTCATGCTCCTTTAGTTTTTTTCATTGTAAAACCCAGCATGAAGCCACATTAAAGAGTTTAACACAAACATGACTTGCAAAAAAATTTTACCAAGTACAAATATTATAATATGAAAGCTGATTAGTACTTAAAAGTGCATTTTTATCAAGGTTTTATATCATCATTTTGCACTTGAAGTATCAATAACTCCTTAACTAAAGCATGTTTTATAATAACATATCTAATAATATAAGATACCTTTAATTTATGATAAGTGTTCATCTTAAATGCAGGCTTATCACATAAATGAAAGAATTGATTGATGAGTTGAAGTACTGAAATTGAAAGGACAAAGAGATGGCCAAACTTAGAAAAGAGACGTTGGTGCAGTCCAAACTGGAACATTGTTTGGTAATCGGGCTGTAGATCTCAGATTTAGGTCTACTTTATATGGATGAAAAGTTAAGACATAGGCCTACAACTTTCATGGGAGCCTAAGATTTAACAAGGCCGTTTTCAAGTCCAAATTGTAGCAACAACGAAGAAGTCCGAATCTGTCCTGCAGCCGAGACACTGTTCAGTGTTCAGCTCATATCTCGAATTCTAGAAGTCAAAATGATCTCAAATGTTTACCCTAGAAAGATGAGACAATTTCCTAGAACTTTCATGTTGAAGTCTATTCAAATTATGACGTTATCAATGATGTTTTTGGTAGACAAGAAGATAAGAATTGTCATCAAGTCAAGATGTGGCCACCCATTCATCAATTAGTCAACAAATCAATATTTTCGAATTTTGGCCTATAAAAGGAGGCATTTGCCATGTATTTAGGCATCTTGGTGTTCAGATCAAGATCATGCTCTTGCTCTCTCTTTTTTAATACTTAAGTTTTGTTTATATTAATCTCTTGTTTATACCTTTCATTTCCTTTTCTTTACTTAGTTAACTTCTTTCTCATTTATATTCTTATCTTGTTTATTTATGTTTCTTTCTTTCATTATGTCTAGCTAGGTTAATTATGTCAAGGTGAAAAGGGTACACTAATGGTGTAAGAACAAGTATAATATAAACTTAGCATGGACCTTAATGTTGGATACTAACATGCTTTATATTTGTTATTTTGTTCACTTTTAATACTTTGCTTGTTAAATGGTTAATCTAGATTTATGTTGTATAACACTTGATACAACAAATACTTGGCACTTTCATAGCCCATACTGTATGGTATAACCGACACTTGAGCTATGAAAGGAACTTGATTTGTTGTTAACATAAGTTATAATCATGAATGTCTGACAACATTTACAAGTATTAGCATTATTCGAATAAGATAACTAATGTAATCATGTTAACAATTTATAATCTGATTGGAACCTCCTTTGTGTGTGGTTTCCAATTGAACAATAAGAGTTTATACTATACTTGTTTGAAATACCATTAGTGGATCCTCTAACCTTGACATTTGTTGTTATCATTGTTTAATCCTTACGTTAATCTTCCATCTCAAGTTCTCATCAACTTCTTATTCTTCTTAATTTTTATTATTATCATTATTAATAGTATTATTGGTATTTTTATTATTATTACTACTATTACTACTACTATTATTATTATTAGTATTATTAGTACTACTAGTAGTAGTATTATTATTGTTATTGTTATTGTTATTGTTATTGTTGTTACTATTGTTGCTTATAATTTATACAATTAACCTCCCTATGGTTCGACCCCGGTCTTGCCAGGTTATTTATTACTTCAACACTCCTGCACCTGGGAGAAGACATCAATCTTTTGGTCATGTCAAGTTTTTGGCGCCGTTGCTAGGGAGGTAAATTCTTGTACAAATTATAGTATTTATTTTATTTTCTCTTTTGACTTTTCTTGTATCTAATTTTGTTTATTTTTTTGTTGTTTTGTTTATTTTTGTTTTGTTTTCTTCTTCTTTTTATTCTCTTTTTACACGTGCATGAAAGTCTGGTCACGTACATTAAGGGGTAGACTTTGTAGGGTATCCTCATCATTTTTCAGAAAATATGGTCGAAGAAGATAACCAATCACTTCATAATGAGAATAATGAGAATATTCGGGTTAGAACACTTAGAGACCACATGAATCCCACAAGAACAAGTGCACCCTCATGCATAGTTTTTCCACTTGATGCATCTCATTTTAATTTTAAGATAGGCATTATTCAACTTTTACCTTCTTTTCATGATTTAGATTTAGAAAATCCATTCTTGCATTTAAGGGAATTTGAGAAGGTCTGTAACACCTATAATGACTCAAATTGTAGCATGAACACCAATAGATTAAAGCTTTTTCCTTTTTCACTAAAAGATAAAGCTAAAACATGGCTATGAAATTTGAGATTTGGATCTATTCGTGCTTAGGATGAAATGCAACAACAATTTTTAAAGAAGTTTTTTCCATCTCACAGAACAAACTCTTTCAAAAGACAAATAATCACTTTCACTCAAAAACCAGGAGAAACATTTTACCAATGTTGGGACAGGTATCGAGACTTGCTTAATACTTGCCCTCATCATGGTTTTGAAACATGGAGGTTGGTGTCACATTTTTATGAAGGGTTAACTCCTAGAGATAAGCAAATGGTTGAATTGATGTGCAATGGAACTTTTGAGGATAAAGACCCTAATGAAGCAATGGAATACCTAGACTTGCTAGCTGAAAATACGCAAAATTAGGATACTACAGGAACTTACGAGGCACCAAGTAAAACCCAACCTCATACATCTAGTGGAGGTATGCACAACCTTAGGGAAGATCATGACCTCCAAGCCAAGTTTGCATCTTTAGCTAGAAAAGTCGAGGCACTAGAATTAAAAAAGAGTGGTCAACTAAAATCGGTTCAAGACATTGTGTGTCAAATCTGTGAAACCAATGAACATTCAACCAATGACTGTCCAACTTTGCCTTCTTTTAAGGAATGTCTCCATGAACAAGCCCATGCTTTAAACAGTTTCCAAAGGCCCAATCATAACCCATACTCGCAAACATACAACCCTGGTTGGAGAAATCACCCAAATTTCAATTGGAAGAGTGATAACAATAATGCACAAACTTCACAGCCACCGTTTCAAGCACACTATAATTTCCAAAATTCTCATGGATATGCACCTCCTTATGCTCCACCTCCTAGAAGAAATCTTGAGGAAACATTGCATACATTCATTGAAAAGCAAGAGACAATCAATACTCAACTTGCTCAAAGCATGACAGATTTTAAAGATACTCTTGCAAAATTAACATCTGCTCTCAGTTTCCAAAAGAAAGGTAAGTTTCCATCTCAACCACAACAAAATCCCAAGGGGCGATACAATGCGAATGCAAGTAGTTCAGGAAGCCAACACATGAATCAAGCCAAATCAGTCATCACTCTTCGCAGCGGTAAGGTTATTAAAAAACCTATTCTTGAACCTTGTGAGAAAGATGATGAGTCAATCTCTGAGGGTAAGGAAGGGGTTGAATCTGAACATTGTAAAGAAAAGACTGATTCTTCGCCAGCACTTCCATTTCCTCATGCCATGACCAAATAAAGAAAAGTTAATCACAACTCTAAAATCTTTGAAACTTTCAAACAGGTAAGGATCAATATACCTTTGTTGGATGCTATTAAACAAATTCCTTCTTATGCTAAATTTTTGAAAGATTTGTGCACTGTGAAGAGAAAACTGAATGTGAAAAAGAAAGCCTTTTTAGTCGAACAAGTAAGTACCATTCTTCAGAACAATAATGCTTTGAAATATAAAGACCCGGGTTGTCCTACAATTTCATGCTTTATTGGAGAACATAAAATTAAAAGAGCTTTACTTGATCTTAGAGCCAGTGTGAATTTACTTCCATATTCAGTTTTTCAAAGTCTCAACTTAGGTGAGTTAAAATCAACTTCTGTAACTCTATTACTTGCCGATAGATCTGTAAAAATGCCTAGAGGAATAATTGAAGATGTGTTACTACAAGTCGATAAATTCATTTACCTTGTGGATTTTATTGTCTTGGATACACAACCTATTGAAGCATGTAATTCATTTCCTGTTATTTTAGAATGTCCGTTTCTTGCAACTTCTAAAGCATTGATTAATTGTAAGAATGGACTGATGAAGCTATCTTTTGGAAACATGACATTGGAGATGAATATTTTCAACATTTGCAAGCAACCTGGAGATGATAATGATTTCAAACCACTTCTAGTGAAATTGAGATTGATGAATATGATGATTTGCAAATGGTTTATTTTCA
>Ga0325414_1002690_pt1 | contig 18123 bp, 13 predicted proteins | sample PopdelMetagenome_8_FD_206183 | JGI IMG/M metagenome (GOLD analysis project Ga0325414, IMG submission 206183) | Populus deltoides microbial communities from Bellville, Georgia, United States - Leaf-PdKOR-R3 | ecosystem: Host-associated > Plants > Phyllosphere > Phylloplane/Leaf | place: USA... | reverse complement strand
CACACACACACACACAAAATAAGTATAAATCAACTTGTAATTGATATCAAAATAAAATCTTAGCATTCATACTAATTGAATAATAGATCTATGTTTAAATTAAAATAAAAAATATACTTGTTGAAACATTTTGAATAGTGAAGCTTTTGTTGTTGTCAATGATGAATCACTCTTTCTTAAGACTTTATTGCTCATCTCTTGGTATAAAGGTTATTTACAATAAGCAATATACCAACAACACAACCTTAGTTTATACACACTTCTAAATAAGGTATTTCAGTCTAAGTTCTAGATTTGAGAGGAATTTAGAAGCTTGAAAATAAGGAGAAAAACATTAAAATTTGAGGTAAGGAAAAGTTTGTAAAACTATGATAAAAAATTATGTTGAACTCTTCCTTCAATCCCCTTTCTTATAGTTAATTTTGGAAGCGAAAAAGTTGAAGAATTAATTATGGTAATGACTAGAATTAATTTTTATATATCAACTTTTGATTAACTACCATAAATTCATAATAAAACTTGAACATTATAGTCATAAAATAAATTTCTTTTGAGTTAAGAAAACTTGTTTAGGTTCTATTGAAAAAAATACTAGAAAAAGTTATCGGATTCTTTCTTTCATAGGTTAGACAAAACAGTGGATTAGGCAAGAAGAAATAATTCTTCATGGACCAAATCTGAACCTAAATTTAAGTTGATCAAAAATAATATTTTATAACCTAAAACTTATTTTACAATGAACCCAAACCAAAATCCAAGCTCAAGCTTAAAGCTCGAGAATGAGTCGAGTCGAGCAAACACCACACGTGTATGGGTTTAAGCCCAAAGCCCATTTTGCCTAGGACTCCTTTCCTCTAAAAGTTTGGAAGCCTTTTAGGCTCAATATTAACTTTTAAAGTTTTCATTTTATAAATTGTAAGAAAGTTTTGTTTTTTTATGAAGAAATAATTCTCCATGGATCAAATCCAAACCTAAATTTAAGTTGACCAAAAATAATATTTCGTAACCTAAAATATTTTTTGCAATGAACCCAAACCAAAACCAAGGCTTATGCTCGAAGCTTGAGAATGAGCCGAGCTGAGCAGACGCACACCTATGTGTGGATTCTAGCCCAAAACCTATTTTGCCTAGGACCCCTTCCCTCTAAAGCTTGGAAGCCTTTTGGGCCCAATATTAAATTTTAAAGTTTCCATTTCATAAATTGCAAGAAATTTGTGTTTCTTTTCTACGTGGGATACAATTATTTTATAGGGATTTTGGTTTCACTAAAACATGCTAATCAAGGGTTTTTTTAGATTAATTTCTCATTCACCCGTAAAGTTTTATAAACTGTTAATGTTCCATGTTAAAGAAATTATGTTTGAGATTAAATTTCAACAAAAATTTAACCCAAAAATTTAGTGGACTTCATTTTTAATTTGGCCTTAAATGCACCCATTAATCAAATTTTTCAATAATCTCCTACATGAATGAAAATTATCTAGCTAGTTTGAAAATAACTCGAAGCTTTGCTGAGAGATATTGATTTGATGGATCATTATATCAAGATAGATAGCCTTTTACTTTGAACCTTTCTTGGTAAAATACTATCAGATTTATCAGATATAAACAAATCCAGAATCGATTGTTCACTCATTATTTCATGGGAACAAGGAAAAGTGAACGTGATGTCTTGAACTATTTTTTTTTTATGTAAATTAAGATAATAATACTCACATTGTTTTCTACCTACAAATTTCATTTGGTGCTCACTATTATGTTTAATTTGACCTTAAACAATTCTTGGATTCATGAATACTTTTGATAATTCAACATTTAACAAAATTCTTAAAAAAACAGCAACATTTCTCACTCATATAGGTGATTTTTTTATTAAGAGTATTATGTTATACTCTATTTGGTATACAATGATATGAAAATCATTAAAAGCAGTGTTCACCCTTTATCATGTTGTAGCTAGCACATATTTCACATAGAAATAAGCAATAAATAATAATTTTTTAATGCTACCGAGAATGTTATATGACTTAGTTTTATATTTAAACCTAAATCTTGGAATCTTCAATCAACTAATTATGGTTACTATCATTACACTCTTTCATTTTTTTCTCTAAGGTTTTAAACTCATTCTCATCGATGTATTATACACAAGCTCTCTTGGCAAACCTTTGCCTAACAGATATAGTTAATGGAAATAATTTCAATTGAGAACAAGTATTTAACGATATTATGTCGATGTTGTATATCTAAACTTATTTTTATACACACTACTATGTGCCCTTTCAATTGTTGACTGACAATCGCAATACACACAAATAGCTAGCATTGGTTTTGGCCAACATGAAATATCCTCTAAGAATTTCTAAAGCCATTTGGCTTCCTTTCCAACTTTGTCAAGAGCAATAAAGGCTGATTCCATCATGGGTCTTATAATACATGTTTACTTAGAGGATTTCCATGACATAGCTAATCCACCAAGTGTGAAGATTTATCCACTTATGGATTTTGAGTCCTTAGTGCCAAATATTCAATTAACATTACTATACCTTTCAAGTACCATCGGGTAACCAGTATAATGTAGAACATAGTCCAAGGTTAAGTACCCTTTTATTGCTTTCCAATTATTCATACTTAGTTTATTGGAAAATCTACTCAATTTGCTAACCAAGTAAGCGATATTAGGCCTTATATAATTTATGACATTTATTAGGCTACCAATTATTCAAGAATACTTCAATTGGTTTATTCCATTGTATTTTTTGGATAGATAGACACCTATGTCCATTGGTGTTTTCATAATGTTATTATCTCCTATAAAAAATTTATCAACATAGTCAGATTGGAACAATACTAATTCATCAAAAGTCTTGAAATTTTTTTATTCCTAGTATGACATCAGTAATACCCAAGTCTTTCAGGTCAAACTTGTTAGTTAACATTTTAGTAATAAACTTGATCGTGTAGTTATTATTACCCAAAACAAGCATATCGTCTACATAAAGATATATAATGGCATAACCTTTATCTATATTTTTTACATAAATACATATATCAACTTTGTTGATTTTGAACTCATTTGACAACATAATCTTATGAATTTTTTTGTGTCGTTATTTAGGTGTTTGTTTCAAACCATATAATGATTTGACAAGTTTATAAACTTTTTTCTTGTCCATTAACAATAACCCATCGGGTTGTTCCATGTAAACCTTTTCATCAATGTCACCATTTAAAAAGCTTGTTTTAACATCTATTTAATGTATTTCAGACTTGTTAATAGTTATGATGACTATTAATGTTCTTATAGAATTTATTCTTGATACAAGTGAATATATATCAAAATAATCTACACTTTCATATTGTTTAAATCCTTTAACAATTAGACTAACTTTGTATTTATCAATAGTGTCATTAGGTTTCATCTCCCTTTTGAAGATTCATTTATGACCTAATGGTTTACTTGCTCCAATAGTTCCTATGTATGATTATTAATAATGGATTCTATTTCATATATTGACTACTTCCTTCTAATAAGAAGCTTTGGACAAGACATTGCATTGGAGTAGGTTTGAGATTCATTTTTCAACAAATATGTTAGAAAATTATGACCAAAGGTTTTGGTCTATTTTTCATTTTTACTCCTAAACTCAATTTCATTATCTTTCGATTGATGATGACTACTCAAACTACCCTCAATCATTCTCTTAAGTGAATGGTTTTCTTGTGCTTCTTTAAATGAAAAAAATTTTCTAATAAAAAAACATTCCTTGATTCCATTAGTATTAGGATGAAGATTCTGAATACTTGACTTATGTAGAAGAAGTAGATATCCATTATTATTGCAAGCAGACACAATCCACAATTCTAGTCTTATCTTGATATTTTTAGGATAGAGTATAACTATATTTGTAAGACATTCCCATATTTTGAGGTATTTGTAGAAAGATCTCCTATCTTTTTATAATTCATATGGTATCTTTTTCTAACATTTTAAGGGGTACTTTGTTAAGTATATTATTGGCAATTAGAATTGCCTTTCCCCACAAGTTTTAATATACTTTCAAACTTATCAATATGACATTCATCACTTATGTTTTGCTATGTTATTTTGTTATGATGAATAAGGAGTGATAGTTTGGTAGATAATTTCATTTTGGGAACAGAATTTGCCAAATGATGCTTCATATTTTCCACATTTATCACTTCTTATTACCTTTATTTTCTTATCAAATTAATTCTCAACTTTATTCTTGTAATGTTTCAACATTACAAGAGCTTCATCTTTTTTTTAAGGAAATAAGTATAACAATATTTTTTACAAACATTTATAAAAATAATTTATTATTTTTTTCACCTCTGGTTCGCATAAACTTAAATCTTCGATATTCAAGTAAATTAAACCTAGAGGTTCACTACTTTTAATTGAATGAAAAGAAGTCTTTTTGTGAATTTTGATTCTACATAAACCTTACACTAATGATTTTTCTCAAACGTCATACTTATTAATAAATTAAGATTTATTAACCTTTATATAGAATTATAATTCACATTATCTTACCTATTATACCACACATCACAAGACTTAAGCAGGTAAGAAGAAAATTTATTATAATTTTCCTTTTTATTATTCATTGTTACAATGGTCAATATATTAATTTTGAAGAGGTCATCACTAAGATACCCCTCTCTTATGAACATTCTATTTTTAAAGAGTATAAATTTGTCACTCTAAAAAACCAACTTAAAAATATTTCTTTTGCTCAACAATGATCCAGACATTAAGTTCATTTTAATATCAGCCACATATAACATATTGTTGAGGGTTAGAAGTTTTTTAAAGGTATTTTAAAGTTATTTTTTGAATGACCTTTCTCTAGTTCAATCATTACATCGCATAAAACTCAATCTAATAAATAAAGTTTGATCATCGTCAAACCTCTCTTTTTATATATTTTTTTCAACTTTCATCTATCATTGATATTGGTTTTTCTTCCTTACACTATGAAATTTTCTTTGACTCTTTTTGGGAAAGAATCACTCTCATCTTGACATTTCATAAGCTAAAACTATTGAGTCTATCAAATTTATTTATATTAAGTGTAAGCCAAAAATAATTATAGATTAGATTATTTAGTTTATCATAACCAAATTATACGAGTGAAAACACACACACACACACATATATATCATGGAAAATATGCTATCAGCAATCATACTAATTAAATAATATATCTATGTTTAAATTAAAATAAAGAAATGTACTTAGTTGTTAAAGCATTTTGAATAGTAAAGCTTTTGTTGTTGTCAAGGATGAATTATTCTTCCTTAAGACTTTATTATTCCTCTCTTGATGCAAAAGTTATTTGCAATAAGTCTTCCAAGATCCCAACAATACCACCTTAGTTTATATGCACTTCTAAATAAAGTATTTGAACAAAGTAGATGGGTTCAATAATATCTCAACAAAATAAACCCAAGCTTTAGACTTGAGAGGAATACAAAAGCTTAAAATGAGAAAAAATAAATGAGGTAAGGAAGAGTATGTAAAATTAGGGAAAAATATTCTTTCATGGTCATAAAAAAAATTTCTTTCGAGTTGAAAAAACTTGTTCAAGTTTTGTTGAGAAAATACTAGAGAAACTTATTAGATTATTTCTTTCATGTGTTGGACAAAATAGTGGGTTGGGTTAAAAGAAATAATTCTTCATGGATCAAATCTAAGTCCAAATTTAAGTTGGCAAAAAATAATTTTTTATGGCCTAAAATTTATTTGCCAATGTATTTTCCAATAGTATTTTTATGGTAAAAAATTTAAGTTGCTACATAGAACAACACACACACACAAAGGTGTAATATTTGCATATAGGAGAATTTAGTGAAGTCTGCATGATCAATAGTCAATGATCCAGTCCAAGTATATCATATAAAATAGAGATATATTTAAAGAAGACGTGCATTAAAAATGAAAGAGGGTATTCCTTTTTGGAAGTAGGATAAGTTTCCTAATTACTAATTCCTAATGGGCTGATGCATTACCATAATCTCATTGCAGTTTTCTCAATCATTTAAATATCTTCAAACTTTGCATCAATATCCCATTGCGGTATTCATGTAGATAACATTTAAAATATTGAAGATGAACAATATCAGCATTGTAAACATTATGTGACTTAAACACCCAAGCAGATGGCCTGCTCTTCTTCTAACATTTAGTCAAATCGGATTATCTCTACTAGAATATTGCATAACATAAATAAAATATTCCGTCAGTCTTTAAATACTGATTATATCAGAAAACAAATATACCAATAACATCACACAGAATAATATTGTTGGAAAACATATCATCGATGATTTATATGTTGTTCGGTAATTTTATCAAAAATATTATTAGTGATTGATTTATAGATGAAAACGGTGCGCTAAACAAAAAACTTTATTGGCATCCATTACATCAGTAAATTGATCGGTGATTATACATATTACCGATAAATAAACCATTGGTACTTCCATCGGTGATCATATACATATTACCAAAGTAATTAAAGCATTGGATTATTGCATCTAACTGTGGCAAGTCCTGTAATTTTTTTCCAACATATACCAATAGCATCACACATAATAATATTGTTGGAAAGCATATCATCGATGATTTATATGTTGTTCAGTAATTTTATCAAAAATATAATTAGTGATGGATTTACAGATGAAAAAGGTGCGCTAAACAAAAAACTTTATTGGTATTCGTTACATCGGTAAATTGATCGATGATTATATATATTACCGATAAATAAACCATTGGAACTTTTATCGGTGATCATATACATATTACCAAAGTAATTAAAGCATTGGATAATTACATCTAACAGTGGCAAGTCGTGTAATTGTTTTCCAACTCTCTAGAACTTTTTGGTAGACTTAATTCATCGATAATTTTGTTTGTAATTGCACTACTAGGATTCTTATATTTACTGATAAAATTTTCCATTAGAATTTATACTATCATTCTGTCAACAATTAATTTATTGACAAGATCACGGATAGAAATGCTCTATTGGTAAAACTCTCGTCGGTAATTTTTGGCATGTCGGTGAGTCCATCGGTAATAAAAAAAATATTGTTATAGATGGATTTATTGACAGAAAAAGCACCCAAAAAAAAATTATTCACTTCATTTTTCCAGTATTTCCCTCGAAAAACTTGTCATATAATCGACAGAAATACCGTATGCAATTTCGTTGGTGATTATTTAAAAATATTTTTTAAAACAATCTATTTAACAGAACTAGAAAATAATTAAATTAATATAAATCAACACTTCATAATTCTCAGGAACTAAGTTGCTTGGAAAAAAAAATCAACTCAAATTAATAAATTTGCAACAAATAAATAACACAAAAAAAATAAATACCTCAGAAGACCTATTTCAGAACCTATAATTTAGCAACAAATAAAATAATTTAATTGAAATTGAACAACAAATTAAAAAACAAAATCCAACAAAATTGATCTCATATGAAAAAAAAATCCTACAACAACATTCATATAATTATTAAGAACAGAAAATTTTTAAAATAAAAAACAAATAAAATGCAAAAACAAATTCATAAAATATGTTAATTAAAAAAACCTGAGAAGAGAAAATATAAAAAGAGGAAAAGACATACTTGAGCGTGGAGGAGAATAGAAGGAGTTGATGAGAGAAGAGAAGAGAAAAAAAAAGGGATGTTGATATTTTTTACCTAAAGGGAAGAAAGAAGAAGAAGAAGAAGAAGAAGACGAATAAGAGGCACGTCTATTATAAAATGAGGGATACTAGTCTCTTTATTAGGGAATTTTACTAATAGCGAATTAAATATTAATATTTTTAATCATTCCGTGGTGATTCCATCTATAATATTTAATTTAAATTTTTAATTTAATAAAAAAAATTCAAAAATCACCAAATATCACTGACGTCTTTTCATTCCTTCTATAATTCTGTCTGTAATATTTAATTAAAATTTTCAATTTAATCAAAAATTTTCAAAAACCCGCCAAATAAGACCAACGACTTTTCAATCCATCAGTAATTTCATCTGTAAAGAACAATAATTAACAATGCAGTTAAGAAGTTAACAGTTTCAAAACTCTTTGGATAATACCTACGAAATTAATCCATTGGTGATTTCCTTTGTAATTGACATGATGAACAATGTCAGTGACAAGTGAACAGTTTACCAATGAGTTTACCAATGGATTTTACTAATGGTATTAATATCTGTTATAATTTCATCGGTATAAATGACACGTTATCATATTTTATGGCTTTGTTTTAATTTCTTCTTTTTCAACTGTAATTCCCTCGTTATATACCAAGGGGATATTTCTGCTGGTAAAATTCACTGTAATTTATCAACAAAAATATTTCATCAATATTTCTGTTTGTATTTATCAATTTTCTAGTTGTGTTACTAGTGGCAATACTGTAATTTTTTTCCAACTCACTAGAACTCTCCAATGGACTTCATCAGTCATTCCTTCGGTGATATAAATTCCATCAATAATTCTATCATCATTGTACTTAATATTTTTTAAAAATAAAATAACAAAAAAATTAAAAAAAAAGAATAAAACTAAAATAAAAAATCAAAATTTTTTATTAATTTTAAAAATATTATTGAATACAATTTGTCTAGTGGGTCGAAGCTGGAGGAGGCTTAGTTGCAAAAAAAAAAAAAGGAAAAAAGTCTTATAATGTTTTTACACCTCACCTGAACTTTTTAAAGGACTTAGTCCGTCGGTAATTTCTTTTGTAATTGTCAGTGGTAAAGTCCTAAATTTTTTCTCAACTTTCTAGAATTTTCAAAAGGACTTCGTACATCGATAATTCTATTGGTATCTTACATTCCATCGGTAATTTCTTTATCCTCGGTGTTTTTGTATTTCCTATCTATCCAACCTGTAAATATATTAAAATCACAACACTGTAACACCATTTCTATTATAACAAACAGAATTACATTAAAATCAATTTCATTACACATTGATGTTTTACATTTAAAATCAATTCAAAATCTTTTTAATCAGAATTGTTTTCTTCTTCTTTAATTTTATCATCGTCATGTCCATCATAATCTTCGTCATTGAATTAAAGCTCGACAATATCATCATTTTCATTAAATTATGTATGTCCATTGGTTCTCAATAAATCATTTAACTCATTAACTTCAAGATCAACAAAAATATTTTCAAGTACATGAAAAATTGAATTTTCTTCTAAATCGATAGATGAAGTAACTCGATATGCATCAACTAGCTCATTAAGTTAAAAGGCATGTCTCCTATAGTTACTTTATTGTTATCATCTTGAACAAATTGGACACGAATCTTAGGTTTGGTTTTCACTATGGATAATCAATCAACCCTAGAAAGATATTTTATAAAGGAATGAATGTATGTGTAATAAACTTGTTGAAATTGTTTGGCAAAAACAAAGACATTGTTAATGTTACGAAGTCTAGCCTTTGTATTAATTTTGACCAAACCATAGTGAGGATCTACTATGATTCCTCTATTGATGGTATAATATTGATAACATTTGAATAAAAAGACTTTATTCTACTTGCTATGATATTGTAGTTCAATCACCTCTTCTAACTTCTTATAATAATCAACTTCAAACTTATTAGAAGTTGATCTCTTAACACAAACTCTATTATTATAGGTCTTTTTATCCTGGCCATATTTTTCAATATGAAAGACATATTCGTTAATGAAATACCCAGTATAACACTTGGCCTTTCTTTCAAGACTCAAATATAGTAAATTCAAATTATCACTAACATTTCCTCTCACTTGACAAACCTGGTACAAGATTACAACCATTAATAAATAAAGAGAAAGATATAATGAAATTAAGTATGACAAGAGTTAAGAATTATTAAGTACTGTTTACATGTGTTCTGAACCATGTGGCATATTGTTATAATTGGAAAATATAAGATATAGTCATATGTGAATTTTAAGATATAAAAATTGACAATGTTTCCTAGGAGAAATTATTCAATCTATTAATTTATGAGAGTATAAAAGAAAAACATTGTTTAAAAATAACAACATGTTAATATTGTGCTCTCTGAATAAAAGACTCCAATTCATTGTAGTTAAATAGCACATAATTATATGTATGTTTCAATTCGATTTATGTCATTTATCTTCCCTCATTGTATTTTTTGATAGAGGTTGTCCAAGTTGAAAAAATATTGATAAATCCCCACTTGAAAGCATTTCCCTACTATTATTATGTTTTGGAACGCAGTTAATTCTTATTCTCAAGTAAGGCTCAAAATAGTACGAAATAAATATTAAGATCTCTTCAATAATATAAGTCTCGTATATCAAAACCTCAATATGCGACTTGTTTTTAACTTTTTTCTTAAGGTTAAACAAGTATTTATATGGAATTAAATTAATGCTTTAGATTAAAAAAAATAAAGACAATAGAAATTTAATTACAATGCATGTGTAATCCCTAACCTGTTAAATGGATACATCCATCTGTGCTAGATAAGGCCTCCGACTTTTGTCTTATATGATAAATGTATGGGTAGATGCTCCATTAAATTGAAGAAGGATGGAGGGAATATCATCTCAAGTTTGTAGATTGTTTGGATGATATTTGTTTCAAGTTTTTCAATTTATTAGGTATGCAACTTGCTTGAGCATGTATCTCTAAAAAAATAACTAATATCCGTTAGTGTATCCCATATCCCTTTTGACAATAAATCCTAGTAAGTAAGTGGAATAACATGTGGCAGTCATGACTCTTTATTTCGTACAATTTGTCGTCCTTCTTATGGTGATTCTTAATTCACCAATCTATATATGTATTCATATCCATCAAGAAAACACAGAATCTTAAGCCATTGATAGACAAGTAATTATGCATTATTGTCTAAGGTGAAGCTTACTTTAGGCTTTAGCGACCCGTGTCCCATTATAAACTAACTCCATATTTTTATGATGACAAAACAAATATATATTCATTCTAGCTCTTATGTTTTCTTTTGTCTTTCCTTTCATGTCCATCACCATGTTAAAAAAAATTCAAACACTTCTTTTTTATATGCATGACATATAAGATTATAGCAGAGGAGATTAGTCCTCTAACAAGAAAGCTCCGAAAAAGTACTTTGTTTGACACAATTGTGGGTCACATTAAAATCAAGAAACTTCTTCTTACCAGATTGAAAACCAAACACAATGCCGTCGTACTGCCAGACAATATCATACAATTCTTCACCCGATAGTATCGGTGATGCAATATCTATTTTAACTCTACCAACAAAGAATTTTTTTTTTGTTCTTTTTATACTTGTGATCAGTTTGCAAGAATCTCTAGTGGCAATAAAAAAAGATGTTTTACCACAATTTGTTAAAGTGAAGGTCTTGTTATTTTTCATACAGTATAGATATGCTAATTTTCCATACGTGCTCCAACCAAAAACCATCTTATACTTAGAAAAATCATTAATAGTTCATATGAAAGCTTTCTTCATCTGAAGATTCTGTTTTCTCGAGACATCATACATCAAAGTCTTGAATGACCTTAGCTGATCCAACTCATCAATTAACAGTTGAAACCAAACATCTAACTACCTGGACTATTAGGACTAGGTATGACCATAGATAAGAACATGAATTCTGACCTCATGCACATCTTTGGTGGAAAGTTTTAAATTGTGAGTATCATCGGTCAACAAGAATATGGTGCAGCAAATGACCTGAATGGATTAAACATGTTTGTACATAACCTAACACTTATGTTTTATAGTTCTTTTAAAAACCAAGGATATACCCTATTAAAATGCTTCTAAGTTTCACCATTGAAAAGGTGCTTCATAGCTCTATCCACCGCATCACGTTAATGATTTCATGTCATATGCTCAGCAATCTTTGTAGACATGAATAACCTTTGCAATCTCGAAGTGAGTGGAAAGTATCTCAATTTTCTATGTGTAACAAGATTCCTTCCCTTGCCAATTCTAGGTTTATACCAAGCATGCCCACATGTTTTGCACTTGATCAAATCTGTATTTTCAAGGTAGTAAAACATGCAGAAGTTTAGACACATGTTGATTTTCTGGTATCCTAAGCCAAGGGGTTTCATCATGAGTTTAGCAGTATAGAAATTCTCGTTCATCCTATTTCTTTTAGGTAAAGTACTTATTGTTCATTCAATGATTTTATGGTAACCAACCTCACTCAGCTCATGGTCTAACTTGATGGTGAACACATGTGCAACAACCAATTATTTATTGTGATTTGCGCAACCATCCCATAATGGTTTGTCATAATCTTTCAAGAGTTCAAAAAACCTAGTTGCGTCTACATTTAGTTCTTCATATATAATTGAACATTCACCGACATAACCCTCATTCATTCTCATTGCATTCATAACCATACTCCTATAACGATTAATATTATCATCTACAACTTCATGCACGTTGTTAGAATTAGAAGTTGACCTAGTCATCCTTTCTACCATGATCTTTTAACGAACATAGGGTTCTTCATGTGCAGACCAACACAACTATTTTTTCATGATTTTTTTTTTATAAAAGATGCATCATAACAACATCTAGATTGAGAAACTTCTTATTCTTACACCTCTTACATGCATCATAACAAATTATCGGTACCTAGTTAATTAGTTGTTATTGGTTGAATTAAAAATTATTCAATCTATTTTAATAGTACCCTTTAATGTTTATCAATTCTCTTAAAAAAATCAAATTCCTCTAAATTTATTTAAATTTTCAACTTCACAATAAAATTGACAAAATGTGAAATTTACCAATTAAAAAACCAATTATTTATTTCATTATAAAACACCTAAGTTACAAAATCAAACTCAATTTCATCAAATGACAAACAAATATAATGTTTTAAAATCTCAAACAAACCTTAATATGTACAAATCATACATTCATACAACAAATTTCTATAGAAAAAAGCTATAAAACAAGTAAACACACAAAAAAACTACATATAATAAATAAAAATGCCAAAAAAATAACATAAAAATGAGTTACAACAAAAAAAAATAGGTTAGTTTGCTTACTTGATGTGACGAATCTTCAAAAAAAATTGAACCAAAACAGGGTTCTGACAAAATAAATGTTGGGGTGGCCGGATTTATGATGATGGTAGCTTAATTATTAACAACATAAGGGGGTAAGGGTGTTTTTTTTGCTGGAAAAAAAACAAATAGAAATATGGAAGGAGGAGAGGGGAGTCATCTGACAGGTTATAACTTAAACATTATCACGGAGATTTAGCGATAGTTATATTTCATCGGTAATTTCGTCTGTAATACTGACACATTATATTTTTATTTTTTTTATTTTTTTATTTTCAACTGTAATTCTCTCTATATTCACCGATGAAAATGTTCCTTATGTGAATACCCGCAAAAATAACAACATTATTTTTTTTTATCTAGAATTATAATCATAATTTATTATCAATATTTTTTCGCTAATATTTCTGATTGTATTTCACAATCTTATACCAGTAGTATGCGAGGCTTTTGAAAATTTTATTTGCATGTATGATATCTGAATTGGTACCTGAAACATTAATTGGATGTGACAAAAGAAAGCAACTGTATACATGTTGGCCTTTTTTCCTTTTTTTTATTTTTATTTTTATATACTGTGTGGTTTAGAGGATCCGAAGCTGAAAAGTATGGTGAATTGAAAGATCAGAAAACTGTTGTATAATGCGACAAGATTAATGTAAACAGATTCGATATGGATATGATTAAATTATAATCTTAGGTTTATTTATGGTCACGTCAAGCATGGCATAAATTGAAAGGACTTGCGACCAGAAGTCGGCTTTACATCATGTCACTGGATCTTCAGTGACTCAAGTTGGGGGAGGCGCCATACCCAAATTGTTCCTTCCCCGGCGGCATCGTAGCTCACTTAACTACCATTTTTATTACCAAAAAAAGAGTTTATATATATATATATATATATATATATATATATATATGAAAAGCTTGTAATTCACATTTCCTTGAGCCACAGGGGGCAGTGTGTAAACGAGCATTTGGAGACGTCTTCATGAAGAACATGACATTATAAGGTAGAGAATTTAATGATGGTAGGTTTTGTGCTTATGAATTCACTGTTCATGTAGCACTCTTTGCCGAATTCAGGAAGCACTTAGACCAATGAAATCAAAAGAAACACAAGAAAGAGTGTTGCATACCTAATTAATATCCACGACAATATATAAAATGAATGCTTAATTAAGATTCTTACATCATTGTCATGATGTAAAATCATTGCCAGTTATGCCTGCAGCTGTGTCTTTTCGCACTGTTGTAGGGGAAACAATGTTTCTGATTTATGATTAAAAACAAATGTGCCCCAGTGGAAAAACAATATCCGGCTATTAAACACAAGCCGTGAAAAAATATAATTTGTGATTTGTTAATGCAAATTAATGCAAACTAATATATATATATATATATATATATATATTCCTCGACCTCTGTTTTGAAGTCAAGATCTTGACATCGGAGACTCAAACATTCGTTTATCCTATGATGATAGAGTATTTCAATACGAACCAATTACCAAGGAGTGCAAGGAAATGTGTGATTATGAAGCACAAGGAGATAAAATGGAAGAGCCATAAAATTAATTACATCCCTTATATGCACGCACGCATTATATATGGAAATATGTGATATCAATGTACTTTTAATAGAATGAAGAAGATAAACATAATTTCCATATAGACAAATGAATTATATATATAAAAAATAAAAATAAAAACATTTCGAAAACTATAAACAAGATCAGGCCACGATCGATGGTCCAGGAATTGTGTACATGTAAACTTTGAACACCACTCTCAAATATTATTGGGAGCCTAGCGATCGAGGGATATGTATATGAATATATAAACTATGCACGCACTTGTATGGGAGAAGAAAATTACATTGAAGTTAGCTTAGATAGGTGGGTATGTGAGAGATTAGCGTACAGAGGGGGAGAGACATTAAGCAAAACAAAGCACTAAATTTTGCAAAAGAAAAGGCCAGCAACGTCAGCTTTGTCTTCATTATCAACAAATTAAGAGCCTGAGGGGTCAACATTTTGATGTCTGTCTCCCACTATCTCATGTTGGGTCGGCCGTTTCCAAGACAATACTTTGTGGCTTTGTCACGTCCGTATTAGGCTTACCCTGCCCCCTCCCCCTCTCTTCATCAAGCTACCATCACTTCAAAGCTCTCACACTACGAAGGAAAAGGATAAAAGAATAGAGGAGGAGGAGGAGGAGGAGGAGGAGGAGGAGAGGAAGTACAGCCACTGTACATATAATAACAACATTTGTCGAATTCTAACGCTCACCTTGTGGCTTAAAAATAACAATTTTCTTCTAGCTCACCATAGAACGATCAAGCTTCCCATCCCATTTGTTATTTCAAAAGGTAATGATAATCAATAATACACTTTCTATACTATTTTTATAATCGTTTTCAGTTTTATATTCCAAAAAGAAAATACAACTTTTAAGAAGTGAAGGTTTATTTTCTTAAACTTGAAATTTATATTCTTAATTAATGGAGATAACCACTTGCATAAAAACAAATGCATGCATACAATTTCCAACCGAATGAGATTGGATATAGATCACTTGATCAGGAGATTTTATGTGCACCAACATTTTCAGGAAGTGAAATGGAATGCAAAAATATTACTATTGGTATCACTACCACAATCTTTATATTTACTGACGGAATTTTTTACCGGTATTTATACTATTATTATGTTGGTAATTAATTTACCAACGAAATCACCGATAGAAATGCTCCATCGGTGAATCTTTCACCGGTAATTTTTTTATCCGTCGGTAAGTCCATTGATAATAAAAATATATTATTACCGATGGATTTACTGACAGAAAAAACACGTAAAAAAGAAATTACCCGCTTCATTTCGTCGGTATTTCCCTCGGAAAAATACCGTATGTAATTCCGTCGGTAATTATTTAAAAATATTTAAAAAAAATCTATTTTACAAAACTATAAAATAATTAAATTAATATAAATCAACTCTCTATAATACTCAAAACACTTGGAAAAAAGAAGAAGAAAATCAACTCGAACAAATTTGCAACAAATAAATAACACGAAAAAATAAATTCAACTAAAAATATTCATATGAAAAAAATGAAGTTGCGATTGCTAAAAATTTAAAAATCCTACAAATAAATCAACTAAAAATTGATCTCATATGAAAAAAAAAATCCTACAATAATATTCATACAATTATTGAGAACAAAAACAATTAAAAATAAAATAAAATAACAAATATAGTGAAAAAAACATGAAAAAAAAAGAAAAAAAATGTCACCTTAATATGGTTGCAACTGAAGCTAAGAAGAGAAAAAAAAAAACAAATTTGTAAAGTATATTAATTAAAAATAATTGAGAAGAAAAAAGAAGAAAGGAGAAGAATACATACCTGAGCATGGAGGAGAAGAGAAGAAGTTGAGGAGAGAAGAGAAGAGAAAGAAATGGATTTTGATGTTTTTTACATATGGGAAAGAAGAAGAAGAAGAACAAAGGAGCCCCGTCTGTTGTGAAATTAGGGATTCTAAGCTTTTTATTGGAGCGTTTTACCGATGGATAATTAAATATTAATATTTTTAATCATTCCATCGGTGATTTCATCTGTAATATTTAATTTAAATTTTCAATTGAATAAAAAATTTTCAGAAACCACCAAATATCACCGACGAGTTTTCAATCCATCAGTGATTCTGTTTGTAATATTTAATTTAAATTTTTAATTTAATCAAAAGTTTTCAGAGAACCGCCAAATAACACCAATGAATTTTCAATCCGTCAGTAATTTTACCTGTAAAGAACAGTAATTAACAATGCAATTTAGAAGTGAACAGTTCCAAAGTTCTTTGAAAAATATCGATGAAATTTTCTGTTGGTGATTCATTTAGTAATTGACATGATGAACAGTGTTCACAGTTTACCAACAATTTTACCGACGGATTTTACCAACGGAATTTATTTCGTTGGTATAAATGACATGTCATCATTTTTTTTCTTTGTTTTAATTATTTTTTTCCCACTGTAATTCTCTCGATATTTCCATTTATATTTATTAATTTTCTGGTAGTGTATGTTTGCATAGAAGTTGCTAATTCATCATTCATGTAAAGAGAATTACGTACTAATTATTCTTGAAGATTTAACACTACTAAAAATTTATCAAATACAAATAGAAATACTAACGGGATTTTTTCTGTTGGTAGATTACGGTGAATTTTACGGACGAACATCTCCATCGCTATATCTCTCGGTAAATACCGATGGAAACGTTACGTTGGTATATATCGAGGAAATTGCAGTGGAAAAAAGAATAAATAAAAAGTAAAAAAAATACGATGACATATAACTTTAACCAACACCTTTATCAACGAAAATAATCTCTTGGTATATACCGACGGAATTACAAATGGTATTACAGTAGAATTCAAAAGAACAAATTATATAATAATATGACACTTATTATCGACAGAATGCCCGACAGAATAATTCTATTGATAAATTCATTGATCATATGTAATTTATGATCTAACAATTCTCCGTGATCTTCCCTCTCTCATTTCTATTTTGATCCATAACACACACACACACACACAACAAAAGGCAAAATCAATCACGTTTATTCAACTAATATAAAAAGAAAGCGTGCGTGAGCATGTTTTATATATTCCTAGTTTTGACATGATGATCCCAACTGCAATATCTAAAATCTAAACGAATAAAAATTAAGACCTCGATCAAAGGTGACCTTCACTTTTTCTTTTCTATTTTTTTTCTTATTATATATAAAGACCTGGTTTTCTGAACATTTGATTCACTAACTCACCAACCTCTGGCTATCTTTTCAAGTTCAAGAACAAGGAATATCTACACGCACGTGAAAAGTGAATTGGCTTCACTAGCCTTGAAGTTTTTCTTTTTTAAGAACAATAAGATAGCATTGTCGATTCAAGAATTATATATATAGCGTGACTTAAGTGGAACCACTACTT
>Ga0325414_1002689_pt1 | contig 18128 bp, 9 predicted proteins | sample PopdelMetagenome_8_FD_206183 | JGI IMG/M metagenome (GOLD analysis project Ga0325414, IMG submission 206183) | Populus deltoides microbial communities from Bellville, Georgia, United States - Leaf-PdKOR-R3 | ecosystem: Host-associated > Plants > Phyllosphere > Phylloplane/Leaf | place: USA... | reverse complement strand
TAATGACTTCTCTAGATAATTCAATATAAATGAGAAGAGAAAAAACACTATGAAGATTGAAATTAACCTTGATCTTCTATATTAATAACTAAAGATATAGAAGCTTCCTTTCTTTTAGTCTTTGGAAACGAGTTCTCTTTCTTTGAAACAGCATGCATAACACCTTGAGCACAAAAAGTGCCTGGATTCAGTGAAGTCGGAATACCTCATCCAGCTCCTTCTCCGGTTTCTACTTCATAACCTTTCTACTTTTGTGACTCAAACTTTATAAAATCATCAGGGTCTTAAACCAATCTAAACATATGACAATCTCTTTCAATCAAGGAATTAGAAGATGAATACAAGATTTATGCAATAAAGATCGAAGACTAATATATAAATATATATGTAGTTTCCTTCCCTGTGGATCATTATTTATAATCTGACTAGTGTAATTTCTACATAATTAACTTACAAATCAAGTTGGAGAAGGTATAAATTCACCGGTTATGTCGTTGTCACTCGGAGATTTCTTGATCTTTTTTTGCAAATCTACAACAATGGTACTGGGAAATAGTGCCTCAATTTCTTGTGATAGATCAAGCTGTAGAATTGTACGTGCCTTTGGTGGCGATGCTTTTCTTTTCCTTGATAGGAACGGCTTGGGTTTTCTCGGTGCAGGTGGGCATTTCGTGATAGAAATCTTGTGATCCAAAGATGTTGGAGTTTTGAATCCGTCGTCGTCGTCGCCAACAACATACGTTTCCATCAGAACTGCTTCTAAAGACGGCTTTTCAATAGAGTTGGGATCTAAAGTATTGTTGCATTCTTCTGGGCTCTCATGATGTACTTCGCTTTTGGCTTCTTGTCCTTGAAGCTGTTGAGGAGGATCAGAATCTCGTGAGGTCGTTGCATGACTTTCTTTTTGAAATTCTAACATGGGTCTCTTACTCAAGAAGTCGAGTTCTTTCTCTTCATTGTTTTCTTTGACAATAAACAGCTCTGAACTTGACATACTTATCGAGAAGGAGGTTTTTACAACAATTCGAGAACACGAGGATAAGCTACCATATATTAATGCAGATCATGGGAGAAGAAATAAGACGTATAAAAAAAGAAAAAAAAAAGGGAGGGAGGGAGCGATTTTGTTACAAATATCCCAGATGGATTGGACTATAACCGTCAAACTACCCTATTTTTGTGTTTGTTTAGTCATGATTCCTCTCAGATAGCTAGATTTTCAGTTTTTCCTCTCTATTCGTCTTCTTCAAGAGAGAGAGATGGGATAGGTTTATAGCTGAGGTGAGCTCTTAAAGAGGGAAGGATCAGATTGCATAGGATCCTTCGCCAAGGAAGGAGGCTTCACCCTCCACATTCACGGACTTGTTTCCCTAATTATTAAACATCAAAACTAACAAGTCAAGCTAGCAATTATGTTTGACAAAAACCAGCCGTGCACTAATGAACCTCGCTGAAACAATCAATTATTAGCAGTTAGAAATATTTAAATGGTTTTGTAGGCATGCTGGCGTACATAGATATAGTTATATATATTAATTGAATAATAAATTAATACGTCCAAGATTCCAAAATGATTTAATTTTATTGTTAATTCTTTCACTCCTTTTAAGTTCTTTTTTTTCTGTTAAATAGATTTAAAACTCATATCCTACTTATTAATGTAAAATTACACGATCTCATTATATCCTGCTTAATTAATTATAAATTAATATCAGTACATATAATTAACTCTCCGGCCCATTATATATGCAGATGTCCAAATCGTATAAGGTGTAGTGTAAGCATCACACAGTCCCCCCTGCGTTAGATTTTTCCAAGCTTCGGATTCCTTCAAGGCGTTGAGATTTGGTAAACCTCCAGAATTACCTACCCGCCATTAAACCCCTCTAGTCTAATTACATACCCACTATCACATGAGCTCCCTGGCTTTCCTTTCTTTCACGTATTCATCCATAAATCAATTTAAATTACCATGAAATCATAAGAAGTGGCAGCAAGACTTGGGATATGATTTACTTTGTAGAAAACCACTTCTACAAATAATATTGTAATATTATATATATTTGAAATTATATATGACTACAAATAAAGCATAAACTCTGTTTTGTTTTGTTAATCACAAAATTATTTCTAAATTAAAATTGTAATATTGCCTTTTCTTGTATTCGAAAAACACAAGGAAGTCCCAGGAGATGTGGCGTCATGGTAAGGGGCTTGAGATCTGCATAGTAGATATCGAGTTTGAATCAGGACGTGTATTTTTTATAAGAGTTTGGAACAGCTGGGGTTTTACTTACTTATCTAGGCTCATAAAATACGTTTTCTAAAAGTAGAGTTCGCTTGAATAAAAAAAAAAAAACATAAGGAAAAGCTATAGAAAACAGCTTCGTTTGTTGATGACGCTGGTTCTGAATTAATCAACACCTTCAAAGTTTGTTGAAACAGTGAGTTAAAAATAGTCTCTGCTGTCTTTTTCCACGAATTGCGTATTAAGATTTGTTGCGGGATAAAGTACCGCTCGTGGATTAAGGATTTCTTCATGGTTTGATGAATCTAATGACAAAGACAGGGTTGATGTTCTTCAGCAGGCAAGGCCATCAAGTTAGAATAGCGAGTCTAACATGGAGAAGACAAGACTGATGATGGTCTTCAATATCAAAACTCAGTTTAATTTTGCTTACAACAAAATTTGATTTTGGGTTTAGAGGTCGGGGCCAGTGTTTTTTTATTGAGCAGCAAATTCGTAATATTTAATATAAAAGCTTTTTAATAATAATAACAATATTGTAAATAATTATATAATTTTTTTGATTTTTTTTAAAACTACAGTGAGATTTAAAATATTATACTATTTACAAGGTTCAGGATGTAAATTATACGGGTAAGTGAAAAACAACATAACTACATTATGCTTTTTTCATTTAAATCCAATCCATTTTTTTCCATTTTATTTTTAATAAATACCTCTATTACACACACACACACATAATTTTTTGAGTAATTAATAAATAAATAAAAACTCTTCATTTTGATAAAATCATTGTTGGTGTGATAATTTCCTCTTTTTTTTCTGTTATCATTTATTTTCAAGTCAAATAAATGATAAAAAAAAAAATCACACGTGCCTTTATACTATCAATTTATCTTTGTGACAAACTTTGCCTTATGGTAATATATATTTTATTTAAAAGTAAATTTATGATTATATGTCCGAAAATGTATTTAGATATGAAGAAAAGTTCAGATTTAAAAAGACAAAGTAGGTGCAACTTATTTGTCAATTAAAAAGTAAAAATGTTTTTCTAAGTCAAATGCTTTAAAATATAATATCGTTACATTTTATTCATAAAAAATTTAATAAATTTTTTTTTTCTAAGAAAACTGACGGGGGATGAATTCGTTGAGGAAAGAATAGTATGGGAAAAAGCAGCAAATGTTTGAAGTTTAGGGATTGATTTGTTACTAATCAAATAGGTTGATCCTCGTCAATCTAAATTCGATTGACGAGGATCAACCTGTATGATTAGTAACAAATTGGATTCGTGCAATATAAATGGGCCAACAAATTTGGATTACTCAACTGGGCTGATTTGAAAGACTTTGGCCCCTTCGCCTTTCTGGTTTCACTTTCACACTGGCGCTCTGTCTCGCCGCCGGCGTATTTTTCCCTTCTAATTTTCAGTTTTCCCTCGTTGCTTTTCTCGCTCCCTCTCTGAAAACCTGGCCTTGTTCAAAGAGATATCAATTACATAATTATTTAAATCTGGAATGGGTAGAATAGCAGTCGCATTGATAGTGAGCTCTTGGGTTATTCCCATATCAATCCTCGTCAATCGAATTGTACCTGAACCATACATGGTAAGATTATTGGTAAACCCATGTCGATTTTTTTTGTTAATTTTCATGTTTGATCACACATTTTTAAAGAAGAATTACACCCTGTGCAGGACGAGATTTTCCATATTCCTCAGGCTCAACAATATTGCAAAGGCAATTTTGCAAGTTGGGATCCCATGATCACTACTCCACCTGGCCTGTATTTGCACTCTCTCTCACTTCTTTTAATTTCTAGCTTGATAAAAGAAAAAAAAAATCTGATTGATTTATGCTTCCCCAGTTGTCAAATTAGAAAAATAGTGATTTTTTGTTTTGAGATTGAATTTGATAAGTTTGCTTGAATCTCTGTGTGTATTTGGGCTCTATATAATTGTGTTAGGATGGTTATGTTATTGGAGGAGTTGATAAGTTTGCAATGTAAAAACTCTTGCAGGTACTATCTTTCACTTGCCCATGTTGCTTCTTTGTTTCCAGGCATGTTTTTCATACGTGGGGTGTCATTGTTCTCTGAATTGTGCTCCACACCAATTCTTCGATCTGTGAATGGTGTATTGGCAATATTATGTAGTGTTATTGTATACGAGATCATCACCCTCTTGAGACCAAATATTGATGAAAGAAAAGCAACAATTTTTGCGGTGGTTCTGGCGCTGTACCCGCTCCACTGGTTCTTCACGTTCCTTTATTATACAGATGTTGCATCACTTACTACAGTTCTTGCTATGTATCTTGCATGCTTGAAGAAGAAATACCACTTAAGTGCATTGGTAAAGGAGTTAGCTCCAGTTCTCTTTTTGCGTGATTATCTAGTATACTATTTATCCATAGAGCATTAACATGTTTCCTATAGAGTGTGGACTTCTTTTTCTTATTTTTTGATTGATACTGGAGCATCCCTGGCAGCTTGGACTTTCCAAGGGAGGAGGGAAACTTTGAAGGAATTTGACCAGGAGGTTTAGTTTCATATAGTAAACTCTTAAGAAATGAGAACCTGAACTTGAAGTATTAGAATCTCAGATGCTCCTTAAAGTTTAGCTCATCTACCAGAATTCTTGTATACACTTGATATTTTCTCTAGCATCAGAACCTCGTTGACTACTTGGCATTCTTATGCAGTCCCTAGTTCAAGCAATTTCCAGTAAACATTTTATTATTGCCGTGGTGTCGCTAAACGTAGTGGTTGATTTTCTGTTTTGTTTTCACAAATTTAACTATTAGAGTATGCAATTAGCTGCTCCATGCAATTAGTTTCTCCTTTATTTACCTCAATGACCAAGAACTGTAGACTTCAAGAACCTGAAGTAGACAAGTTGATTGAGGAGCAATGCACCAAGTGTGTTGAAAGTAGGAAAGTGCGATTTCTAAGGTACAATAATAATATGGTGTGCTGCTTGGATATTTCAATGGTGATTTTCATTATGGACAAGAGACTTTTGTGCTACTGTGTTTCTGGAGATGCAATAAAATCATACTATAAGAAACCGTGATGAAATTGTAAAGATCACTGCTGTCATTTTGATTTCTTACAAATGCTCATTTTTATTTTATTTTTCTGGTTTTGTGCAGCTTGGAGCCTATGCAGTTTTCATCCGACAGACGAATATTGTCTGGATGCTTTTTGTTGCATGCACTGGGGTCATGGATATTACTCTGACCCATCAAAGAGAGAGTGTGAAACTAGACAACTCAAATACCACGGGCAACAAAACTGGCCATTCAGTCCCAAACAATCACATCATAGTTGGCTCAAACATGAGAAGACGAAAGCCCAATAGTGCTGTGGATAACAGCAAAAGTTCTATGACGAGTACACTCACCTATTCAACAAGCCATTCATCAGGTTCTGTTTCACTTATTCTTTAGTTTAATGAGTTCAGTGATTTATGAAGTTTTGCTAAATTCTTCTGCACATGCGCTTTTGTTTTACACCATTCTAGTACTATATTGCAGGTTTTCTTGATGAGATTAAGGCAATCTGTTTGACATCATGGAATATGAAGTCAAAACTTTTATTCTCCTTTAGCCCCTTCTTTATAGTATTGGTGGCCTTTGTTGCTTTCGTCCGTTGGAATGGGAGTGTAGTTCTTGGTACTACTCATGCTATCTTCCTACCATCATAATTAGCAAGAGTTTGTTTCTCACTCTTTTTCTGAATGTCACAGGTGCAAAAGAAGCTCACGCAGTTTCTCCACATCTTGCACAGTTAATGTATTTTAGTCTGGTTTCTTCTCTGGCATTGGCTCCCCTGCATTTCTCTTTGGATCAAGCTTTGCATCTGTTTGGGTCATTCTGGAAGAAAAGGCCCCTTGGTTTTTGTCAATGGATAGTGGCTCTTACTGCCGGCTTTCTCTCTGTGCATTCTTACAGGTTAGTTCAGTTAGGCAAGCTTATTTGGCAAATAAATTAAAATAGTGATCCCATGGCTTCTCCACTGCGACTTGAACTAGATATGTGTTCTGATGCATTGGTTCCCCCCCTTGCCACTCTTTGTCACTGTTTCATCATTTAGTTGATTGCTGTTGCAGCATAGCTCATGCCTATCTCCTTGCTGACAATCGGCACTATACCTTTTATCTTTGGCGGAAGGTCATCCAATCTCATCAGTCAACGAAGTACTTTCTGGTCCCACTTTATGTCTATTCATGGTTTTCCATCTTCAGAGTGTTGGGTTAGTACTTGCTGTCTTCATCTTTTTTTTTCCCTTTTCCATTGTCATCTAAGATTTTATTTGGTTTTGTTACCCTGATTCCTTTTTTATGTCATTTATTGGCAAGGAAAGCTAGACCAAAAATTTGGGTATTGGCATATTTCTTGGCTACAGCTGCAGTTCTAGTTCCTGCTCCACTTATTGAATTCAGATACTATACCATACCATTCTACTTCTTGATGCTTCACTCCCATACGGTTGATATTCAAAGTTTGGTCCTCATCGGACTTGGATATGTGGTAACCAATGTTTTCACAATGTTTATGTTCTTGTTTAGGCCATTTAATTGGAGCCATGAGCCCGGGAAACAGAGGTTTATTTGGTAGATAGGTTATTGAGAAAAGAAATTATAAATTCACATACGATGTTTATCACTTGCTCACTGGTTAAGAGAATAGAAATGACCTCTATCTCTGTCCCTGTCCTGGTTCCTGGACTGTGATTCTGTGGACTCGACGCCCACTTTTGGTGTTAGAGGGTTATGGCTTCGACTGTGATTTTAATGGTTTCAATTTATTCAATGAACTAACAAGTCGTCCGCGTGCCGCAGTCAATACAGTAGTTTCCCCCAGGTTATGTATGAAACTGCATGACTGGCAAAATCGCTGTTGAAACATGCCAACTGTTTCGTAAACTATCATGGAAAGGCAGCTTGACCCTAAACTGAAAGAACCAGGAAAGGAACTTTGACGAAACCAAAGATAAAATTTAGAAAAAAGCGAGGGGATCAAATTTTTTTTATGACATGCTTGATTTTTTTTTCTTCTTCAATTATGTTCTCTTAACTTTCAATTTTGTCTAAAAAATAAAATCAAACAGATTTTTGTAAGATTAAGAATCAATTCAATAGCAAAATATCTTTTTAAATTACGATAATTCTACATATATATATAAGAGAATAAACCTGAGAAATAAAAAAAAATAAAAAAAAAACACAGGTAAGCCTTTCAGGCCCATCTAAGCTACTTGGTATCAGCCTAGGAAATTCTCTGTCTTAGCAAATGAGCTATTTCGATATTGGGCTACCAAACCAAACATATTTTTCTGAACACTCTTTAAAGTATTAATTTGGGAGCAATTATATATATATATATATATTGGTTGTTGTAGGTTATTTCTCCGGTCGCTTCCCCTTCGTGGCATCGTCAATCACCCTAAAACGGATTTTACTACCGACGAGGATTCACACTATGATCACCTCACATGAAAAACTAACCCCTTGCTGCTATACCCAATTGTCGTTGCTTGGGAATCATAATTACTCCATAGTTCACCTTTCGTAAAAAGAGAAAAAAACAAACTTAAATTTCAGACTTACAAGTTCTAACCCATTAATCAAACAGTGGAAGCACTATCCAAATTTTAAATGTTACCACCTTAATACATTAGGCAATAGTGGAGCATGTATCTTTTGCTGAGTTGGGTTGAGAGTTAAGAGGGAGTGGACTTTGAATTGAAGGGAAGGAGGAAGGCGAGTGAGATGGCAAATGTTAATCCTAATCTGAGGCTTCGAGGATTGTTCTTATGGTGGAGAAAGTGGGGCAAGAAGGACTGGGCAATTGCAGCCGTCGGTTTCTCCATCATCGTCTTTATTCTCACTTACTTGTCCCGGCCCTTACCCTTACCCTTAGATCCCGCGGCCACCACATCCACAACAGACAATCTAGTAGGCCTGACCCTGCTACACAATGCCAGAGATAGAGGCGCCTGTATTCTCTTCTTTTCTTTTCTATCTCTATTATTCGATTCGATTCGATCTGATCTAATCCAATCAAATGATATTTGTTTATTTGATTCTTTTGTGATTGCAGTTTGTTTAGATGGGAGTTTGCCTGGCTACCATTTCCGGAAAGGATTTGGATCTGGCTCTAACAGTTGGATTCTTCATATTGAGGTATTATTATTACTAATATTAATTTTGTGTGTGTTTATTTTATACCTCTTCTTCAATAACTGAGTGATAACACCCCCAAGGGCGGAGGGTGGTGCAATACGATAGCATCATGTTTGCAACGGAAGTCAACGGCATTAGGATCCTCCAGCTACATGGACCACCAAGTCCCCTTTTCTGGGATATTAAGCCATCAATCCTCTCAAAATCCTGGTCAACTTCTTTTCCCATTTCTAGTAATTAGCTAGATAGAGAGCTCTAGTTCATCACTAATATTATTTAATCATCATGTTCCCTTCAGATTTCTTTAACTGGAATAAAGTCAAGATACGTTACTGTGATGGCGCATCTTTTGCTGGCCATTCACAATATGAGTTTAAGGTAAAGAAAAGATTATCAACACCCGCATCCTACTATAAAGAAACTAGCCTGTCTTTTTTTTCTTTTGGTTTTCATATGACTTTTTTTTAATCTTACAGAATGGTACCAAGCTTCTATTCAGAGGCCACCTCATCTGGGAAGCCCTTATGGATGAACTGTTATCAATCGGCTTATCCAATGCCAAACAGGTAGCTTCTCTATCCTTTAAATTGTTGTGTAAACATGTCCTGTTTTGGACACTTGTAAGTGGTCTCACCTTTTCTGTTGCACCCACCTTTTCTTTCTTGCTTTGTGCTGTTTTTATATGTTTGAATTAGACAATCTTGCTGCCCTGCATTTTTTTCTGACTACTTTCCATTCTTGCTAATGAATTTTGAAAAATTTGCAGGCTCTTCTTTCAGGATGCTCTGCTGGTGGATTGGCAACTCTTATTCACTGTGATGACTTTCGAGAACTTCTGCCAAAGGATGCAACTGTCAAATGTCTTGCTGATGCAGGTTTTTTCCTTGATGAGTATGTTTTTGCATGCATACTACTGTTTGTTGTACCAATATTTTTAGCTAGCATGACCTGTGACTTGTTTGATGCCTGGATCAGTTTTTTGTATCGTTGTGGGTTGTGTTGAACATTTCGTCTCTTTTTTCTCATCTTCTTCTCTCTTACTTTAATCGCTCTTTGCTACACGAGGTTAGCAATTATAAATTTTCTCAAGAATTAGTATATGCAACTATTAACTATACAGCACCAGAGGATGTGCAAAGTCCTGCATCTTTTGTGTTTAGCAATTACCACTTTTCTATAATGCTTCTTTACTAGTCTTTATATGTTCTAAGTGACTAAATACACCAAAAAACCCAACCTCTTACTTTCTTTATTGCAGGAAGGATGTTCTTGGAAATAACACCATGGGATCTTTCTATCAAGATGTTACCCAGCTTCAGGTTTTACTCATTCTTTAGTTATGCCCTTATCAGCTTCCATAATTTTAGGCTAGATGGGATCACTGCTGCCTTATTCTTCACAATTTCTCTCTATGTTGGTGGTTAACATGCATGATGTATTGGACTTATGTGATGGATGAAGCTAAGTCAGTGTCATATCAATGGTAAAAAAGATTTAACCATTTATTAATTTGATAAAAATATCTTCAAAATGACAATTTTTTTGCCTTTTTGAGTTTGAAGTCAATTCATAGGTTTCATTGACTTTGAAAACTTCAATTAGAATATGTACTTTAGTGCCTTCTATCATCTTGAACTGGTGTTGTAGCTACAAATTGTGATCTTTTAGGGGGTTGCATGTTTATATTTTTGGTGCTACTGCAGATTGGCAATTACAATTAGTAAATTGTCATTGTAAATTACAAGTAAAAAAAGAGGAGGAAGCAAATTCACAAGCCGTCATGGCTCACATAATTTGTTTACTTGTCCTGCTGCCAGGGCGTAGTGAAAAGTTTGCGGAAGAATTGTATAACAAGAATGGACCCATATAAGGCAGGTTCTTTTCCCCTTTTCTCTGGGTATGTGGTTTTGTTTGTCAAATTGTTATGAAGTTCTTGTTGCTCCTTAATCATGATTGTTGCTCGTGAATTTTAATGCCAGTGTCTCTTTCCTGAAGAAATCATTAAAGAAACAAGGACCCCAATTTTCCTTGTCAACCCAGCTTATGATTTTTGGCAGGTGATTTCATTCACAAAAAGTATCTTCAATTTGTCATAATTTGCAACTTTTTCATGTTCCATCCTGAACCTTGCTAATAGGATAAAATAAATTTAGATACAACACATCTTGGTACCAGATGCATCAGATCCTCAAGGCTATTGGAAAAGATGCAGAATGAACCTTCGCTATTGTAATCCTAGCCAGATGGAAATACTGCAAGGTAATTAGTTCTTACTTTAAAGTCCAAAATAATTATTTTCATCATGAATCTCAAAACTATCATTATTCTATGAAAGATCAAACAAAAGAAAAAAAGAACAAGAAAAGATGTATTGTTATGTAAAATATGTGCTGTCCAAGTAGCCTAAGTTGGGAGCAAGCATTTGAAGCCATGCATTTATGGAGTTGAAAATTAGTCAAAGCAGATGAACACAGCCATCCAAACATAGTTTTCTTTTGTCTGTGATCACTGATCATAAAATATATCTACACTTTTTCATCTTGAACATGTCCTGTGTGTTTAAAAGTGGGAATGATGTGATAAATGATTAAGGTCATTTGAGATGTAACCATATTGGTATTGTTAGGATCAATTTAGAAGGTGACACGGTGAGATCATGAAATAGGGTGCCCATACAATTCATGTTTCATGCAGTCCTTCACAGACTTGATATATACCTAGAGTTTGGTTCGGTTCAGTTCTGTGTATTTTTCTCCTTATGCCCTTAAGCAATGGTTAACGTTTGGATTGTTAGTTTATTGTACACATGTTGAGAACTTCAGATTAGAACCGTCTTTCAGGTACAGGGTGGATAAAACGAGTAAAATGGAATCTGGCTAACATGAAATTCCTTGCTCATTGTGCCTGTGACATTTATTAGGCATCTGAACTGCCTTGCCTTTTCTTGCCGATGATGTGGTTTCTGTTTGTCGCTTTCCTGCTCCTGCTTGTTATCATGTACAGGTTTCCGTAGTTCTATGCTGAAAGCACTGAGTGATTTCCAGCAAAAGAAGGAAGGGGGGCTGTTCATAAATTCTTGCTTTAGTCATTGTCAAACATGGATGGCTGAGACATGGCATTCATCTACATCCCCTAGAATCAATGACAAGGTGAGAACATTTTATCATCTCACATGTTAGGTTGGTTTACATACAATCAAAATGTTTCCGTATGATTCTGTGTCACCGTGGTTTTTAGCTGCCACTGGTGCCTGTTACAGCTGAAGCTTCATTCCAAGTCACTTTTAGTTTCCTTTATATTTGTATCTAAACATTTTCTTGGTATGCTGCTGATTACTTCTGCAACCCTTGTAACAGACCATTGCAGAGTCAGTAGGTGATTGGTACTTCAACCGTAACATAGTAAAGCAAATTGACTGCCCTTATCCATGCAACCCCACTTGCTATAACATGGATTTTAGTTGATTTTGATGAAGCTCCGCAGTGTGCACTATCAAGCTTTTCTTTGGGTAACTCTTAACTTCTGATCTCCAATATCTCCACTTAATTCAATGGCAACTCTCAAGTGCTTTTTCTCCTAAGCACGGCCAGCAATATTGGAAACAAGGCGTGCAAAACTACTGATGTAGTTGATGACTTGATTCTCATTGTTTATGGAGAAGACAGCACGGATTTTAGTTTGCACTTGTTCACACTACCCAGGTACCCTCTATTGTTTTCAAGGAAGCCATGGTCAATGGTATCAGAACACATGCTTATATACTTTGCTCTATTGGCTTTGTATATTATTGATAAACTTCTGTTACCCCACTCTATCCAATCTCTCCGTCGTTGTAATCTGTCGAGATGCTTTTCTTGTTTTTTATTCGACTCCCCACGTTGAAGAAAAAACAAATCTCAGTTTTCATTTCTTGGTATAAAATATTGAGTTGACCTTTGAAGCAAGTAAAATGGATTGTCATGATGGCCCCTCAGTTGACTTTTGATTTATATCCTGGGAAATTATCTCAACATTTTAGGTTTAGTTTTCAACATTTCCTTGCAAGTTTAATTGCTTTAGTCTATCTTCATATTTTAGTTCATTTTTTTTATTATTGAAATTGAAGAAAATATCCTACCCCTACATGATTTATTAGAAGAATTGTCACATGATTTTAAGGTTTTTTTTTTCATAATTACTATTTAAAAAGAATAAATTAGTATAGCTTTGAGTTTTTCACATGAGGATATTTTACGGTTGGAAAATGAATCAAAATATAATAATATATTTTAAACAATTAAACTCTTATAAGTACATATTGAGTTGATTCCCTCGATATTTCTAATTTTCCATCGGTGGTTGGAATTTGGGATGATAAATCAAACTGGAGCCAAATCAGTCTTAGAAATTAAAAATCTTTCAGGAGTTTTTCAAAATGTTTTTTTTAATTTAAAACCATATTAAATAAATGCTTTTTATTTTGATTTTAATATATTAATATTAAAAAAGTTAAAAATATTATTTTAAATTAAAAAACATTTTATTTATCAAAAAAAAAGAGGATCATCATCGTACCATTATTGTGATTGTGTCTATTTTTATTTTTTATTAATGTAGGTGTCCGAGTTAATTTGTGCATTTATAGATCCTGAAGTTAACGACGATATAAGTTTTTAGTGGTCATTATATTACTAATCATAGGGTTCGAACTTAAAATTACAGAAAGAACAAATTTCTTGATCTCAAATTCTTATCTCTAGATGATCTATCCGTACATTTTTTAATATTAATTAGTAGGTAACCAGATACCTAAACCACACTGCCAACTGCCGAAATTAAAAATATAAAGTTTTTATTAGAACTTCGTGCATCATGCTTCAAAACTCCAGCACTTTATATGTTGCTTTGGTTCACATATATATAATATGAGTGAATTATAAATTAGACCTCTAGTTTTATAAAACAAAGTAAATAGTTCCTTTAGTTTCGAAAACTAATTATTAAATCTATTTATAACTTAATCTTTTTCATCCATTTCATAATCTCTTAATTTTTTTAATTTTGAAAAAATAAAAGAAATATAGATAATACAGAAAACAATCATTAAGAAAAGAAGACTTTCTCGAAATAAAACAATATTAAATCAGTTAACGATGATCAAATAAATTATTAATTAGTTCTTAAAACCTAATAAATTATTTAATTCGTTTAACTAAATTAGAACTAGTTTATAGTTTACTCAGCTGGCCTACATAAAAAAATAAAAATAAAAGAGTAAAAAAAACTCAGATGACCATTAAGTCATTTAAAACTATCTTTTAAGGGTATTTAAAAATGTGATAATGATTTTTTTAAGATATTTTTTATTTAAAAATACATCAAAATAGTATGTTTTTTATTTTGAAAATTATTTTTAACATTAACATGTTAAAATAATTTAAAAATATAAAAAATAAATTTATCTAAGATACTGTTTGAAATAGAGTTATAAAAGAAGTTTTAGGAAGTGTTTGAGATTATAGTAGTATTTTTTAAAATGTTTTTTTATTTAAAAATATTATTTAAATTGGGGGGGGGGGGGGTTGACTGCCTCTCGCACGCGAAGGCCAAAGAATTTCACAAACAAAAATAAAAATAAAGAGTGAAAATGACAGATGTTAACGAATACCTAATAAAGATATTCTTTGTAGGTTGGACTAAGCATACAGGTTTTTGTTGTCTTATCCATCGTAATTGTTTTTTTTATTTAATTAAGTTGTTTTACTGCTAACACTCATTTTTGTTATGATGTATTGAGATAAAAATTGAAGTTATTAAATCGATAAAATAAATTGGATGACGAGTTTGACATGTCGTGAATTAATTTAATAGGTTATTATTTTGATATTTTAAAAAAAATATCATCTTGATTTTTTAAATTAAATTATATTTTATTATTAATTTAAAATACATATAAATCCATTAAATTAACAAGGTTCATTGAATCCAGACAGTTTAATATAAAAGTCTTAATAAATAAAGATTTAGTTAGAGAGGTTGACCATCAATTCATCTAGTATTAAAAGTTTTCAATTAACAAATAATTTTTTTTCTTGAAAAACATTTAAAAAAATATTTAAATATTTATTTTTATATTTGAAAGAATTTTAACCCTAACTGCAGCATTCGAGCCAATTATTTGTATGAGCTAAAGCCCGGCCTTTGCATCCAGCAAAGCCTCCATGGACATTACTTCTTGCTTGTTCTCTTTTATTTAGTTATGGTTTGTTTTTATATTTAAAAAAAATTAAATTTTTTTTATTTTTTTATTTACTTCAAATTAATATTTTTTTTGATATTTTTAAATTATTTTGATATACTGGTATTAAAAATAAATTTTTTAAAATAAAAAAATATTATTTTAATATATTATCAAATAAAAAACACTTAAAAAACAACACAAACATCCTTTCAAACACTCAAAGTCATTATCCCACTGTTTTTTGTTTTTTTTTTTAAAGAACTAAAAAGTCCGAGCCCGTTGTTTCTCGAACAGAGAATAGGTTATGGAGCGGGTTGTAATTCAAGGAAAAACGCGTTGCAGATTAAAGACAAAAAATCAATCATGGAACTCGTTGACTATCACCATCATCACCGTCGTCATCATCATCCCAACTGCAATGCCTTGCATGCATTTTTATATTTATTGGCTGTTGAAAGAGTACTGTATCTTCTCGATAGAGGATAACCTGCGCCATGCTCACACAGTCACACTCACGTAAATCTTATTACTCCAAGTGTTTGTGACGCGCATTAAGTTATGCAAGCAACTTCTTCTTATCTCAAAATGTGATGGCTGTTTGAAGATAACCTCATCATTAAAAGCAAAGAAAAGCAAGAACACTTGCATTAATTACCAATTCAATGGTGATCTTCACAGACTGATGGGAAAGTTGATAACGAGCTGACTTTTATTACAGCATGGCAAAAACCTAGTTGGTATTTTACAATCACTATAATTCAGGCAAAAATGAGATGAATTTCAAGAAAAATGCTCAGTCCCCCCTCTTTTTTTCTAGAGTATTTACACAGACGAACGCCATATCCTACCTTCCAAGGAAATAATGATAACAGAAACATCGTCATGGTACCTGCGACGCTCTCCTTGTGGAATCTCAAGCAACTCGTGGAAGTCCATGCCTGCAAAATATCAAGCCATTTACAGGAGATTTTGATTTGCTTCATAGGATTTCAGGCAGACAATGTCGTAACTCTTACTTACCAGCATTCCTGGCTGCGCGAAACAGAACTTCTTCGATTAGATGCTGTGCTGGATCTCCCTCGGGAAATGCAGCAATAAAAGAGCCAACCTCCAATACAGCTTCTTGATTGGTGAAGTATTGATAGAGCCCATCGGAGGACAATATTAAGAATCTGTCCTTCGGACTCAGTCTGTGGTGGTATAATGATGGAGTACATGTAACGTATGGAGAGGTTCCGATGTAATCAATCCTGAACATCTCCAAGAGTATATCATTCCACTTTGGCTGCCAAAATAACACCAGAGGCAGAGGATTCAATGACATAAGACAAGGTATTAGCAAAACAGATGGAATCTATACATTCTCGATCCCGATTCCTGACTAAATTGGAGTGATTTTTGCCTAATTTGTTGCATTTTGAATATAAAGAATCTTGTATACCTGTTTGAGAAAGCCAACCCCGAAGGCTCGAGTAACCTTCAAATAACCTTTCACCCTGTCATTCATTACTGCAGAAACATCTTCAGGATGTTCCTTCTTGATCCTCTCAACTTCCTAATATTCAGAAAACGCACGTTTTAGTCTGCCTTGTCAATAGAGAGAAAGAAAACTCAAAATGGGTTTAACAAGAGGCATGAAACCGAATACCACCTTATCTACATATGTGGTGTGATCCATAGTCAGCTGAATTGAATTCAAGTTACGCAGCCTACAAAGCTCGTCACCATCGAAATCTTCAATTCTATCACGCTTGCTTTCCTCGTTGATAATCTCCAAATCCTGGATTCCTTTCCTTAATCCAGGAACGGTTATGCCTTTCTGGGCCAGAACCGCACGACTATCGCCAACATTCATTAAGTAAACATCTTCTCCCTTCATCAGCATCACCAGAACACAAGAACCCATCAAAGCCAATTCTGGATTGTCGGTTGCCATTCTATCAGCCCTCTCAAAATAGGCTTCCTCTGTCTTCCTCAATGCCTGCGAAAGCGCTCTCAAAACATCATAATGGTTAACTCCGTTAGAGTAGCAGTTCATTTTCTCTTTCAATTTCAAATTCAACTTCTCTTCCCATCTCTTCGTGTCACCATCTTTAGTTGTACGCTTCAAATTCTTTCCATGCTTTCTCTTCAGATCATCATAATAATTTCCTCCTAACGGAGAATTTTCTTGATCAATTAAATGCAAAACGCCCTCTGCTTTTGTTGCTGTGGATTCAACGTTGTCATTATTATTCCACAGCAACTCTTTAAGCTCCTTATGGATGTTGGTATAAAGATAAGAAAGCAAATAATCAGGGGCATCAGGTCCATTAAAACCATCATATATCCCCACAAAAATCCACCCATGTTCTTCTGATATCACTACATGTACTCTATCCTCACCAGCTTTCCCTTGTGCCCATTGTAGATTCTGGCTCCCAATTGAGAGCTCACTCGCCGAATCCTCATGACCAGTATCATCATCAACAACAACAACTTGATTAATCACTTTGACATATCTAGTACTTGTTGATTCTTTAACTCTTATGGGTGCCACCGTAAGCTTTTGGCCTCGTGAGATAGTATTAGATATTGCTCTTTTTAAAGTCTTTATTAAACCGGCCTGTTGTTTCTTGGGTTTAACTTCAACTTCATCAATACTAGTAATAAGGGCAGCATGAGACAAACTACTACTCTGCAACTGATTAGTGGTACTATAATTAACAGTACTGATGTCCTTGTCTTTTTCTTTATCAAACGGACCTGAATAGAAACTAGCAGGATCAATGGGACCTGATAGAAATCCACGCTCGATAGGACCTGATAAAAAGCCACGTTCTATAGGACCTGAATAACCTGATGATGAGAGGACACCGGAGCCACGAGGGACAGGCTGAAGAGGGAGGGAAGCGAAAGAATCAGAGCTTTCAAAAGTGGATGCTCGATCCAAACCAGAGCTGTTGGAGCAGAGAGTATCATTAAGAGAGGTTGAGGATGTTGTTGATGTGTTGGCGCTTAGAGAGGCTCCGGAGATGGACCGAAACGTTGTTTTTTCCAGCTCAGAGTGGATTTTGCTGCTGCTGCTGCTGCTGCAGAGTCTGGAAGCTGGGTGAATGTATGGTCGGATGTAACAGAAGGAGTGACCTAGTCCCTCCCGGCCATAATTATCAATGGAGATATCATGGTGCCGGGCTGAGATGTCCCCTGCCCTCGCAAAACAGTGACTCACTTTTGTGACACAGTTGCCCATTAATCGAAACAATTAGTGACTGCGTCTCAATAAACTTGGAAGTTGATGGTTGTTTGTATTTGATTGTTCATAGCAGGTAGCTAACAAGCTAAACTGGTTTTTGCAGGCGAGGAGGAAGAAGAGAGGAGAGAAGAGCAACAGCAGCAATGGATTGAACACTACTATTCCATAGGAACTGTAAAAGGAGATGGATAGTGGGGGGGGGGGGGGTCAGTTGACTTTTGAGGGCATTTTGCTG
>Ga0325414_1002688_pt1 | contig 18128 bp, 10 predicted proteins | sample PopdelMetagenome_8_FD_206183 | JGI IMG/M metagenome (GOLD analysis project Ga0325414, IMG submission 206183) | Populus deltoides microbial communities from Bellville, Georgia, United States - Leaf-PdKOR-R3 | ecosystem: Host-associated > Plants > Phyllosphere > Phylloplane/Leaf | place: USA... | reverse complement strand
CATTGTTAGTACTTTCCGCCAACTGTTTTAGTGGCTGGTTAATTAATAATTAATCATGTCAATGACCACCACAAAACACCAAGAAACATACTCTTGCACAATATGAGGAAAACCAAGAAGATAAAAACAACTCAGCTCAAAAATTAAATTTTATCACGAAAGGAAACCACTTAAACACAAAATTTAAGGTCCAAACTTTAACCATTTTACCTTGTATAAGAAACGACGAAACATTTGGAAGAATAAAATAAGCCTTTTCCAGTATGAGATTGGTTCATAGAGTTTGTATTGGACCGAGGATTAATGCTTTCTATATAAAGTAAAACATCGTCCTCTTCACAATATGAAATGCGCGTGTTTTCACCATTGATCGGGGGGTTGCAAAGACCCACTGACCTTTAACATACGAGATCAACCTCCAAAGTAACTAGTAGCCATGCTTTTAGGAGGAAGAAAAAACAAGAAGAAGAGAGAGCGCGGGGGCAGAATGACTGTTAATGATAAGGAAAGAGAGGGAGGTGCTGTACAGATGGACCCTAGATAGAGATAAAGCAGTACAGAGTTGTTCAAATTGATGGGCTAATTGCTTAGTTTCAGAACAAAATGTCCCATCATTTTTCACTGTACAACTCGCTGGGGCTGAGTCCAACATCACAATATTGTTTCCCTAATTTACCCCTTCAACCCCATGTTTGCAGGACAAGAGAATACAAAGCCAAAACTAAGACCCACCAAATTAAGCTCCTACCTGTTTGGAATGCCAGAAACAACATCGGTTACCTCCTAGACACTTGTTCTTTCTTAAAACAACAGTATTTGCTAGAGCTACACCCTTTCTTGCAAAAACATCAATGCTTTTCCCCCTCCTGCCCCAATAGGGAGATAGTACTGTGGTATTAGGGTAAAGAAGCACAAGGTAAAAACTAAAAGCACTGATACATCTACACCAGTTCTCAAAATGGAGCTGTTGATGTTCTTTGTAGGGTGTGCTTTTTTGGTAGTTGAGCTGCTGCGGCCAAATATAGCTGCCCAAAAAATATAGACATTTACATCAATTCTATTGGAAACAACAATGTAGACACTTACCAGCACTCCATGCTGCATTGACTAAATTAACAGCTAATTGTAATGGTCTTGCGGTGTAAAAAATGCTAAAGTCAAGAAATATCCCATCCAAAAACTCAACTTTCAGTAACTTAATTACCTCTTCTTGTTGTCTCTTGAGTCTTGCATTTTCTTTCAATAACTGTTCAACTTCATTCTCCAATTCGTTTGTGTAAGCCTGTAAGAAAAACAAACATAAAGCACAAGCACAGAAACATGTCCCGTCAACAACAAAACAAGAAATAAGCACCAGTATATGTACATGTAAGAAAATGAATCTTTAAAAAGAAAGGGAGATTCCTGTTTTCTAGCTCTAGAACGAGCTGCAGATTCTCGATTCTTGATCATTCTTTTGTGTCTGCGATCACCAGAACTACCATCAGATTCTTGAGTTCTTTTCTTACAAAAAGAAGGCAAGCCGGGAGATGAATCTAAACCCTCAAAAGGACTAGTGAATGAGGAAATATTTGAAATTGGGTTGCTCTGTAATTGCGAGTCAGGCCTCTGAGGATGATCAGAGTTCTCAAGAAAATCAAAGCCAGGGCCAGAGTTCAAACTCAAAACAGTAGCAGGAGGTGGCGCTGAAGAGCCAAAAGGAGTGCTGTCTCGAATAATAGAGACCATTCTTGTTGGTGGGTCTTTGTTGAAAGGCCTAGCAAGAAAATCTTGAAGGATAAAGTTAGGGCTGTTATTATTATGATGATGGTGATGATGACGGTGATGATGAGAAATGTTGTGAAGTCTTGGGGTCATGGAAAGTTCTTGATCGGTAGAAGTGTGGTCATGAAGAGAAGCAAGACTTATGTCTTTCCACACTTCTTCCATGGTTTCGGCCTTCTGTTGGGCTTGGCAGTGAAGATTATTGGAGGGTGAAAATATTGAAGGAGATGAGGAAGTGGAGGATGATTTTGAAGATATTGATGATGAGACTTTTCGGAGACTCTTTGTCTTATTGTTGTAGCTGGTGCCTTCGCAATCTGTTGGCGACAACATTTGGAAGAGTCGCTTAGCTAGATAGCAAAGCAACTGAAATGTTCACACAAAAAGTTAAACGGCACAAAACATTGGATGCCAACAAACAAGTATTAACACCCAAAATTTTCATATTAATTTCAATTAATTGTTCATGTTTATGACATTATGTACAGGAATACAGAAAATATTATCTTCCACCCCACTAGCATTAAAAAAAAAAAAAAAAAAACACATCACAACCCACACCAAAGTATAACAGCAATAGCATAATAAAGGGTTATATATATATATATATATGAAAAACTTGCACTTGCACAAAGAACAGCTCGTGCACACTCTCATTTGAAACTAGTTCCCCCTCTCTTTCTTTAGACAATATTCTCTCTACAAACAATTCTAAATCAAAATCAATCTGGGTTTCTGTTAATTGATTACAATATAAGCTGTTTTGACTCAATTTAATCAAAAATTTCTTAACTGTTGAAAAGTTAATGCTAAATCTTGAAAAACCCTATAAATAAATAAATTCAATATTCTCTTGAATATCGACAATATTCAAAATTCTATACATGTTTTAGAGCGTGTTTGACAGTGTGGTTGCGGTTACTTTTCAAATAGCTTTTCGTGCCGAAATACATGTCAATGATTTTTTTTATTTTTTAAAAATCATTTTTGACATCAGCACATCAAAACGATCCAAAAAGTACAAACCGCACTCAATTTTAGCAAAAAAAAAAAATTCAAAATTTGACGAAACGCAGTTACAAACGCAATGCCAAACAGACCCTTAGCCATTGTTTAACCAAATTAGTCACGTCTTAAGGGAAACAATAAAAAAACTCAAAAATCAAAGCTTACTAGTTACTGTTTAAAGAACTTTAATGACTTAATTTGTACTTAAAACGTGTTTAATTTATGTTTAACCCTTCTATAACCTCTTATAATTAGTCATGTTTATTTAAGACCCTAAAAAACCCAAATTAAAGCTTATAGGTTACTGTTCATATAACCCTAATTTTATTACATTTTGTTTAACCATTGATATAACATCATATAATATTGTATTGTACACCATGAAAGGTTACAAAATGCCATCTATTATAGCTCATTGTGGCGGTTTGTCATACGTTGAAAGAGGTTGCTACTGTGATTATATGGCGTACTTGGACATATTAATCGTATGCAAGCAAGTCTTTGACGTAGACTTGTATGGCCTTTTAAACCAGGGATGATAAAGGGAATGAATTTCTTGATGATGCATCAATGTTACACATGTTTAATTTAGATAAATATGAAAAAAAAGTATTCATCTTTATGTTAATGATGATCCCATTATTGGTCTTCTAATATAAAAATATACAAAGGTGTTATTTAGGTAAACTAAATGATAATACGCCTTATAGAATAAAATGCTTTTAGGATATTGATAGAAGTAGTATAATGGTACTATATTTTGATAAAGAAGATTTCTGTGATAATAATAATGATGATGATGTTGATACTATATTTTGATAAATAAGATTTCTATGATAATAATAATGATGATGATGTTGATATTGATATTGATACTGTTGGCAGTATAAGGGTAAATGTTGGCAGTATTAGTAGTAAAAAGATAAATGTTTATTGAGTTGGAAGTGAAAGAAGTTAAATGATTAATGCTGGCACTGTTGAAAATAAAAGGGTTAATGTTGGCATTTTGAGTGTAAATAAGGAGGGTAGTAATGAATATAAGGAAGATGAGAAAGATGATCAAAAGAAAGAAGATGATTACATTCTTTCTAATGAGGAAGGGTTTAATTTTTTTAACAAAGCTAAAGATGAGTGGATTGACAACTAAAAAGGTGTTGTTTTTTTTTTTTGTAAAACTTTGGATGATGCCTTATACTTTGAGAATAAATGGAAGATAAGTAATATGAAGATGATATTGATATTGAAGATAGCGTAAAATCTGACAATAGTAATGAGAGTGATGAAGATGAAAATGATAGGGTGAGAAAGAAACAAAGGAAAAAAAAATGTTGATTGAACATCTAGTTTTAGATGTAAGAAATTTAATATGGTAGTTGATGGATTAATTAAATGTGAAGAATGTTACATTTTCACCAATATCAATCACTTCGGGTATGTTTTAAAAGAATATGAAGTGAAGCATGAATATCACGTGAAAAAAATATATTAATCAAGAAGAAAAAATTGGAGACACATATATTGGTGTTGGTTATCTATGGAGGATATATGTTTCTCTTATTCTTGGTAGTAAGACTTTTATGGTAAAAAAGAAGTTATCAATAATAAGTCTTGACCCGTTCATTTCAAATAAAACACTGGATATAATTTTGGATGACAAATTTAGGATTATACCATACCTAATATGAATGCAGAGAGCTCGGACTAAAGTGAAAGGGTTTACTAAAGGAAGTCACAAGAAGTCTTTTAAGATACTCCTTAGGTATATATAGTTGTTGAAATAGTATAATTCAGGTTATGATGTGTATTTAGAGTTTGAGCTTAATTTTAATTTGAATGTTTATTTACCATGAAGTTTTCAACAAGTTTATGTTTGTTTAAAAGCTATAAAAGAGGGCTTAATTAATAGATATAGACCATTCATTGATATTAATGGATGTTATCTTAAAGGTCTATATAGAGGTATCTTATTGTCCACAACGGGGTTGGATGCCATTAATAGATTTTTTACAACTATATATGTTATTGTTGAGGCTAATAACAACAACATATGACGATAGTTCTTATATGTTTTATATGGATCCATCAAGATTAGAGTATATCAGAGGTTGTTTTGCATCATGTCTGATAAACAAAACAGTATATTATCCTTTATATTTTGTTAAATACAACTCGCATTTTTTTTTCATGTTTTTCCTCTAATTATTAATATTTTCTTTTGCTTTTGTATAGTATACTAGAAGTTTTTGCTAAGATATTTCCAAAGGTAACACATAGGCACTATGCAAGACATTTACATCATTCTAAAGAATAAAGGATTTCATGACTGCGAGTTGAATATTGAATTTTAGAGTGCCTCAAAAGCTTATATGAATCTTCATTATAACATTTATTTGAAGGACATCAAAGATGTCAACAATGCAACCTTAGATTAGTTAAATAACATCCATATTGATACTTGGGCTAGGTATTTGTTTGATAATACAATCAAGGTTAAAAATATAGTTAACAATTTGGATGAGTCATTAAACATTTAGGTCGGGAAACATAGGAGTATGCCAATTGTTATGATAGATTTGCTTAAGTTGTAAATTGATAAACATATACCACATCCTATGTTAGGAAGTTGTTGGATAAGTCTATTATAATGGCTATATATATATATATATATATATAAGAATAATTCCATCAAGTTCTAATGAATATCAAGTTTTTGAGGTCCAAAGTAGAGTTTATACTGATTTGGAGAAAAGACAATGCTTATATGCTAAATGGTTAAAGAATAGCATTCAATGCAAACAAATGATTCCTTGTGTGTATCAAAAAGAATTGAATTAGAAGATTTATGTCATGCGATTACACTGTTGAAACATTTAAAAATATATAAAATGAGGTTGTACACCCATTATTAGAAAATAATTTAGATCCTAAAGAATGAGATATTATTCTACCTACAAACCTTAAAGGGATTGTAAGTAGAGGTGAAAGAATAGATAAAGGGAACAAAGAGAAGATAAACCTCGTACTAAAAAAAAAGGGTTCTCATATTTAGGTGTAACATCTACAAGTAAAATGGCCACAATTATATGACATGCCAAAGAGAAAGTGCTATAAGAGGATTTATTGGTGTTTTTAGGAGTATTAGTGATGTTGGTAATAGTTCCAGTGGTGTTGACAAAGGTTTTGAAGGTAAGAAAAATTGGCAAATATTATAGAGAAATGGTAGAGATGGTGGGAGATCTGCCGATCCATCTATATTTCTACCCGACATACGTGAGTCTCTTAAATATATATAATGTTCATTTATTTTAGTGACTACTCTATTATTAATCAATGTTTTTTTTTTTTGAAATTATAGACTAATGTTGGTACTTCCTACTTTCAACACTTAGTCCAAAATAACTGCTTCGATTGATAAATATAAAAGAATCATTATATGGATTTTCTTTTAACTGTTTGAAACTAGTAAGAGCATAAATATTATGGATCATTGTTGTTGTTATAACATGTCTAAATTATGAATTTTACGTTATTTTAATGTGCATGCTTTTGTTATATTTGATATTAATGTTTTATGCATTTTTTTTACTAGTGAATATATTTATTTCATTTTATTTGTTCATGTTGAACAATATTGTAGTTAGAAACATTAACATTACATATGCTAAATTAGCTACCTACAACAACTTTACACTTGCAAAGTTAGCCTTCATATTTCAATTCTTGATCGAAACTTTACATAATTTATCTTTTATTCTCTTCACTTCATTTAGTATTTAATCAATTTCATTAACACCTCATTCCTTTCTAGTAGTTAATTCAGTTTTATTAATGGGTTTGCACCAATCAATGAATATATTGTCACATAACTTGTCATCACATATTTAAAATAACTTGTTTTTACTTGCTTCTACTTTTTATATCATTAGCACGTCATCTCTTTCTTATAGTTAATTCAGTTTTATTAATAGATTTGCATCAATCAATAAATGTATTGTCGCATGACCTGTCATCACATATTTAAAAATAACTTGTTTTTACTTGCTTATGTTTTCAATATCATGACAACTACTCTTTTCCTCATATCTTATGCACTTTATATTATTGAACTTTAGTCCATCCAAGATATTGCAAATTTTTAAGTTATTAGCATTTGATGATTATAATGACATATTGATAATACGTGTTGTTGTTGTTGTTGTTGGCAATAAGTGTACTATAAATTTTGAGTTATTGGTAGTATGAGTTTTGGGTTGTTGTTCGTTGTATTTATGTTGATTTGATATGTGTGTTTGTTAGAGATATTAATTGTGTTTGCCTATATTTTGGATAATATGTTGGCTATAAATGTTGGCTATGTTTGCTAGATTCTTAAAAGTGGTGTTTGTAAAAAATTAGAATTTGTCTTTGCTGGAAAATGTTGGTTGTATATGCTTTAATTTTGAGTAGTGTGTTTGCTAGATTTGTGATAATGTTTTTGCTGGAAAATTTGTTGAGTTTTATGCTCAAATGGTATGTTTGTGTTCATAATGTAACTGCAATTTGTTTTTGCTCAAAATGGTGAAGAATTGTTGAGAAAATAGTGTAAGGAAAAAATAAAAAATTTGATGTTTATACGGCTAGAAATGGTGAGAGAAGAGGGAGATATTTTGTTAAAAACACGGAAATGATGACATTCTTGTAATTATAAAACATTAACAAAATCTGATTTTCAAAAAATTTCCAATGATAACTTTAATGGTATTTTTTCATTTTAATACAAAAGAGGCTATTTAGTTATTAAATATAATATAATGATAATTTTATAAATAAATCAATATATTTTGTATTTTGTTTTGACACGCCAACATAAGGATGAAAAATGTTATGAATATATAAACTTCATGATATAATGTATAAGTTTTTTTAAAAACAAAAGTAAAGCAAAAAAATAATCAAATTATAATCCTTATTAAAACCATCATTTTTTGTTTTTTTTTAAATTATAGTTCTATTTAAAAAATAATGTGCCACGAGATAAATTGCATTGGTTTTTATTAAAAACAACGTGCCCGCTTACTTTAAAAGTAAAAAAAAATCTAAAATAAATATTATGTGTTTTTGTTTAAGTAAAATAGAATTTAACCAAACATTATTTTTAGATTAAAAGGAGATAAATATAGTATAATTTTAAAAATAAATCTTATAAAAATGAGTAAAAATAGTCTTACTTTAAAGGCAAAGCAAGAACCAAACAAATATTTTGTAGTTCAAAATTAGTGGTAATTAGGCAATTAAAGGGTTAATGATTAATAGTTAATAGAGCAAGAAAAATGATTTTGGAAATTATTTTGACCACAACCTAAATAAAGATCTAATTGCCACCATAAAAGGAGTTTAAGTGCTTGCTAAGCCATCTTTCATAGGGCTAACAAACTAGAGTACTCCATCTCTTGAAAGCATATATCTAACACATAACTTGTTGCACAAACACAAGGAGGGACAGGAGGATAAATTTAAAAATAAAAAGGGCTATTAAAGGTGGAAAATATGATTCCAACCCAAACTCGTTTGAAAATAAAGGATCATGTGTCTAATAGTTTTAACTCGAAATTTAAGATAACTTGAACATAAAAAACCCTAGATTTTTTTGTTTGGTCAGGTTGATTACGAATAACCCATGATTAAAGCATTATATAAAATTTAACTTTACAAAATCTTATGGGAAAAGAAGCCTTTTATCCTCTGTAACTTTTTAAAAATTTCTTTCCTAGATTGGATGATAAAAACCCTAACATGTGAATACTTTATTTTTTATACTTTTCCAAACCTCTTAAGTTTAATGTCTTTTTTTCGAAACTAAAAAAAAAAAAAGAGCACCATTGTTTCTTATAATGCACATAAATAATCATTTCAATTAAAAAAATATCTTATCATTTTTATTTAAAAGTAAAGTTAGTTTGATTATATGATAAAAATAAATATAATATTAAAAATAAAATAAATCATAATATAAAATCATTTTAATTTTTTATTTTAATTACTCATAAAAATACGATAAACCATGGGCTCATCCTATAAAAGGAACCTCGCTTTATGGTCTCATCCAAATGTAGAAGCCCGACTCCATATGCTTATGTGTGTTTAATGTGAAAAATCCATCATGTAACCTTTTAGGGGTCTGCGTGTGCTTGATACAATAGTTTGGAGCCAAGCTCCATTGAAGTGTTTAGTGACGTCAGTGCCAAGCTAGTGGCATGCTTCAGCACCAACATACCAACCAAGAAAATCTTTATGGAGCTATTTGGCATTACCCAACAAAAAGGCAAGTCTACCCTAGACATATTAAAAAAGGTTCAATGGGAAAATGTTTAAGGTGGAAGAATTGCTTGAGCCAGTAGCCTTACAGGCTTTGATAATAGGGGTAAATGAGCGTACCTTCTAGATAAAACTTTATGCCTTACCAGAAAAAAGCTTGCTCAAGGTAAAACAAGTTATGGAAAATCATATAGGTGGAAGAAGTTAATTTGCTATGACATGAGCCTTTTTGTTTTTAGAAGGATAACCAACATAAGGGATCTTTCAAGCAAAATCATTCTCTTAGTAAAAATGAACCATGAGGGATCAACCCATGAGCAATTGGTATATCCAGAGGATTTATAACTCCCTTGAATTAAAACAAGTTCACTCATTTAAAGTTATAAAGGCAGTCAAAGCAAACACCTTGGCACCAACTTCAATAAATGTTCCTCCTAAGAACATTTCATGCCTATCACTCAGATCACCTTAGAATAAATAATCCTCAATAAAAATATAAATTTATTTTTGAAATAAAAATAATGTATCCCTAACATGCATTTTCTATTTATAGATCTTCAGTTGTGGGCTCTTAACCACTGTCATTGAAAAGAATTGACTTGGTCTTCATAGAGCAATATCTCTACAATCTCCAAGGGGTATGTATGAAATCTCTCTATTGCAATGACACATTCTTTAGGTAATTCCTAAGGGCCTCTCACTAATTCATAAATGGTTGATCTTGGATTTTTTATTATTTAATGCAGTCTCAGACTGACACATTCTCCAGGTAATGCTAAAGGGTCTTTCACCAATTTATCAGGGATTGATCTTAGATCCTCCATTCTCAAGGTTGCAACTCAAAAATTAAAAAATTATAAAGGTTTCTGTATTGGGAACAACACTACATTCTCAAACAGTCGAGTGTTTAAATTTTTAACATTCAATTGTTTGTAAAGGTTGTGTTGTCATAGCAATCAACCTTCATATATTATTTTTATTTTAAAAACCAAAAAAATATTGAAAATAGACTTGTTGAATTGAAACCTGATTTGGATAGAATTTAAAACTAAACCAACCAAAGAGTTGACCTTAATAAACTGATAAAAACTCGATTTAGTTGATCAATCTAATTTAACTCGATTCAAAATTGATAGGTCAACTGTAGGATATATATAAAAAGAAAAATCAAAACATCGATTTAATCTTTCATGAAAACAACTCAACAAGCTCATGTCACTAGTTCATCATGTTAACCCATTTATAGTTTCTTAAGGAACCAAATAGAGTTTTATAAAAATTAATGGACAACAAAGAAAATCACATATACTTTGCAATGCTTGTTCATAAAAATAATTGACACTAGAGGACATTGAGAAGTATATCGATAACTTGTTATTTAACAAGAGTTGTAAAGAAAAGAAATTAGACCGAGAAGCTTACTTAGAGATTTTAATGGGGAGGAGGAACTTCAAGATAAAAAGTTGGGCTCACACACTAACGATAAACTGAGAAAGATAATGCTTTGGTAATAAGAAAAACTTTATTGCAGAAGTATAGTAAGTGGTAAGGATAATGAAAAATAATTGAAAAAGCATTGGTTATTGTGTTCTTTTGCTTGGTGTAAGAAAAACGAAGACCTAATCTAGTTGAAAAGTTTTAAAAAATAACATTTCAATTTTTTTTCAAATCAGGTATTGAGTTACTGAATCTATTTTCAATATTATTTAGTTTTTAAAATATAAAAGAATTGTGAAGGTTGTTATGTTGGAAACAACGCAACCTTCACAATTGTTTCTTTTTAATTTTAAAGGTTTTTTAGGTGGAAACATCATAACCTTAAAAAATATATAAATTATGTTGTTTGGAACAATGAAACTAAATGTTTAAAAAATATGGGTTGGTTTATTGGAAGTAACGTAATTTCATTGTTTGTATTGTTAGGCAATTTAATAAATTGCATTGTTTTCATCAACACAATCCATGAACTTATGCTATTTTTTAAAATATTTTTTGAAACTAGCTAATTTGATTAAAAAAAAGTTAACCAATCCTTAAAAAAAACTAAGTTTTGAAATAGTTTTTTATATGTCTAATCATTGATTTTTAATAGTTTGAACTGTAATCAAGAGAGATTAATTACCCGTTTAGAATTGAAGTTAAACTTGTTTTTTTTTTTTTGTCAAAGTTAGAATGTTGTTTTGCTTTAAATTAATTGTTTTTAGTGTTTTTGGATAATTTGCTTTAAAAAATATGGGTTGGTTTATTGGAAGTAATGTAATTTCATTGTTTGTATTGTTAGGCAATTTAATAAATTGCATTGTTTTCATCAACACAATCCATGAACTTATGCTATTTTTTAAAATATTTTTTGAAACTAGCTAATTTGATTAAAAAAAAGTTAACCAATCCTTAAAAAAAACTAAGTTTTGAAATAGTTTTTTATATGTCTAATCATTGATTTTTAATAGTTTGAACTGTAATCAAGAGAGATTAATTACCCGTTTAGAATTGAAGTTAAACTTGTTTTTCTTTTTGTCAAAGTTAGAATGTTGTTTTGCTTTAAATTAATTGTTTTTAGTGTTTTTGGATAATTTGTATATGCTAATGTCATAAATGAATTTTAAAAATAAAAAAAATATTATTTTAATATATTTTTAATATAAAAACACTTTAAAAATCAACATTTACCACACTTTCAACAAACTCCCAAGTAAACGAGAGAGGGAGAGAGGGAGAGGTGCTACTTAACAAAGCTGAACTGTGTTAGACTTGACTCTTTGATTTATACAAATATTTTATACATATTTGGGAGAGAATACGAGAATTATGGGTACGATCCTGCAGGACCTATAATGTACCTTATATTTTAAAGTGGAAAGGAAGAAGAAGAAGCTCTTCCCTCTCACTTATTTATCAAATATCTATTAGATTTCAACACTTGTTTTGTTAAATTTTATTTATCCATGCAACGATTGGAATGAAAAACTATAAATTTTTTAAGCTTTTTTTAAATTTTAATTACAATTTGAAATACAGCATATTGAGAAAAAAAAAAAAAAGCTTTTTAAGGTGTGATATTTTTCTTTACTTTGTTTGTTGTTCACTGCTTTTGGATATTCTATCTCATGAGTTTTTTCACCAATTTTTATCAATAGCTACATGAGTTTTTACCCAAAATAACATAGCTAGAAAAAAAATTCAAACTATAATAGTTGAAAAAATAATTCATAAAATATCCCTATTAGTTGTAAAAGATTGAATGCACAACTTGAGACGCATAGGTCTCACCTGCACATCTCATATGGTAAAACAATTTCCTTTTTTTTCCTAGCCCATTTCTTTATTTGATTCCTTAATTTTTATATTTATTTAACTTTAGTTCATTATTATGATTATTTTTAAAATTTCTTATGAGTCACAAACCCCACCTAAAAGCGGCAACACGCTTAACTACTAGCGTGCGTAACACATACATCAACAATAAGGATTTCACTCTTTGCGCATAACACATGTATCAATAAAAAAAAACTTTGTTAGCGAGTGTATCACACGTGCCAACAAAAAAAATTAGTCCTGCTGGCGCATATATCATTCATGCTGGACACAAAAAAAAGAATTATTGCTGACAAGTCATGCACGTGCAACCTCCACATCCCTGTGAATTGTGCTCATTTGGGAAATTTTATTTAAATGCAAAAAAACCTAAAAATATGAACCTAACCTTTTAATGCGAACCCTAGCGGAATGTTTATTGAATCCGCAAACCTATGATCTATCTAATTCAGGCTTGAGATTGATAATTGAGCTTAACACAATGGACAATCTGTCCCAAGGAACCAAGACCGTACTAACCATCCTCATACAACATCTTCACCTGAAGATAAGCACAAGAATTATAAAATCAAAACAAAGATTGATCAATTCTTTGAAGAGTGTAGTTCAATTAAAAACTAAGAAAGAAAAATCCTTATTATCTATGTGGCATTTAATGTGTATTCCAATCTAAAAATTAAGTTTTACAAAATAATTTTTATAATCTTGAAAATAAACCCCAAAGATAACTTAACAGGCTCACTTGATCTAATTTGAAACTATACCCAAAATAAACCAAAAACTAACTAAATAACTTGAAAATGATAAAATAAATATTCTAAAATTTTTATCATATGGTTCTGCAACTAATAACTAAAAATAATACATGAGAAATAATTGTTTGGATGTAAAATCCCTTCATTCCGCCACTTCTCTTTAAGAAATAAACTAGGAAATTTTCTTGTCCTAATACTCCTTGTTTGCTGCCACCTTAGTGTCCATGGTGGAGTATAATTCTCCTTCCAATTAAGTCTCATTGATACATTAGACTCTCATTTACCAAATATCTTATGATTTCCTTGATGGATTAGGAAACACAAAATATTTGACATAATATGCCCAATGATGCCAAAATTTCTACCTAGGTCGTGGCCTATAGTCTTCAAGCTCATCTTGAACATGAATTAAACTTATTAAGGCTTGTTCTTTTTGGGTTGTTGCTTTTTTTTTTAGTCAAACTGAGCTCATGTGCCATGCAAAAGCCCATTAAAGACTTCCTTGAACTTCTTTACCCCAACCCTTGTGATTGAACCTATTGGAACTACTAATGGATCCTTTGTTATGGGCTTACCATTTTTTTCCTTTCATAATAAAAGACAAAAATATATAAAAGGAAGAACCAGACTTGCAGTAAATGAAAATTTGTATATAATTAAATTTATTTACTCCATTAATTATAATTACATTACAAATTACAATTAACAAAAAAAACTAAATTCAATATAGATCCCTTAATAAAACATCATTTACCAGAACAATATTTTAAGTATTTTTATTCCATTAAGCATTTTTTTATTTTAGTCACCAATTTGTTTTTCAATTTTGTCCTTACACCTAACATTATTTCGAATTTGGGTATGAGAAGCTGTTTTGATTAGCTTGCTATGAGGATCTTGAGGTATTGAAAAATCTTTTCTGATATTTGATTGATGTCCAATTTTGAAAAATAAAAATTGGTTTTGTTTCTTCAAAAAAAAATTAGAAATGAAGGGACCTAATTTGACATTATGCCTAAAATAAAGGGTTTTTTTGTTCAAAACATGAGTTTTTGATAATTTTTCGCGTTTAGAATTGTTTTGTTTTTCATTATAGTCCCTTGGCTTTTGTGATTTTTGTTATTATCCTACACTTTATTTTATTTATTTTTCAATTTCTAGTTTGAAAGAAGAGAGGGAGAATAATCGAAAAATGGTGAAGGAGAGAGAGTTTACGATTGGCTAAATTCTAGCAATGAATCAAGTCATCATTGATGTCAACAAGTTTTATTTGACAAGAAAAGTTCTATTTAGGGTTTTTTTACCATTTATCTTATTGAAAAAAGTAGATTGGGGTCGACAAAGATTTTGTTTTCCAAACTTGATTATTTTTTCTTTACCAATTTAAGGGTTTTTGAGTCGAGAAATTTTTTTCTTAAGGTTATGATAGTGTTTTAGGTAAGCATATGTTGAAAAATGGACTTTTGGGTAAACAAAAAAACTCAGGATCAGTTTTCCGACCACCTCTTAAATGGTCAAAAATTAGGCTTTTAGATGATGCATTGTTTAATTATTTAAAAATTAACCACAAGAAAAACCAGGCGAACAAACTTAGCCTTGCAAGATGGCCTTTTTATTTTTGGGGCCGGGTGCCTTGGCCCAGGTGCTGGTCTTTTTTTTACCTTAAGTACTTTTTTTATTTTTTTATTCTATTTTATTGCTTTCTTTAGAATGTCTATTTCTAGTGTCATGTAATTAAATGAAATGTAGATTCTAAAAGAATATATTAAACCCAAGTAATTTCATTATTTAGATCACGAGTTTCATTAATTAACTAGGCTAACCCTTTTCGATTCAAAACATGGTTGCCTCAATAGTTTTTTTTTAAAGAATAAGGAAAACAACATCATCTTGAAACGTTTTTTTTTCTCTCTCTCTCTCTCATTCAAACCATGTCATAAATTGTCTTAGAGATTTAATAACATGTTGATTATGCATATAAAAATTTTTAATTATAGTAAAAGAAAAAATTAAAAGCATATAGACTAAATCTGACATTGTTAATAATTGAAAGGCCTTTTCTTGTGTTTATTGTTATAAAAGGAGCGTAAATCTACACTTTAGTCCCTTAGTTTTTGTTTTTTTATTTTATTTTGGTCCCTTATATTTCTAGATTTTTTTTGTTTCAATCCCAAACATTTTTTGTTTTGCATTTTAGTCTCTCAATTGTAGAAAAGAGAGAGAAAGAGTTACTAAAAACCTTCGAAGAGAGAGCTTTCAGAAGGTCAGATTTTGGTCATCAATAAATTGGGTTTTGAAATCTATAGATTCTTCGAGAGAGAGGAACTTGGTGGAGGTGGTTTTCACCTTTATTGATGTAAAAAAAAAATTGAAGCTTGGTAATATTTTTTATTTAATTTGATTTTAATTTTTTAAGCTGGTTAGACCATGTTTTTGTTTTTGTTAGAAATGGGGTTATAAAGTTTTATGATATATATTGACCTTGATTTTTTAGTCAATGGTGACACCTCCAATAATAAAAAAAACCGACAAGCCAAGAAAAAAAAAACAGTGAAATCTAGGTGTGTGGGACTTGGTTTCATGTGGGTTCGACACACATGCCCATCCCATATTTGCCCAACCCTTCATTTTTTTTATCATGTTTTTTTTAATATTTTTAATTGAATTCTTTTAAAATGATTTAATTTAAATGACATTTAAATAATTATCAAATTATTCCATTATTCTTATATTATATGTAATATAAATAATTTCTTTTTGAATAGTACATATAAATCTAATATGCTTAATTTTATATGTGCGGATGCAATATCTATTTTGTGAAATTTCTTATCGCATATTTTTTTATATAATTCTTCTCAACATTATTATTATTTTATTTTTTTAATATATTATCATAAAAATGATCAATTTTTTATTTTTTATTTTATTTTATTAAAACTTGCTTTTGAGATTATAATAAGTTTTTATTGAGGAAATAAGCTTCTAATAAAAATAAATATTTTGTCAGAAAAACTAAGAGTACATAAATAAGTGAAATATATTTGTTTTTTATTAAAAAGATACCTAAGAGCACATAAATAAGTGAAATAGATTTTTTTTTTAAAGAGATACCTGTCTTATACTTATTTCAAATCATTAGGATTTTTTTATATTTATTTTAAATGCTTATAGATTTTATGCAATAAACAACATAGCTAAAGAGGAAGATATATATTTTTTGTTAGGAAAAATATATTCATAAAATAAAATAGAATTTATACTAACAACTATGATTCTTTTTAAAAAAAATTAAATGGTTACAATTGTGATGAAAATTCATTTTTATTACCATATAATTAAATTAAAGAAATATTTGAAGAGTGCCAAAAATTACGATATCAAATATCATCATATACATTTATCTTTCATCTTCTAGATTTAATCATTAATTAGCATTAATAACCTTTTTTTCTAATTTATTAATCCCAAGGATTTTTATTTTATTTCATTAAATATATACATTAACTTTTCAATTCTCAATGGAAAAAATGTATTTATGATACCAATACATTCTTCTTTTACTTTAAAAAATAACTTTGAATCCCACTCACATAAGAATGGCAATCTTTTACTTGATTTAATGACATATGGTTCCCCTATTTATCATAAATATTCCAAAATTAATTAAAAAAAATCATTTTAACTCTATGAGCCATTAAATTAAATTAAAGAAAAAATAAAACGTGTAGTGTTTTCACTGTACATGCGTTGTCTATTTTTTTTTAGTTACTATCTTCTATCAGGTTTTGGTGTTGTAAGAAAAATCATGATATTTGTTTCATGCTTTATTTTGCAAAAAAACAAAATTCAATTTAGTTATTTGTCAAAAATTCAAAAATAGCGCATCAAAATTTAAAAAGAAGTGGAAAATGAAGGATTTCTTGGGCGTAACATTGTCCAATCAATGTTTTTTTTTGAAAAAAAAACCTCGATATTTGTTTTTATTTTTTTTATTTTGATCCCTTTAATTTGACAATTATATATTTTGATTAGAAACTTCATTTTATTCACATTTAGATCCCAAGATTCAAGGAAAGAGATAGTGAATCATTGATAAATATATCAATGAGATATGAGTAAGAAAATCATTTGTTATAGATATACATTATAGCGACAAAAAAAATCCACTCTTGATATCAATAAGTTTAATTTAATGTGAGGAGTTTTATTAGTGTGTTTTTTATCCTTTGTCTTGTTGGAGAAAGTACATAGGGGTTAAGAAATAAAATTTTTATTCAGTTTGATTTTGTATTTTAAACCATTTTAGGGGTATTTTGGATTGAAATATTAATTTATTGAGGTTATAAGAGTTTATTTAGGTGTTTTTAAATCAAAACATTTACCCCAACTTCTCGACAGCCTCTTTAATGGCTGAAATATGCATTATAGATAACATGGTGTATATGGTGATATATATATATATATATAAAGAATGACAAGTTGTTCTCCTTTTAACATTAAAATAAAACTTAGGGTGCAGGTCAAACCTCGTTCTTTATATATAGGACGGGCACCTGGGCCAACATGCTTCTATTTTAGTCCTTTTAAAGTACTTTTTCCTGGATTTTTAATTTGAGAATTAAAATTGGATTAGTTAAGAATTAATTTGAAAAATTGTTGGACTATTAATTTCTTTATTAAGATCATAAATTATCATTATCATTATCATTATCATTATCATAATATAAATATATATTAAGATTAAAAATAACCATGCTGGAAACCAGCAAATACATGTATATGCAGATAAATGAAAAGAAGGTAGAAAAAGGAACAAACTCCTATGAAACCAAACAAAAGATAGGATGGGAACAAACTCTCAATAAAAAATGGTCAAGCAAGGCCGAGAGAACAATTCTTATTATTATATTGGTAAGTGATATTTTTGTACAATTCTTCACGATGTTTTTCCTTTTTAAAAAAAACTTACTTCATTGCTAGATTTTTTTT
>Ga0325414_1002687_pt1 | contig 18133 bp, 6 predicted proteins | sample PopdelMetagenome_8_FD_206183 | JGI IMG/M metagenome (GOLD analysis project Ga0325414, IMG submission 206183) | Populus deltoides microbial communities from Bellville, Georgia, United States - Leaf-PdKOR-R3 | ecosystem: Host-associated > Plants > Phyllosphere > Phylloplane/Leaf | place: USA... | reverse complement strand
TGTTAATGACCACGGTTGGAATCAAATGAGAGGGGGAGCTTGGTCTATGGTTTTGCTTTCTCTCTGTATAGTTAGCGGCTGGGAGAAGGAAATGAAGTGTTTGGATCAGCAAATGATGGTGGGGCATTTGGTATGGCTGTTTCAGGGAAAAAGATGAAGGTTCCTTTCTCTCTTTTTTTTTTTTTTTTTTTATGTATCTCACTTGGGTGTTTATACTGAATGGGTACGGGAAAATGGTTATTGAAAGGAAAATTCAGGTTTTGGCTTTTTAATATAATGGGAGAGTGTGAGTTGGTAGGCTTTGCAGGGGAGAGAGGTCCCTGTAGATGTAGAGAGGAGGCTCTGCAGGGGAGAGAGGTTTCTTTCTCTCTCTCTCTCTCTTGGGTATTTCATTTGGGTGTTTATACCTAGTGGGTCCGGTAAAATGAATATTGAAAGGAAAATTCAGGTTTTGGCTTTTTTTATGTCCTGGAAAAGTGTGTGAGATGGTAGGTGGGAGAGTCTCTTGATGTATGGGTCTCTTTTTTTTAACTGATTTTCTGCTAAAATTCTCTGTTTTTATAATATTTAAGTAAAACAAACTTGTTTTTTTCCTCTTAATTGTTTGGTTTTCAAGTAGCTAAAAAAATTGTCCTTTATTATTATTTATTTTTTTTACTTTTGGTCTCCTTGTACAAATGTTTTTGTTTTTAATTTTTATATTTTTTTTATTTTGATACCTTTAAAAAAAAACAACATCAATATTGACTCAATAAAATTAATTAATGATAATAAAATTGATTGATGATTTTGAAATTAGCATGTTAAAAAAAAAATGCGTCGAAAATAAATTTTTGAATTTTTAATTCTTTTAAAAAGACATTAAAAATATCAAAAACAACACAAATACATCAAAAATATATATTTTTTGGGTTTTCTATTATTGTTTTTCTATTTTGTGAGATTTTTTGGACATTTCAAAAAAATAGTAAGAAAAATAGAGGTAAAAAATCGGGTTATGATATTTTCCCTCTTTTTTACAATACTTGTGGTATAAAGTCTTGTAAGGGATTTTAAAAAGTATGGTTCTAAACAAAAGAAAAGGTGTGTAAGTTTTCCCAAGTTAGGAGAAAAATCAAGAGATGTTTATCCTTGTACTTGTTTCAAAACTCATGTATTTTCTTGAAAATCAAAGGTTTTCATTTTGTTAAGAAAATTCTTTGAGAGAGAGATCAACTTGAAGAAAAATTACAATTTTAACCTTTTATACAGCGATCATCTCAAAGATCTACTCATTTTAAAGAGTGATGACTTGAAGATAGAATGGTCTGTGTTCAGGTGACCTGCCCGTGGTGTGAAAAATATCTAAAATTTCTCATAAATAGTCTTTGTTCGGGCGACTTTCCTGTATTTCATGATCGGGTAATGACATGATTAAATGATTGATATCTTCTCCCGAGTGCAAGAGTGTCAAAGTAATGAATAACGCGGCAAGACCGGGGTCGATCCATAGGGGAGCTAATTATATAAAACCACAAATAATAAAAGAAACAAAGTTGAAGAGAACTTTGAGATATAATACTAATGTAAAGATTAAACAAAGATAAAACAATTTTCAAGGTTAGAGGATATAATGATGATATTTCAAATAAGTATACTCCAAACTCTTTTTATTACTTAACTGGAAAACACATACAAAAGAGGTTCCAATGGGATGATTTATCATTAATAGCTTGTTTTAAGTTATTAACATGATCATATTAATTATCTTATTTGAGTAATGTCAATTCTTGTAAATGTTGTCAAGGATTCATTGTGTTAACTTATATCAATCAAAAATCAAGATTCTTTCATAACATGTGTCGATTATCCATACAGTAGGCTATGAAAGAATCAAGTATTTATTGTACCAATGGTTGTATACCACGAATCTAGACTCACCACTTAACAAATACGGTATTGAGTAAGATAACAATTATAAAACATATTAATAGCAAACTTTCTTAAATATAAATATTAAAATCCATATTGAGTTTGTTCTATTGTTATTCTTACATCATTAGTGTAACATTTTCACCTTGACAAAATTAAACCTAACTAAACATATAAAAGAAGAAAAACATAAATAAGAAAATTTACCCCTTCTGTATTTGGACTCAATTTTAAAATGTTGATTTTTTGCATATTTTTTATAGTGCATATGTAAATCCTAAGATAATCAAGGCTGGACTAAATTAAAGAAAATAAACTAAACTAAAAAGAAGTGGGGGCAAAACGAATACATTTAAAGAAAATGGGGTCTAAATGCAAATAAGAATAATTATAGAGCATAAATACTACTCTTCTTACCAAAAAAACATATCTGGAACTATCATGAAGAAAGAAGAGAGGGAATTTTAGTATCTATTTTTACAGATCAAGAGAAAAACACCAAATTTCAAGAACCCATCCAAGATTTAGGGTTATAGGTAAAAATAAACACTGGTAGGCAAGGGATCAACAAGAAAAAAATTGAACAAGAAGAGAAGAGGGGAGGGTCGGTTGTCATTAGAAAGAAAAGGAGGGATCAAGACCTTGATTCGTATCGGGTAAGATATTCTAAACATGATCTTATGAGTTGTTTTAAAGTCGATTATGAATTGATGCCTAGATGTTAAATTATAGATTTGAGTTCTATAAATCCAGATATAGTTAAAAATCTAAGGAGCGGTCAGATAGTAACAATTCAAAAACAGACAGTAACAGTTGGACAGTAGCAGTCCAAGTTTTCGTTGATGAGTGATTTTAACTATCTTAGAGGTAGAACTGGGTTCTCCTCAATCATAGAACTTGTAGCCTCATGTCTTATCTTTCCAACGACATAAATTTTGCTTGAATTGGAGTTCTATAACTCCAGATATAGTTAAAAATATGAGAAGAGGTCAGACAGTAACAGTTCAAAAACGGACAGTAACGGTCCAAGTGTTCGTTGATTTGCGATTTTGACTATCTTAGAGGCAAAACTGGGTTCTCCTCAAACATAGAACTTGTAGCCTCATGTCTTATCTTTCCAACGACACAAATTTCTCTTGAATCGGAGTTTTATAACTCAAGATATAGTTAAAAATATAAAGAGAGGTCAGATAGTAACAGTTCAAAAACGGACAGTAACAGTCTAAGTGCTTGTTAATTTGTGATTTTAACTATCTTAGAGGTAGAACTGGGTTCTCCTCAATCATAGAACTTGTAGCCTCATGTCTTATCTTTCCAACGACATAAATTTTGCTTGAATTGGAGTTCTATAACTCCAGATATAGTTAAAAATATGAGAAGAGGTCAAACAGTAACAGTTCAAAAACGGACAGTAACGGTCCAAGTGTTCGTTGATTTGCGATTTTGATTATCTTAGAGGCAAAACTGGGTTCTCCTCAACATAGAACTTGTAGCCTCATGTCTTATCTTTCCAACGACACAAATTTCTCTTGAATCGGAGTTTCATAACTCAAGATATAGTTAAAAATATAAAGAGAGGTTAGATAGTAACAGTTCAAAAACGGACAGTAACAGTCTAAGTGCTTGTTAATTTGTGATTTTGACTATCTTAGAGGTAGAACTGGGTTCTCCTCAAATCATATAACTTGTAGCCTCATATCTTATCTTTCCAACGACATAAATTTTGCTTGAATCAGAGTTCTATAACTCCAGATATAGTTAAAAATCTGAGGAGAGGTCAGACAGTAACAGTTCAAAAACGGATAGTAACAGTCCAAGTGTTCGTTGATTTGTGATTTTGACTATCTTAGAGGTAGAACTGGGTTCTCCTAAAATCATAGAACTTGTATCCTCATGTCTTATCTTTCCAACGACACAAATTTTGCTTGAATATGAATTCTATAACTCCTAATATAGTTAAAAATCTGAGGAGAGATTAGACAGTAACAGTTCAAAAACGGACAGTAACAATTGGACAATGACAGTCCAAATATAAAGAAAGGAATGATAACTACGATTGGACAAAGAACGACAATAATAATGAGTGAAATGAGAAAAACATAAAGTACTAAGAAATGACTGAAAGAAAGACTTATTGGTTGTTAATATGGTTATTATAAAACATATCCTTGAATGAGGAAAAATTATAAGATAAACCTGTGATTTGCAGGAGGGACCATAGGTGTGGTGCAACAACATCAGCAGGGGAGCACGAGTAGAGCTTCTATTGCAGGTAGGTGAATCACACCTTGACCTTCTATGTAAATTCCGTGTTTTTAATATATATTACTGATGTGAAATGTGAATTACCGAATGTATGTGTACTCAATGGGAAAGGTTGTTGTGTGAATTGCTAAGTGATGAAATTATCACTGACAAATAAAATATGAAAGTGTGATTTGAGGCATGAACTAGCATACATTTAGTGTATGTTAGGATCCCGGGTAAGGGGATCACCATGTTTTCGGCTAGCATACATTCAGTGTATATTAGGATCCCGGGTAAGGAGATCGCCATGTTTCGGCTAGCATACATTCAGTGTATATTAGGATCCCGGGTAAAGGGATCGCCATGTTTCCGCTAGCATACATTCAGTGTATGTTAGGATTCCGGGTAAGGGTATCACCCTGCATCGACTCCTATGGGATGATGATGATGATGATGATGATGATACCAGTGAAAGGAGTATCGGAAATGGGTTAAACGAAGATAATCATGTTTGATCTTATAAAGCCTGGAATTGAGGTTAATAGTAAAAGAGAGAACGGTTATTAATAGTTTGAATAAGGAAGAGATTCTAATGAAAACCAAAAAGGAGAAGGGAACAATATATGAATGCATGTTACCCTTTTAAAATTGCTTGATTCATGTTGTTATTTCTTTTTATGTGATAGTCACCTTTCAATAATATGTATTTTATTTCAGGAACATCACATGCACGACAGGAATAGATCCTAGTTTATATTTCCCTTATTGTAATTTAGGTTATAAGGGGTATACCCTTATATTTTGTAAACATGAAAATGTTTGTATAACTTAATTTGTATAATTAATGTTTAAACTTGATTGAATGAACTTAATCTCTGTAGTTCATGTAACCATTTTTCATGTCTAAGTATTTACTTTTATTTTCATCCGTGATGATATTTTGTTATATAATATATATCATGAATATCGTGGGTAATAGGTCTGAGAATATTGTGGAAATTGAAACCCAAGACAATTGGGTCGGGATTTAAGTTATGAAATGCGAATTATTAAAAGTGTAAACAGGCTACATATCAATAACGTGGGACCTTCTGGTATAGGGGGGACTCCGTTGAAATTTTGGTAAATACTAATATGAAAACCATGAATATATATATATATATATATATATATATATATATATATATATATATATATATATACTGTTTTCGGTTGACATAAGAGTGTTGTTTTTATCTCCAAGTAGGGGATGCTACAGCATTTGTATTTTGTTTGGGTGATTACTTGTTTTATAGTTTTTTCTCATACAAATTTTTTGTATAGATTTATGATTTGTATATGTTAGGGTTTCTTTTAAATTTTGTAAAATTGAATTTATTTGTAAATTGATGAAACTTATGTTGAATTTCTAACTTAAGTGTTTTGTGATAAAATAAATAATGACTTATTTAACAGGTTTGTTTTATATTTTGTTAATTTTATTACCTAATTGAAATTTTTGGTAAATGTGTAGAAATTTGAATTTATGTAGATAATTGATAATGAATTAAGATTATTATTGAAATAGATTGAATAAGTTTGAGTTAAATCAATATTGTTTTCAAATTATTTAGTTAATGTATTTAATGAATACATGTTGTCATCATTATTTTATATAGGTTTGATATAAGTAATGGATGATCGTTTATGGATGTATAGAGAGATTCATCCAAATAGTTGCAGATGGTGGATTATTGTAATGAAGTTTAAGGTTTTATTAATTAACACTATCTAATCCGAGAAATATTATAGGAGGTGGTATTAGATGTTTATACAAGAAGTGTAAAAATAAAAAGTTTCACGAACCAAATGTTGTAACGATGCATCTTCTATAAAAGAAATTCATGGAGAAATACTTGTGTTGTTATGCATATAGAAAACCATATTTTCCTCACGATACCTTGGTAGAAAAAATAGTTGAGTCTACTTTTAGTTCTAACAACATGCATGAAGTTGTAGATGAAAATAGTGATCCTTATAGGAATATGATTATGGATGCGATGAGAATGAATCAGAATTATTCCAATTAATATCTAATCATAGATGAAGAACCTAATACAGACGCGACTAGGTTATTTGATCTTTTAAAAGATTTTAACGAACCATTATGAGATGGTTGCATAAATCACAGTAAATTATTGGTCGTCGCACATGTGTTCAACATTAAGTCGGGTTATAGGTTGAGTTAGGTTGGTTATGACAAAATTGTTGATTGGACAAGAAGCATTTTACCTGAAGGGAATCAATTGAAATATAACTTCTATACTACTAAGTCCATGATGAAACTCCTTGGTCTAGGATACTAAAAAATTGACATGTGTTCAAACTTATACAGAGTTGATTGAGTTCAGAACATGTGGGCATTCTTATTATAAACTTATGACTGGCAGGGGAAGGTCTTTTGTCGCACATAGAAAACTTAGATACTTTCAAACTTACCTAGACTGCAAAGATTATTATGTCACCAAAGACTGCTGGGCACATGACATGACACCAATCACATGATGTGGTGGATAGAGTGATGGTGCACCCTTTCGATGGTGAAGCCTGGACATATTTTAACAGTGTGTATCCTTAATTTTCAATGGAGATAAAGAACGTGTGTTTTAGGTTATGTACAAACGGATTTAATCCAATCAGGTCATTTGTTTCTCCATATTCTTGTTGACCGGTAATACTCACAGTTTACAACTTGCCACCAAAGATGTGTATAAGGCCGGAGTTTATGTTTTTATCTACGGTCATGCCTAGATGACATCCGAGACTTTGACTTATGATGTATTAAGGAAACAAAATTTTCTGATAAAGACAGCTTTGATGTGGACTATCAATGATTTTCCAGCTTATGAAATGATTTTTAGTTAAAGCATGCATGGAAACTAGCATGTCTATGCTGTATGGAAAATTAGCATGTCTATACTGTATGGAAAATAACAAGTCATTCACACTAACAAACAGTAGTAAAAAATCTTATTTTTACTGTCACTGGTAGTTCTTGCCGACGGATCACAGGTTTAGAAAGAGCAAAAAGGACTTCTTTGTTAGCATAGTTAAAAGGAATGTTGCACCGCCGCTTCTTTCAGGTAAAGAATTGTATAACGTGATGTTGGAGTATGGTGACATTGTGTTTGGTTTTCAATCCAGTAAGTAAAAGTTTTTTAATTTTGATTTGACTCATAATTGGGTAAAGCGAAGTATTTTCTTGGAGCTTTTTTATTGGAAGACCAATCCATCATAACTTTAATGTCATGCACATAGTAAAGAACATGTTTAAGAATATTTTCAACATGGTTGTCACACCCGACATCGCGGCGACCTTAAAAATTCAAATAGAAAAAACATATTTCTGGCATTTTATTCTTTTGGGGAGAAGTTATTGTTTAAGGAGTCATCACTTAGTATTATGGTCACTAGAAACCCTAACTGATAAACAGAGATTTTATGGTATGGGACTAGTTACGTAAAAGAAAAAATATTATCACCCTTTAAACGTGCTGCCTGTGGCAGGCTGCATTGATGATTTTGTCTTAAATTGCTTAAAGTTTGTTGGTGTATGCTATGATAGTTTGCTTGTAATATTCCTAAATCTGACGTCAGTGTTGTTAAATATTACGTAAAAAAAATATGAATGGTGTTCATGACTTTGGCGTCAATGAATAAACCAATAAAATGAATTTAAATCTATGCATGTATATATTTTTTTTTTAAAAAAAAGAAGGTATCGTATACAGAATTTTTATTTCACAGTAAAAATTCACAGATAAATTACATAGTGAAATACTTTTGTTAGACACTTACAAATAAATTCAAAAGGGTCCACAAATATTTTTGAATTTTTTATATAAAAAAATTCGTTTAACCAAATATCAAAATAAAAAAAAATAAAATAAAAAGAATTAAGTCGACTAAACTTGAGGTCCAACCATATTTTTTATTTTATTTTATAATTTTTTTAGGTTGGGTCCAGTTCAGCCCGTGTGACTGGGCTGGACCCAACAAACCTAGACGTTAAGCCAATGAATATACTGTCAAGCAACAGCACACACACTCAGCACAATACAAGAGTAATTAAAATTACAAGTGCATAGTGACAAGTGAATTATATTTGTAAGTACAGCTAGTGAATTGAAATACAAAAGGTGAGGGAAAATGAGAGCTTACCTGGTGCAGCTGCGGGGTAAAAAAGAAGACGATGGTGACGACCGGTTAGCTCTGGCAGGACCATGTCTTCTCCCTCCTCCTTTCATGTCTGTCTCTTAACCTTTTTTTCTGGGTTTTCTTCCGGTCTTCTTCTGTCCCTTGTTTATGTCTTGTTTGCTTCTCTCTCTACTGGTTTTTTTTTCGCTCAGGAAGAAGATGATGGTGATAAAGGCACGAGGTGCTGCTCGTTGAATGGAAGCTCCCTCCTCTGTGTTTTCTCGTTTTCGTCTCTATGTTAGGCTTGTTTGCCTTCCCTGGTTCTGTTTCTCCTCCCTCCCCTGGTTTTTTTTATTTGTGTTTTTGGTCCCCCTCTCTCGGTCCCTCTTCCCCTCTGGTCCTCTTTGTTTCTTGGAATTTCCTCTGTCTTTCTTCCTCAGTCGCTCCTGTATTTGCCTGTTCCCCTGGCTTCTCTTTGTGTTCTAGGTTCTCTCCCCAGTTTTCCCCCCCGTGTGCATGGCCTTTCTCTGGCTTTTTATAGAGCCAGAGAATGCCATGCGGTCACCTCTAAATAATGAGGCGAGCGACCGAAGTTATTGCAGGAGTAATGGGGATCGTGGGGCGTCCGTTTCTGGTCAGTTTGTTAGGAGGGCAACTTCAGTAGTCAATTCCTTCTTTGAAAGATGTTTGCTTAGTAGATATTTTCTCTCTTAGATTTCAACCTCCATTTTTTATCACAATAGTGCGAATGCCCGGTAAGACATACGTTGGTCCTTGATGTTTTAAAAGCTTTGCAAACAAGCCCATGGATAAACTTTAATCGGACCCCTACATCTCAGCGCCATTTACAAATTGGTCCTTGGATTTTAATTTCTTGCAATTTTAACCAAAATTAGAACTAAACTTTGATATTTTTTTAATTAAGCCCCTGATTTCATTAATTAAACTAATTCCAAGTTCAATTAAGTCCCAAACTTATCAATTCTTCAATTAAGTTCTTAATTTGGTTAATAAAACTAATCCAAAGTTTAGTTAAATCCTAAAACTTTCACTCATGTTGCCCTTAACCCAAATTTTAATTCATTCTTTATTTATTTTTTTTATTTTTTTCATCATCATTTTTTTTATTTTTTATTATTATCATTTTTCAAGGATAATAATAATAATAATAATAATAATAATAATAATAATAAAAGGGTCAAACATCATAGCAATTAAAATAAAAGTTTGTGTTTTCCTGGTGATACCTCGAACATATTAAGGTTGGTGAATTTAGAGGATTGCAAATTGTATGGAATGAAAAGTCATGGTTGCCACGTGTTTATGCAAACACTCATTCCATTAGCTTACTGGAATTTATTGTGAAAGGGGATATTGGATGCATTCATGGAGATTAGTCACTTCTTTAGAGATATATACTCCAACAAGTTGCAAATACAACACATAGAGAAGCTTGAAATGAATATCATCCGGACAATATACAAACATGAGATGATATTCCCTCCATTGTTTTTCGACTCAATGAAACATCTACCCATATATTTACCGTTTGAGGCAAAAGTTTGAGGTTTTATCCAATATAGATGGATGTATTCATTCAAGAGGTTAGAGTTTACACATGCATCGTAATTAAAATTTTATTGTCTTTCTTTACATATTTTAAAACATTCATTTAATTCCATGCAGGTACTTATTCAACCTTAAGAGAAAAGTAAAAACAAGGCACATGTTGAGACTTCGATATACAAGGCCTATATTGTTGAGGATATCTCTACATTTATCTTGTACTATTTTGAATATCAGTTGAGAACAAGAATCAACCGCATTTCAAGGTATGACGATGGTGGGGAAGTGTCTTTAAGTGGGAACTTGTCAATATTCTCTCATCCTAGATGACTCGTACCAAAAAATATTGTGAGAAGAAAATATTTATTAGAAATAAAATTCAGACAAGAACATATCGTTATTTTAAAAAATAATTACTGCAAATGCAACTATTATTGATGGGGTTTACCAACAAAACTATTATGTCGATATATTCCCGAGAGTTGGAAAAGAATTACTATAAATATCACTGATATTGTTACCACCCCAATGAAATTACAGATGGTATTCTATCGGTGATATGTTATAGTTACTTATGGATATATCAACAGAATAAAACGGGTATAATTTTTTTAGCGTGCTTTATTCGCCTGTAAATCCATTAATATGTTTATTATTGACGTACTCACCGATAGTCCATAAATTATTTACAAGGTTTTTCCGACTAATTGTTTCCATTAGTAACATATTTACTAACGGACTATTAGTGTAAATACCGACATAAATTTTTGTCGATAAAACTATTAAATTTGGTAGTGTGCTTAACTATTTTGTTTCCCTTGCATCGTTTTGTTACCGCCTACACCATCCATTACATGTAATCACCTCATGTATAGTTTGGATTGTTACTTTATGCATTCACATCTTTCTATTTTTCATATTAGAGCAACTTAAAAATACATCATTATTGTTGTATAATACCTCTTTGTTTATCTGGTATATCTAAGATGTTATTTGTTATGCCCATTACATTATTATGTTAACATTGAATCTATTATGTGTTTTCAATATAGGATTGCATCAATATTTTTGTGAGGAATTATTAGTTTCAAGTATGTAGTTGTATGATAGTGTATTTTTTGTTATTTAAGTGAGCTGATTTTTTAGCTTGTCTTTTTGATCGACCTACACTACTGATTACGAGCGTGTTTGGCAGTATTGTTGCGGGTACTTTTCAAATAACTTTTTGTGCCAAAATGCATGCCAATGATTTTTTTTATTTTTTAAAAATTATTTTTGACATCAGCACGTCAAAATGTTCAAACCATATTAAATTTTAGCAAAAAAAAATTTTAATTTTTTTGGGAACGCGGGTTGAACCGCGATCCCAAACGCTTCCTACATCATTCAAGAATGGTGAGCCTTGCCTCACTGCTAAATTACCTAATCGTAGTTTATACTTTTAAGTCATTTTTTTCCTTTGGTTCTTGTTTCGCTATAAACAATGGGTTCAAATTCTTTTCCAATACCTTTTGTTTTTAGATACAATGTTATCTCTATGTCAAAGTTGTGTCTAAACCTGAATTTTAATTTTTTTAGGTTGTTTATCTATTTTGTTGTGAGTTTCAAGATTGTTATCTCAAAAGTTTGCATCAATTAATGTTATTGATGTGAACTATATGGACCATTTGGCGAGTTTTCATTTCTTACCCTATGATTTTTTATTGATTCTGGTGTTATTGTGCATCTACCTTAACACATGTCTCCTTACTCTTGCGGGTATGTCATTGCTTTATGCCTAACATCCTCCTCTAACAAATGTAATTAAATAATATTATTTAGCCTTTTTATACATTATTAGCTTAATACATAAAAACAACTTTATTATAAATGAATAGAAGATAAATATAAATAAAACATCTCCTAGTCACATATCCCCTTGACATGGATTAAATTAAACTCAATTTTGCATCATACAAAACAAAAGTTAAGACTTGACCCAACTTAATGCATTTCCATTACTAGTTCCATGACTAAATCTCAAATTAATGCGTTTAATAATTAAGATATCTTTAATAGAGCAATTAGACTTGCATTGGATTGTGGGTCATCTCGTTGATCAACGGGTTGAACTAACTGATTGATTATGATTAAAAAAAAATACTATGATTCAACATAAAGGCTTATACAAGGGTCAAAAAAATACTAGTTTGAAAAGTGTTTTTTTTAAAAAACACTTTCCTGACTTTCTAATGCTTTGCCTACATTGTGGGAAACTAGTTAACAAAATTCACTTTGTCATTAAAGAAAAACATGAGCTTTTGAAGGAATAAAGTGTTTTCCAATTTAAAAGATTGAAAAATACTTTCCATGAAGGACTCAAAAACTAAAATGGTATAATACTTTATTATATATATAATAATTTAAAGTTTAATATTATTAGAAAATGATAAATTACTAATATACTTATATAGGAAATAATAAATTAAGATATATTAATATACAATATATAAAAAGTATATTAATTTGATATATTAATGCATATAATAATTTAATTTAGATAATATTGCTATAAAATACATTTGAATACAAAACATGTTATATTATACAATAATCATACATTTTAAAATCATATAAATTATGTTATGAGATTAAAATATCATAGAAAACAAATTTGTTTTCAATGTTCTCCGAACACCAAAAAATATTGGTTATATGTCTATAATATTATATTTAAAATATTTATATTACATGTATGGTTATATTTTGTAAAAATAAGCTATATATAAATATATGATATAATAAAAAGAAATTCTACATTACATTTTTTATATCTTATTCTTTTCTTGTAAATTGTCAAATAGTTACATTTAATATTCTATATATGTTAGATAAACTTGAAAAAAAAACATTAATAAATTATTTTTCAGCTTATTTTCATAACATGATCAAACACTGAAAAGTATTTTTTGACTCATTTCCCATCACGCTACCAAACATTATAAAATAATTTACTTTTCAGGAAACCACATTACAAATAAAAAATACTTTTCAGTAAACAAATAAGACCTTAATAAATGTTATTCTCAAGATCATGGTCATTTCTCCATCATGGTTCCATTACAGAGGAAAGGAAGAGTTACGAGGAAGTCAAGCTTGTGGTATTTATAGGTGATAGAGTTTATACTTGGATTTAGTGTGGTGGCTTTGCTAGGATACTTTAGGGTGGTGAATCAAAAACTCTTGAAAACAAAGAAGATTCAAGTAATGGATAGACAAGCTCATGAAGATTTGGTTCTTGATGCTTTAAGGTTTTTGATTGCCGGGGGAGGAAAAAAAAGGTAAAAAAAAGGTCCAATGATATTTTAATATTTTTATTAAAATTTGAATATGGTATTGACGCGATATATAAAGTGTGATTTCTGAAACTATATGAGAAAGTGAAATCACATTCAAACCTTCAAAAGGGTAGAGTAATTTTTCAAAAAAAAAAAAAGAAACTTATCATGAATATTGTATGTGGGGAAGGATAGATCTAGGGTTCATAACCCATAAGTCACTTGTATTTTCAATATTTTTCTCTTACTTGAAACACTATATATATACAGTATTAACATTTAATTGTATCATATATGTGATTAATTAACAAAGCTTTTAAAGCAAAAACAAAAAGATACCAAGGTTGGGATTCTAATCTCAGTTTTTTTTTTTTTTATTGAATTCAATATTTGATCCCAATAAATTGCATAATTTAATTGAGTTAACTTAACAACTATAATCCTTATCATAACTTTTAGTCTCCAAAACCAAGGTCTGCATTAATAATTCTGTTTTTGGAATGTCGTGTTTATAACTTTTAAGATAAGTAAATGAGAAGGTAATAGCTTCCGTGACTCGTATCACATGAAACTTCTCACATAGGATTTTTCTAAGAAAAATTAGAGTATTTTGACAATATTAAATATTTAGATGTAAAGTGGTCAAGCATATATAATGAGTAATTAGGGATTGTAATAAGTTAATGTCGATATCATAAGAAAAATTCTCAGGTCATTACCAAAGATTTAGGTAAGCTAAGGTGACGACAATTCAAAAAGTCAAGGATCTCACAAAACTTCCAATGAAAAAGCTTATCGATTCCTTGATGACACATGAAATCGCCATGGATGAACGACAACAAAAAGTAAATCCAAAGAAGATTTTGTCATTCAAAATCGTACACCATATTGATGATGGTGATGATAATGATAAAGAAATTGAGAGAGCTATTGCACTAACCACAAGACAATTCCGTGTTAATGTAATATGCTATGTAACTATTAAGTTAGCTATATGTAACATTATTATATTCATTTATATATATATTATTAATAAATGCTTAATTTATCTTTAATATTCATATAATATTAGATTAATGAATCTAGAGTAAAGATAAAGTCCATAAGACAAAAATATTTTGCAAAGAAAATTATAAAAGTTGTTATAATTACGACATTCTTATTACATCAAAGCATTGTTAATGAAATGTTCCTAGTCGATGCTATCTTAAATATTAGACATTCATTAAAGCCGTAAAAATCAGTACATATTTTTTTCTTTCCTTTATAAAAGAAAACAATTGTTCTCATAAGCTGATGTGTAAAAGATACCTAAAACTAATATGTTGGTATTTGTCATAAAACATGTACATTGAACTAACCCTCATGAGAATTCCATATGGAAAGATCATCTTTGTCTATGGAAAGGTTCACGTGACAGTTGTGTAAGTGATACTTAGACTTGAGATCACTAAGTTATCTTATACAGAGAATGTTATGCTTTGATCTCATTACATGTTATCTTAATAGAGATAATGAAAGAGCAAATATTGAGTGTAACATGAACTATATGAAGGTACATACTTGAGTGATCAAGAGAGGATTTATCACCCTAAGTGAATTAGGAAAAATATTTCTTTTGTTCTCAGATAGTATTGATTGAGAAATTCTTGGCTAAGGTAGAATGAATTTGAAAAGAATTTTAAATAATATTCAAACGATCAATGATTATTATGTAGAGAGCATACATAATTTAACATGGCAGACATACTTCATACTTTAATGTTAAATCAAAATATTATTGATGAAAGGATATTAATTACATTAAGAAATTGGTCACTGAAAGTTAAGTCAAACCACTAATAACTTTTATAATATTTGTGGGATCATGACACATTGCTAGACAATGCACTTGATCTTTAAATATAAATTAATCAATTGTTGAATTGATAATAAATTAAAATTTTTAATTTATTGAATTGTATTTAATTAGAATTATAATTTATATTTGGGCCAACATATTGAGAACTTAATAGGTCACACATAATAAGAATCATTAGTCAAAAATTAAACAATGTGATTTAATTAAGTATGACTTGATTAAAATATATTTTAGAAATTAAGGACTAGAATATGATTAATACAGATATTATATTTCTAAACCTTGAAAAATCAAGTAAGGACTTGATTGAGTTAATTTTTAAAATTGTCATGAATTAAATATGGATATTATTCAAGGGAAAAATTGATATTTTATCAATTTATAGGGTTTTTAGATTTTTCTATAAATAGTAAGTTATGTCTCTTATTTAGTATGGAGAAAACTATGTAAACACAAAATTAGAAGTAACATTCTAGGCATAGGAACCCCTATCTTCTAAATAGGGATTTAGAATATCTCTCACAGGTAGTTCATGTAGATTATCGTTGGAGGCCGAATTGTAGTTTATAACAACCCAGCCTTTAAGGAATTATTCAAAGTCAAAGAAGATCAGATCTTCAAATAATAAATCCTTAAATAACTATATATCTATCTAACAGGATCCTAAGGACTCCCAAATAATTTTGTTTCATAGTTTATGTTGTGTATATGATATTCGGAAAACCCAACATTCCAAAACTTCCTAAGGAAAAAACAAAGATTCTTAAATTTCAAGAAAAATAAGAATAGAAAAGATTCAAGCAAGTAACTTCCAAGATGTTTTGAATGCAACAACAAAGGACACGTCAAGGTAAATTGTTCATTTCTTCAAAACAAAAGGAAGAACCATCATCAACAACAAAGGACACGTCAAGGTAGATTGTTCATTTCTTCAAAACAAAAGGAAGAACCATCATCACCAGAAAGCAATGAAAGCTACATTAAGTTATGATTCAGAATGTAGCTCTAGCAATGAAGAAGAGCAAGTGATAAACATATGCTTCTCAAAACTAAAAGTAAAAATGAGGTATATTATTTTAATGATGGGTTTTAATATACTTACACCTGATCTAGTATATTATAATCACTATACACTCTTACACCTTATCTAATTCTATCCGAGTTACATGGAGAGTTTTGTTTATCCAATAAAAGTGACTTAATTTGAGTTTTTTTTTTCAAAAAAAAAATCAATATTAAAGATCAAATTCTAAAACATTAAATCATGAAATTAAAAAATTAAAAATCTCATCCACGAACCATATCACCATATAATAAAATTTATAAATAAAACCTTAAAATAAAATCCAACATACAAATCCATATATAATAAATTATACATGCATACGGAAAGAAAAATAAAACATAATAATAAGACCCCGTTTGTTTCATGAAAAATGATTTTCTAGAAACTACTTTCCAAACTTTCCTGTGTTTGTTTATCATTAAAAAAGTCGGTCAACGGAAAACACTTTCCAGTTAAAGAAAAATTTGGTTTGGTTTTCAGAAAAGTGTTTTCCTTTTATTTTGGAAGAAAAACATTTTTCAAAAGTTGTGAAAAATTTAAAATGTCATGTTATTTATTGATTATATCAAATTTTGTCCTCAAACTTTTGATTGCTATATATTTTATTTTGAATCTTTTTTTTTTCAATTACATCCCTTATAATTTGATTTAATTTTTTTTATATCAACTTTGATCCTTATTTTTTTATTGTTATTTACTACTCTCTTATTCTTTTTTTAATTGAAATTTTTTATCTATCAGATTTGATCCTCATTCTTTTGATTGCTATTTATTTTATTTGAAATAATTTATAAAATTATAATTATTTTTTTAATTTCATCATCTTTCAACTTTTTTATCTGTCAGATTTGTTGATCTCTGTTATTTTGATTTTTTTAATTTTATTTGAGAAAAGTTTTTGAAATTTTTTTTTCAATTTCATTCTCATTTAACTTTTTTAATTTGTAAGATTTGTTCCTTATTCTTTAAATAAACTTGAAAAAAAAAACATAATAAGTTATTTTCCGACTTATTTTCTATGACATAGCCGAATACTGAAAAATATTTCCCAACTTATTTTTCATGACACTACCAAACATCAAAAAATAATTTACTTTTCAGGAATTCACTTTCCAAAAAAAAATTACTTTTCAGCAAACAAACAAGTTCTATCAAGTTAGAATTCAAGTTTGACAATATGTCCGGCAAATCCCTTACCAATCCTAGTAAAATCAAGTTAGATTTCAACTGCACCTAATTTGACCAATGAAATTGAATAAATATTTCTTATAGCTTCCAATTGATTTATATATCCTTTTAATCCTTGTATTGTATACATAGACATGTGAAGTTGGGTTTTTTTAGATTGCATATAATAGCCTTCAAAAGAATAGTGGTGTAACGATGCATTTGATTAAAATCTTAACGTGTTTTAGATATTTACATAAATGATAACATTGCAATGGAATTTTAGAGCTTGTTTGTAAATATAGTTATGGTTGTTTTTAAAGTATTTTTTATTTAGAAATATATCAAAATAATATTTTTTATTTTTTAAAAAAATTATTTTTCATATCAACATATCAAAATGATTTAAAAACATCACTAAAATATTAATTTGAAAAAAAAAATTCAAATTTTTTCTATTCTACAAATGATAGTATACAAGATGAATTGGCCCATGACTCGAAAATGTAAGATATAAAAGAATACATCAATCCTAATCTCATCACTAATTTTGAATAAATGGTTTAAATTTGAACTGCCATTCTTGCCAGTCTTTTTCTTAAAAAATTTAACCTAACGACAGGGGAGCCCACATACGCAAACGTGCTCTTCAAGATCATGAAATGACCCCCCTGGCTCAAGGAAGGAAGGTACTTGAGAGACGAGGATGGGTGGGGAGAGGGTACTTACAAGGACAGTTTCGTCAGTTTGTATCAATAATAAGATTTCGCAGAGAGAAGTAAACTTCAGTGGCCTGGTTAGTTTGTCAGAGTGGCAGCTGTT
>Ga0325414_1002686_pt1 | contig 18135 bp, 5 predicted proteins | sample PopdelMetagenome_8_FD_206183 | JGI IMG/M metagenome (GOLD analysis project Ga0325414, IMG submission 206183) | Populus deltoides microbial communities from Bellville, Georgia, United States - Leaf-PdKOR-R3 | ecosystem: Host-associated > Plants > Phyllosphere > Phylloplane/Leaf | place: USA... | reverse complement strand
ATGGCAATGCATTTGGCGTCGTGATATTTTATATTTTTAGTGTTATTTTGTTTAACTATTCCATTTGGGATATGTTTCTCCAATTCGCTCCTTCACTTGTAATTCATCCTTTTGGTATTGTCAAGTAACTTACAGTACTCTAGATCTTTGTTAGTCTATTGGATCTCTTTGAGATTATGACATCATATTAAATCTGATAATTAAGTATGATTTTTATATAAAAGACTCAAGTCTTGGAGTATATGACTCTTCCTCAATTTTATATTTTTAGTATTATTTTTTTAATTATTTGATGCGTCTAATACTAGAAAATGTGTCTATGCTATTGAATGTAATAAAATTATATCTTCTTAACTCACTCAACAACCTAAATTTTAACAACCTAAATTTTAAATAAATAACTCTAATATATATATATATATATATATATGGTACAAGAACCTATTCATTAATTACCAAAATGGTTTTCAATTGAAACTCTACCATCCTTATTTGCTTTTCTAACTATAATTAGAATTTTAATACAACATGGTGTATATTTGCAATACAAATTTTAAATGAAAAGAATTATCAATCAAATACAAATTTATATTGGAAGGAAAGAAAGAAAAAGCTCTAGTTAGAAAATTAGTTAATTTGTCTAAATATATCCACTAACATAGTCAATATCTTTCTCTACTAAAACATGTGAATCTCTCTTTCTATATTTTTTTCAATTTAGGTTTTTTCTCCATCTCTCCCCATTTTTTATTTCAACTTCATCATTTTTTTTATTTTTATCTTCATATTATTTTTAATATTCATCCAGATTATTTTTTAATTGGCTAAATTAATTGAATCATGTTAAAAAAACTCCCACATAATTTAGTTGTAATCCATATTAGGCAATATATGAGTTGGATCAACATATTTTTTTTTTATCAATTTTATTATTTATTATTTTCAATTTCATCCCCAGACTTTCTTTACTAGTTGGATGAGTTACCTTTTGACAGATCATGTTGACTGAATTATATCAGGACAACTTTCACTTAGTTTAATTTTGAAATCAAGCTAGACAAGGGGTTGAGTTGGAAGAATTTTTTTTCTATCAATTTCATAATTTTTTTTTAATATCATTCTTAGATTTTTCTCATCGATCAACTAAGTTGTCTTTGAAACAATCAGTCGATCAGGTCATGTAAGGACAATTTCTATATGATTAATTTTAAACTCATGTTAAATAAGAAATTTTATCAAGAGATTTCAAGATTGATGAATTGAATTGATTTTAATAAAAATAGCAAATAGTTCTCTAAATATCTTTTGTTATGTTTAATTTTTTTTTAATTAAATCTATAGTGCAACATGAACCTCTAAACTAGAGGATTTTGGCTTTGAATTAACTAGTTGATATGCCACGATTCATATAAATGGAATGTTCCTCTTTTATAATTGAGTGGATTCATTTTCATAATGGAGCAAAATCCTAATCTATAAATTAATATTATTTATTATAAAAATTAAAATATTTTACTTGCATCAATTAACGTATGACTCAAGTACAAATGTTAGAAAAACCAAAAGCCCTATTGATTATGATATTAACTAAAAATGAAAAAAGAAGAAGATAAATAGGTATTGTTTTCTTTAGGATAGTGTCACTATATATATATATATTCTTCCATCAAAATTTCATGGCTAGATATTTCATAGAAATCATAGCATTGTTCGATTAAACATCCCAGCATAAAAGGATAAAGTTTGTTCACCTCCCTTTCTCCTTGTGAGTTTTGATAATGTTCCCATCCATATATCTGAGATCTATACATTGAGTTGAGAGTTTTGAGTAATCAACTCAGCAATCAATTTTTGAATTAAAAGGTTTCAAATGTTCATTTAAATTTAAAAGGAAAAACTCATTTTTATTAGATTAGATATGTTTCAAAAATCCAATATTTTGATCAATGCAGAAATAACTAGTCTATACAGGATTCACTTTCCTTTTGATAAAATAAAAATATTTTTTTATTGTTAATGTTATATGATTTTTATAATTTTAATATTCTATATAGATTTCTCTTGTTAAGCATGTGGGCTTATAAATATAATTCTTAGCATCTAACGAGCCATTCAGTAAAAAGTTTTTATAATTAAGTATGTTTGGATGTCTTTTCCTTCTATATAAATTTCATAGCCAGATCCGTTATACATCGGGGGAAATTATACCGTCATTTAGGAAAATTTTATATAACATCCAAACTAAGTAGACCGAATTTTTTTAATTTCTAGGATTTTTTTTTATATCAAATCTGTTTCTACTTTTCTTTTTGTATGCATCTAGCTTTCATGCCATTAATATAAAAGAAATTATCATTTTTAGCCTTCCAATTTAATGGCTGATTAAAGTAACGAATACCTAAAAAATGTTTTGCATCACTTAAAAGAAAAAAAAACCCAAGATGAAAGAAAATACAAATAAATCCCCAACAAAAGATTCGGAAATTATAAACATTACCACGAAAATTTATGGGGGACATGCAACTAGTTTGGAAGTGAAGTAGCCTGGTATTCAATGTAGATATAAAAGGAGCATGAGGGTAAGGAGCTGCAGGATAATTCAACATATTTTGTAATACAAGTAATTAATTATATCTCGACGAACTGTATTAGTTTTAAGGGAAAGAAAACTGAAGTTCTTCCTTATAGACCAGACATGGATAAGATGACCAAAAAATCGAAATTGATTACAATGGCAGAGACAAAGCTTTTTTTGACCGATTGCTAGCTCTTCCTATGTTGTTTACCAAGTGTGAGGAATACAAAACAAGGGATCGAGAACCTTCAATTTTAGAAGCAAAAATCTTGCGGTGCCTCGGATGTCTAAAGCTGTCTATAAAAGGAGCATTAGAATCTGAGCAGTTCACCATAAGATCATTGTTGCAATCTGAATATCTTTGTGAATTTAGAGAGATGAACTAGACATATATATATAAACTGCATCAGCAGGTATGTGTATATCCAACACATCCAATAGATCCGTATGGGCTTGATAAAAGATGTATTTAGGCAGGGAATCCGAGCCATATAAGGGTAAATCTAGTTGCAGGAGAAGGGCTATATTGAGTTGCTTTATCTTGAAAAACAAAACCCTTGTTGGTAGCAGAACATATAAAATATGAGTAATAATTAATAAATCCCCAATCCCTGCTGTTGTCTCTAAACTTATGTATATCTCAAAGGGGAGTAGTTTTAGTACTACAAACTTGCTAATAAACAAGCTCTAGGATTTTTGTTATGTCTTTCTTTATGTCAACAAGATTTTGAAGACAGGAAAGTTATATTTATTACAGGAAATTAGTTATATATAGAGCTTATTCCCAAGAGAACTAACTAGCTCAAGAAAGTCAGCTAGAAAATTAATGTAGCTCATGGTAGTTAACCACAAAAGGACGTACATCCAATGAAAGGAATCCATGTTTTAATTAAAAACCCTGGTTCTATGTTTAATACTTACATATTTATTCCCTCCTAAAAACAATGCAAAAGACACAATCCCATGTTACCAAATATCCAAGATTTACCTCAAAGTGGTTAAAAAAAAAAAAACACACCACGTTGTATATGTTACCATATAACCAACAAAACGAACCTAGTTGAGATCCAAGAGGAAGTTGAAATAAAAAGAGAAAAATCGAAAGAAACCCTAGTTGATGTATATCAGCATCACCAAAGTTAAGTAAGTTGGAGTTTTCAATTAAGATAGTCAATACATCCTCAAACCATTTCTCATAAAGAAGAAGAGAGTTTCATAATGTAAAAGGAGGCTATTTTCAGGAACCATCAGAAACTAAAAAAGAAAAAGAAAAGGAGAAGAAATGACTGAGAAAGAAAGAAGTTATACCCTAGAAACATCACCATAAGATCAAGAAGGAGAAGAAGAAGAAGAAGTAACAAGATCGTGATCTTGAGTACTGATAATCCATGAATTTTTCTGACCTTTAATGATTCAACGAGCCCATTAATGCCAACCAAAGCAAGCCGCTCCAATCCAACACTGCCTCACTCGGCTTCCATCATATCACAGATCACGAAATCACCAGCAACCTATTTGATTATTTCTCTCAAAAGGGAACCCTACCGCCTGAGTTCCCTCCCCATCCATCCACTGGCAACTGTACGTTAGCGGTCATATTAAGCGGCAAATTAAAGAACGGCAGCCCCCCAGAAGGCGTTCCCGATTCATTAAAAGGACTATTCCCAACACCACCACCACCGGCACCACCTCCACCCCCACCACCACTCTGCATCTGCAATTGGTCATCCTCATCCAAAGGCAGCCTCTCATATGCCACGTTTGTGAAGGATGCTGCAATCACTATAACCGGCCCTGCTGCGGTAAGCTCTCCTACCACGCTTCCTCCCACCACCTGGCCTTGTCCCCCAGCAAGGAAGATTGTGAGGCTTGTTGCGCCAGGTGGAGCTGGAGGTGGCAAGAAAGATCCAGACAAAGATAAGATCTCAAATCTGCCATGGAGAGTCACAATAGCTCCTGCTGCAGCTGGTTGCCTGATGCTAACATTTGTTACCGTCCCTGCTCCGCTCAGTATGCAAATCCCGCGCTGCCGTCTACGCGCGTAGTTAGCCACGCACTCGAATACATCGCACCCATTTCCTACTTCAAGAATGTGGGCACGCAGTGTGTTGGCACTCTCGCGAGTAATGATAACAGGAGGCTTCGGTTTGTTTTTAGAACCAGCTGGACGGCCTCGAGGCCTACGGCCAACTAAGTCTCCTTGCCCGGAGTTTGCCGCGGCAGCAACAAGGTCAAGACCCTGGTGCGAACCATCGTCGTGGTGGTGGTCAGTAGAAAAGTGACCACCACTGCCGCCTCCAAGACCGCCTCCAGCCCTATTGGAATCGTGGTCTTCAGGATCAGGCTGGTGCTGGAGGTGAAGGTCAGGTCTGTGGTGGAGCTGGTGTACGTAACGAGAAGTAGTGCCTAAATCTAAACCGGCCATGCCAACATCAAAAGCAAACAAAAAACAGGAAATGATTTTTTTAGAAAAATAAATATTTTAGATGATTAAAAACTGTTTTGGGTTTTGTTTAATATTGAAACAGGATATAGGAGAGCGGAAATTATAAAGAAAATAGAAAAGGAAAGGGAAAGGGGAGCACCGGGACTCGAAGATAAAGATATGAATATATAGAGAGAAGTTAAATGTATTTTTTGGAAACAATAAACAGCAAGGGGAGAGGGGAGGAGAGAGAGACAGAGAACGCAGAGAAAGGAGAGGGAAGAAGGATGGAGGAAAGAGGGGACAAAGACTAAAAACGCAGTCATTTCTCTCACAACCTAAAGTTTAAATATATGCATAGAATAATGGTTTGTTGACGAATTTTTTATGTTTATTTTTATTTTTCAGAAATGTATACAGGAAGGTGGATCCAAGTTTCACTCTCCTCTGAAAGGGTGGGTTAAACGCAATAGCGTTCCTAAGGGTGGGAAGGATGGGATCCATAAAGTAATTTTTTTGGTTGACATGCATGTCTCTCAACTATATATTTTATATACCAATAAATATATGAAAAAAAAAACTCTATAAGCTATTATGAAAAAGACTTTTTATACACATTTTTCTCTTTTAAAAATAGAATGTGTATACGTTTTTTTCCTTCAAATATATATCAAGGTGATTCTTTCTTTTAACTTCAATTGAATTTTTTAGCATCATATATATTTTAAAAAAAATGCATGCTATTTTAATACAAATTTAGTAAATGCAAGATAAGTGAGAGGAGGTTAAAGGAATGAGGAGAGTCCCCAAGGGGCGTAGCGTGATGGCAAAGAGTTTGAGATCTGCATAGCAAGTCTCGAGTTCGAGTCAGGGCGTGCACCTCTTGTAAAAGCCTGGGACAGCCGGGATTTTACTCTCTCACCTGGGCCCACAAAATGCATTTTTCGGGGGGGTGAGGTTTCCTCGAATCCAAAAAAAAAAAGAATGAGGAGAGTCCATGCTATTTTATCAAGTCAAGAATTGTCTGCTCATTTTTTTTCCTTTAAGGTTGTTTACTTTAAATATAGCATTATTTGATCATTATCCTTTATTTTTTTGGTCTAGATTATTAGAGTCCAAAACTAATGAGAAGGTCAAGATTACATAACCATACAACAAATTCTATAGAAATAATTTTCATGTTATATGCCTTTTTCGATTCTAAATTGTATCAAATATCTATAGTTTGTACTAGAGTTAGTGTGCCCGCGCATACTATAATGTAGAATTCAATAATTAAAACTCACAACAACAATATAATATTTTCTATCAAATTCTCATTCTTCTTTTCCTTTTCCTTGATTTTATATTATATCAAAGCTATTGCTTAATAGCATCTATGATTTTCTTAGACAATCTTTCTTGCACTTTTAGCAATCAAGAACAATAGCTTACTCTTTCCATCCCAAGGGACTAGAAAACTACAATGGCATTCCTATTGCTTTCACTTCATGAATGCCTATCATTATATCTATCTAAAACCAATGAATGAAAATGACTTGATCTATTAGACTCAAACAAAGTCTTTTCTCATTGTGCAAGGCTTGTATAGATTTGTTAATGGATTAAAATCATGTTCGCTGACTTTTCTTATCATAAAGAACGAATCCACTGCCATACCAAACTTGAATTACCTATATTGGATTCAACAAGATCAACTAATAATGAGCATTTGAATTACCTTTTTATCTACTGTTATATTGATAGTCAAAGTTTTTGCTCTATTTGGATAACCCTAGAATTAGCCTTGGCTTTGATGTCAATAACCCAAATTATATCTCTTTACTCGGGCCTATCGGAACTGCACCAATCCTTTGGATAATCATTTTTTGCTTATTTGTATCATGAGAAAACATACAAGAATGAATTGATAACACTTGATAAGTCATTTACTCATAATTTTTATATTTTAACTGTTCAAGTATCAATTATCAGAGTTTAAAGACTTATTAACCACTCTAATAGCTTAATATGAACATATGGCCATTTCACTCTCTTTTCTTTCATTTGGAAAGTTTTGTCTCCTACAAACTTAAGAAAAGTTTGTGTTAGCCTCTTAAACCTACACTTAGTTTCCTTGTCAATATTTTTTTCCTCTTCCTCTTTTTTCTTTCAGCCCCTTCTTTTGATCTTGAGAGGGGGTATTTATAAGATTTTGCTAAGGTTTTGGAAGGCTTTAAATCCATTTCAGACCTCTTGATCTTGAGAAAAATGTTGTAAATCCTTGATAAGAACCCATTGATGAGCCTTTGTGTGTAAACACACGAAAAACAAATCAGGTTTTGCATGATGGTTGCATTGTCGGGGCTGACTGAGTTGCTCACTTTCAAGACCTCGTCGGAGCAATTCTGACATCATCGTTGTTTGAGACTGCCTGAAGTTGGTAGAGGGACCGCACACTTTTCATTTTGATTTAACCTTACTAAATTTAAAGGTTTATAACTCCACATTCATTCGTTTGAAGTTGCCAACTCGGTCAACCAAAACTATCAAAATAGAGGCCAGTCAACCAAACAACGTATCACTCATCTTCTCTTTATTAAATCTGAACGAGGCGTCGTTTAAGGTTTTTAATTTTGGATTGGCAAATTTTAATTGCATCCTTTCGCTTCCAATTGCTTGTAAAATCCTACTCCCCATGTATATATAGAATATTGTTTTGATGCCCTTGATTAAGCCACTAATTATCGAAACTCTCTTTATTCTAACTTTCTCTTAAATCTATTTTATAGAAACTATCTCATATAAAAGAAATACAAGAGAATAAAATAATATAAAATAATAATAATGAGTCATCCATCTCAAAACCTAAGTTTTTAAAATAAATCTAATTTCAGCTATCAAATTTAATATACTTCATTCCTTACAAAGTTTAAACTTCAAGCTCTTTAGTAGAAATCGCTAGTCTATGGATCCCTTTAAAATTTTGAGATCTTATTTGTACAACATAGAGTTTTTTTTATTATAATTATGGAATCAATTTGAACTTCAACTGTTTTTTTTTTTTTATGTGTATGACTTAATCGATCCTTATCCTCGTTGTCTAAGGCATATTTTAATTACATGCTGAATAAATACGCAATGTTGAATCTGCAATCTTATGATTTCTGAAATCCTAAGTTTTACTAGAGAATGAACTCTTGTGGTTAAGAATAATATAAAAGTGGATGGGAAAAGAAAAATACACCAAAAGTTAGATGGTATGCGTATGCTCCGAGAGAAAGCACTATGATTGGATCGTGTGTTTCACGCGACATACGAAGAATGTTTGAATGAAATATAATTTATGTTGTATATGATATAAACATTGAGCAAACGAACCCTAGATGGAGGAGAGTGTGTGGGTGGGGTTAGCTGACAGATGTTGCCATGTTGGTCATGGGGGTTTGGACTTTGATCGTGAAGCTAGCTAAGCTAATTAACTATGGTTAACGCACAAAGTTGACCGGGCGTGGGTAAGTTGAGAAACAGACAAATAACTTTGTTTTTAAAAGAAAAATATGCACAAAAATAAGAGGGAGTGGGCAAGTGGGAGACCTTGCTGCGGCGCGTGGGTCCCACTCTTGCCTGACCTGGACGGCCCTCTTACTTCTCCTTTCAGCGGCCAACTTCTTTGACTGGCTCAATGCCCACAAGAGCGACCACATATATCAATTATTTTTTTATTTTCAGAAAACATATATCATGTTTGAGTCGGTATAAATTGCTAACTTTTATATATATATTTTTTTATATTACCCTTTGCACAACAGATTAAGCTGTTTTTCATTAGCCATTTATTAGAATGCATACACGTTTTTTTTCCGGTAACCTCTATTATTTGAATCTGGAATAATAATTTAAATAACAAACTCATTTATCAGCTGCTTAAGCCTATGAAGGTGTAATAAGTGAGTTTAGGATGTATTTTGCTTCTTTTTTTTTTAAATATTTTATTGAGTGTTTTATCAGCCCTGGAAGCTTTGAGTGTGTGTGCAAGAGATAAATTTAATTCTAGTTTCGAGAAGTATGATTTCCAAATAGATTATGGTTCATTTAAGAGATACTATAGTAGAATTTATTTATTTTTAATGAAAAGGCATAGTAACATGTTTTCAAAAGAAAAACCACGGCATAATAACTAATATTAGTAGCTTATTGATAATTAAATATCAGGAATGCTTTTTTTTTTTTCCTGCTTCCGATGAATGATGAACTCGAGCCCAGCATCATCTACAAAACCAAGCCTATAAATTGTCAACATCCAGTCTCAAATTACTTTCATATGCTAATATACGAGACTTTAATTGGTTAGATAATTAATTGACTTGATAAATGTGTTCTATCCTGTAATTTCGTATATATTTAATAGAGAAAGTCCAATCAAGTAGCATGAAGACCTTGATATCTTGATTTATATAATTAACTTCACACCTCAATTAAACTTAATCTAATAAATTAAGGACGCCAATGGGTGCTCAATTATCCAATCTCAAGATTCACAAAGAATTAATAAACTATTTGATTAATAATTAAGATTTTAATTTAATGGGCATGTCTATTTTTTTCAATCAGTAATATGTATAATGTTTTGGTGAAGTAATTAAGCTGGTTTTAATATTTCTTTCAATTTTTTAAAAGGTTTAGGCTTTTTTCCTTCTTCTTAAGCTCGTATTCTTAAGAGCTAGTTTACATTGGATATGATAAATTAACCTGTTAGAAATATTGTTTAGTATAGTCGAGATTTTTTTCATAATTATAAACATATAATTAACATATAAATATACCAAACAAGAAATAAATAAATAAAATATAGAACAATGTATAAAAAACAAATACTTACAGAATTTCAGGTCACAACAAGAAAGAAAATTGGTTCTCAAGGATTGTATCATCTATTCCTATAGATTCCAACAATACTACTTTAAAATAATACACTTTTAATCAAGCCTTATGAACTAATTAAGAATCTTTATCAATTATTCTCTCAGGACATAAAGCTCGAGAGCAAAAGAATAAAAGAAGGCAATAGACAAAGAGAATAAAAAGATTTCCATGTCAAAATGATGAAGTCCCCACTGCTATTTATAAAAGAGGTCATGATATATGCATAAATAATTTAAATTAATTAGAATCAATTTGTTATACTTTCATATTTTTCTATTTAAATTTGAAAATAAAAAAAACTATCCAAAAATTCGTGGCATATTAAATAAAACTAATCCAACAACATTTGAAAAAAAAAAACAACAATAATCTTGATAGGTTTAATAAATTTGGATAGGTAAGTAATCATAGACAAGTAAAAAATAATTTTCAAACCCAAGAATTATTATACAATTAACCCAATTCCAAGCCGAGCCTAAAGCGTGTGTGTTTTTATACAAATCCCACATTGCCAAAGCCTTTCCCCTACAAAGATTTTAGTACCCGTCTAGTTTTTACTTTTTAAGACAACAATGTATAAGCTACTAAAAATGTTTATAACCCTACAATGTGGGATATGGCTTTTAGTCTTGAGAATTTTGCCAATCAAAAGTTTTTTAAAATTAATTTTTCATTCACCCATAATTAATTTTTAAAATGTTAATATATATTTGATGTATAAAACTTATGTTAGATATATTTTTAATAAAGTCTTAACTTCAAATATGAGTGAACCTTATTTTTAATTTGCCCTAAAAAATATCCATTAACCATGTTATAACCAATTTTTTCAATAATTTGATATATGAATGAAAATTATTCGACCAATATATGAAGATGCAATGATCCGTTGAAAGAAAGTGAATTGATAAATCACTATATTAAGATATGTAGCTTTTAGCTTTGAATATTTTCTAATGAAATAATATCAGATTTACTTGGCTAATTAGAAAATGTGATATTTTAAACTATTCAATTTTTTTATTTAAATCAAGAAAATAGTATCCATATAGTTCTTTTCTTGAAGTTTTCTTTAGTTCTTATATTTGTGTTCTCTTTTACCCTAAATAACTCCATTTCATGATTGCTTTAACCTTTCAAAATTCTTAAATAAATGATCATATTTTTCACTAATATAAATGATGTTTTATTAAAAGTATTTTGTTATACTCTATTAGGTAAACCAAGATATAAAAATAATTAAACGCACAACTTATTTAGTCATGCTGTAGCTAGCACTTCTCCATCATTAAAATAAGCAAGAAGTCATTATTTTCTAATGTTATTGAGAGTGCCACAAAACTTCTTTTTTCTTCTTTTAACTTATATCTTAAGATCTCTAATCAACTATGTAAGGTTGTCATCTTGTCTCTTTTTTATCTTTAAAGGTTTTAAGTCCCATTCTTCTAGATGAACTATACATAATCTTTCTCATTAAAAATCTAATAAGTGGATCCATAATATTTTTCTTTGATCTAATATAGTAAATGAAAATAATTTAGTTCGAGAGCAAGTGTTTGATGATATTGTATCTTTGATGTATGTGTTTATACTTACTATTACATTTGTCATTTTATACCCTTTCAATTATTAATTGATTGTCATAATAGACATAAAATACCGCCATTAGCTTTGGACAATATGAAATATTTTCTAATAAATTTAAGAGTAATTTTGCTTCCTCTTTCACTTTATTTAAAATAATGAATTTTGATTCCACCATAAATCTTGTAATATACATTTTTTTGGAGGACTTCTAAGACATTTTTGCTTCACAAAATGTTAAAATATATATCTACTTATGGATTTTAAGTCTTTAGTGCTATATATTCAATTCACATCATTATATCCCTAAAGTACTACCGGGTATCTAATATAGCAACCTATAGTTCTACTTATATCTTAAGTATTCGAGTAGCTTATTTATCACTTTCCTATGATCCAAACTTAGATTATCGGTAAATTTATTTAGTTTGCTAACTAAGTATATGATGTTTGGTCGTGTGCATTTTATAATATAAATTAAGCTTTTTATAATTTAAGAATATTCTAATTGGAGTATTCCTTCACCTTTATCTTTGGATAGTTATACACTTATATCTTTTAGTATTTTTACAATGTTATTGGCACTTTTAAAAACTTTATTGAGAATTTTCTAAATATAATGAGACTTGGACAATACCAAACCATCAAATGTCTTATAAATGTTTATTCAAATACATAGAGACAAACAATGATATAGCCTTTATTTTTGCTTATTATATAAATACATTTGTCTACCTCTTTAATTTAAACTCAATTGGCAACATATCCTGTCGAACTTTTTATGTCATTATTTAAGAGTTTGTTTCAACCATATAATGACTAAACAAGCTTACAAACTTATCAGGTTGTTCCAAGTAAATCTCTCCATCAAGGTTACTGTTTTAAAAAGTTATTTTTACATCCATAAGATGTATTTCTAGCTTCTTAATAGTCACGGTTACTATTAATGTCCACATTTATTCTTGACACATTTGAATATGTATCAAAATAGTCCAAACCTTATTGTTATTTGAAAGTTTTAACAAAAAGTCTTGCTTTGTATTTCTCAATGGTTCTATAAACCTATTGAAGATCCATTCATAACCTAACAATTTGATTCCATGTGGAAGATCCACTACTTTCTATGTATAGGTTTGAATGATGGATTCAATTTTGCTATTAAATACTTCATTTTAATATGAAACATTAGGGCAAGACATTGTCATTTTAAGTGAGTGAATTTCTTATGACTCTTTATAAAGAAAAATATCTTGTAAAAAATATTGCATTTCTTGACTCCGTCTTTTGGATGATATCATTAATACTTTATGTATAAGAAACTAATATGCATTACTATTGTATGCATATCCAACAAATATACAATCTACTATTTCAAGTATTTCCACTTTTGAAAGACGCCTCCAAACTTCGAAGTATTTGTAAAAGTTTCTTAATCCAAATATTGACCCCTTTTTCAAAATATTTTCCAAAACAAAACAAAACAAATCAAAGAAATATATCTTTAATGTATTTTAGACATTCACACACTTATATTGTAATTTCCAACTATTTTTATCTTATTGGTGTCTTTTTGAAAAAATAAAAAAATAAAAAAATATTTCTAATGCATTTGCCCCCATTTCATAATTTTCAATGTCTTTTAAAAAATTGAAAAAAAAAAGCCCAAAATAGGCTTTCAAAGCATTTCTACCATTAACACATTCATTTTGTAATTCTTGATTATTTCTCTTATTGAATTAATATTATCATTATTTTAAGAAAAGTCAAAATACAAAAAGAAATGAAAAAAAAATCAAAGTAGGGAGAAAAATGGACAAAGGGCTAAAGTGAAAAAAAAAAAGACCAACGTGAAATTGACTTGTTTAGGGGCCATACAAAAAAAAAATGTGAGACGGAGGAGGCAAAACAAAAAAGAAAAGAAACCCAAGCCCTCTAAGGTAGAGAGAGAATAAATTGAAAAGAAAAAAATAAAAGAGATCATTATTCAACCTCTATTTTTGACATGACTACTACCTTTCTCTTTGTTTTAGAGTTCTTTATAAACATTTCTGTCAATTAAAGCCAACAACCCCTACATTATGGTAGATTAGGGTGAGAGAAAAATGATCACTAAAATTTCTCACCTTTAAAAAGACATCAATATTGCCAATTTTTTCCCTTCGATGAGTACTAAACGACCATATAAGCCTCATAGCCTAATGACCCTTATGTGAACACAAGGTGGGATATTTAGCAGAGTTATCCAAGTGCCGATCAAATTATAGTGGTGCATGAAATGATGCACTAACCATAACAACCCTCTTTAGCACGTGATTTGCACATGCTGCCACTATTTTAGCCTTTTCCATCCACCTCAACCACCCAAGAAAGTCTATTTCGAGCTCCAAACATCTTTTAAATGATTATTTTGGTTTATGGTTGATTTTCTTGTGTATTAATGAGGTTTTTGATTTATTGTGTATTAATGAGGTTTTCGATGGAATGATTTTTACCAATGGGTTGGTATTTGTGTTTACATTTCGGTCGAATCCTTTAAGTTATATCTTCTATTTTATGTGTTTTTGGTCATGTCATTATCATATAAAATGTTATAATATCATTTCCTTTATATATGAGAAGCATATTCACATTTTTATTCGACTCAAATAACATAGGAAAATGTTTTCACATTCATGCATGCATATTCATATCCGATGAGTTTTGTATCTTGGTTACAAAATTCATTAAGGGTTTCATCCCATATTAAAAAGGCATTCATAGGTTGGCATTCTATAACCTATTTCAAAACCTTTTCTTTTTTAAAAACACATTGAAAATAAATATTTTATTATTTACTCATAGTATTTGAGGTAAATAATGAGATAAATAAACTTATAACAAGCTATTACTTTGAATGTTAATGAGGTGTAACACCTAAGTTCCTTTTGTTTTCAAGTTTCAAAATATATAATCCTTTCAAAATCTTAAACCTTTAGGTCTAATATTCATCGATGACATCTAAGTGTTAATAAGGGGTATTAATTTCCTTTGTAAATCTCAAAATTCATGCAATTATATCCTACCTTAAGTAGATTTACTCATAATGATCATTACTTGTATATTTACAAATCGAGCATTAAAATCTCATTTAATAAATTACAAGTGAACCTTGATACTATAAGATAAATGAACTTTAATAAGTCATTATCCATATACCACCATTACATAAACAAAGTGTTCAACAACAACTCCTCTTAGGATTTGGTATGGGTTAAATAAACCTAATATAGACTCATTTAATTATTCATTGACATGGCTTGATAATCTATTAATAGTCACAAATTTTGATTAAGAGTAATTGATTGTAGATATGTCAATTCACCAATTATTATCCAAATAAATGGTAGTAATTGGGAGTGGAAAAGATGACTTGCACTTTAGAATGGATATGCTTGAGCTCAAACATCTACCTAGGGTTTAAATTATTGTAATAAACTCACTGTCATCCATGAAGGTAAACCAATGATAGATTAGACATGTCATAAGGAATATAAGACAAACAATAATACAACTTACTTTAGGTAGGACGTTTTAGGATGATAATATCTTCTCTATAGCATAACTAATCCCATACTTTAGAACTTTCAAGACTAGTTAGGATTTGTAGTGACCATAATATTAGGTGGCAACTTCTTTTTATAAATTCCAGACCTTTTCCCCTCTAAACACAAAAATTCTTTCACTTCTAGGAAAGAGAATAGGTCACCGTAATGTTGGGTGTGAATTTGTTTTGCCTTTCCATAACTTATATGGTTATCTTTTTTCAACTTCTTATGTGGTACTTTGTTAAGTATTTGTAAGAAGGTGATGGTGAGATCCTTCTTATTAAAGCAAAGCTTACCAAAACATCATTCTTTTGAGTAGAGTTTATAATTTTCTATCGCAATAACCTAAAAACAATAATTTGATTATTTTATAAAATAAAACATAAAAGTAAATGTTATATTAAATTATTCAATTAACAAAGGTCTACACATGTAAATATATAATTAAACTAAATAAATAGGAAAAATATTTTGCCTTAAGATTCTTAGGATTGATTAGCATAACCAATATTTTTGTTGAATTATAAACATATAATCAAGAGAGTAACATATAAATATATTAGATAAAAAAAATTACAAAATATAAAACAATATATATAATGTATTTACTTTTAGAATTTCTTAACAAAACAAGGTAAGAAAGAAAATTATTGTCAAGGATTGAATAATATTTCCTTAAGACTAAATTGCTTGTCAATTGGTGGTAGATGATCTTAGTGTAAGTAGCCTCGTAGGATTCACATAACAACACCTTGAAATAATGTGCTTTCAATCTAGCTCTTTGAACTATAAACTTTCTCAATCTTCTCTTTTTACAATAATATAATCTAAAGCTAGAGATCAATAGAGCAAATAAGGCAAAAGGTAAATAGAACATAGAGATTTTTATCATAAAACAAAGCACTTCACCCTTATTTATAAACTAGGGGAAAATTAACTCAAATTAATTATAATTAATTCTAAAATTTGAATATTTTCCTATTTAGATTTAAATAAAAAATAAAAACTACCAAAAAATAATATTTGACATATTCATTAAATATAGATAGATTGAATGAAATTGACCAGATAATATTTAAGAAAAAAATTAAAGACAATGTTAAATTTGAAAAATAAAAATTTTCCATAAAAAAAGCTTAATAGACAATATTAATCCTAGAAGATTCATTAAATAGGTAGATAATTATAGATTGTTAATAAATAAATTTATGTATTAAAAAATTATTTTTATAATTAGCTAAAACCTAAACTTGAACCAGTTCTGAGCATGTATTTTTACATAAAGCTCATATAATGTGTGCCCTCTCTCCTCTAAAAAAAAAAAAAGCTTTGGTTCTTTATGGGCCTAATTTTTACTTTCCAAGACTTCATTGCAGGAGCTACTAAAAATATTTATAATCTTTCAATATGATATTTGACTTTAAGGTTTAAGAATTTTATCAATTAAGGGTTCTTTGATATTAGGTTTTAAGTCATTGATCATTAGTTTTAGACATGTAAATATTCTATGTTGTAGAAGTTATATATTGAAGAGCATTTTCCAACAAAATCTGAAATTCAAATAGAAATAGATTCTAATTTTAATTTGATCTAAAAATGAATTTTAACTAAATATCATGATCAATTCTTCCAACACAATATTAGGAATTGGGAATTGTTCTATTTTTTTATACATTTAGCAATCTTAAATAAAATTCTGTTAAACAAATAATAGTTAAAAAAGAATCACCTTTATCATCCTATAATTTGGTTCATTGTGTGATCACACTTTATAGTTTAAAAAATTACCATTATATCTTGGATTAACAAAAAAATTCAAAATATGGCAAAATGAGCAAACTATCCACATATATAAATATATCAAGAATAAAAAATTTCACTCTTTCAACATGATTTTTCTCATGGATTTAGCATGTGTGCTAGATCCATGTTATTTTGAGTTCGATATATTACCAAATCCAAGTACCTTAAATTTGATTGAATATCAAATTTAAACATTTTAGATCTGATATATAAGTTAGATCCATATATTTTAAAATACCAGAAAAATTAAATAAAAACTTAATAAAACTGACTTATTAATTCTATACATGCCATGTGAGCTTATTATATGAGGTGCCGCAATTTAATAATGATATAGAAACAATTATTTATACTCTTAAATAATCATTGCTAGCTTCCGTAGTCTTAAAATGCTTCCCCTTTTTTAATGGAACATGTAGACCAAATGTACTTAATTTATAGTAATATTTGTTTTCCCAAAAAATTAATTAATGTTACATAGATAAAGTTGTTTCGATGTTGAAAATAAGTTTCTTCCAATATGTCACTTAAACTTTAACATATAGCAAATTCTTTAGCCAAGTATTAGGAAATTTTTCCTTATTGATATTGTTATTGAATTTGAATATATACATTAAATTTAATTAAGATAAATTATTTTATTAATGTATTTCTTATTGATCTGAATGAATACGAAGTTTTTAATTGGAATTATTGTTTTTGTTAAAAAATAAATATTTTATAATTATTAAAGTAATTTTAAAAATTTATATCAAAATAATATGTTTATATTTTATGTGTATTGAAATTTTAAAATATCTTAAATGTGATGAAATCATGTTATATATATATATATATAATTGAATTGAATTTTCATTAACAATTTATTATTAGTATTACTATCAGTATTTTTCTATCAAATACATAATAATTAAAAATATATATTAAATTTAAATACAAATTTATAATAGTATTTATGCATCATATTAAAAGAGTAAATATATTTAATAATATTTTTGAGTTTCAAGAAAAAAATCATAAAAAAAAACAAAGCCATAAAAAAGTTAAATCTATCAACTAGCCCACAGTAGCTAGCGGTCATTTCATGAGAAGAGCATCGTTTAAATCTAGCATAGTTCACGAGCCTTCAATACTTAATTGCATGAAATGCTTAGAGAGTACACTACATAAAATTAATAGTTTTAATTTCAGCGACCAATTATATCTGGTCCTATATACTTGCTAGTTAATAGATTCTGAAGAATTTCTCGAGGAATAGT
>Ga0325414_1002685_pt1 | contig 18139 bp, 6 predicted proteins | sample PopdelMetagenome_8_FD_206183 | JGI IMG/M metagenome (GOLD analysis project Ga0325414, IMG submission 206183) | Populus deltoides microbial communities from Bellville, Georgia, United States - Leaf-PdKOR-R3 | ecosystem: Host-associated > Plants > Phyllosphere > Phylloplane/Leaf | place: USA... | reverse complement strand
ACAAAAGAAACAGCGTGGGAGCCTTATTTGCAGGTGCATTTAATGCTTGTTTTCTCCATCAAATAGAACAAAACTTGCACGTAAAGGATCCCCTGCAGTTCGTCTACAACCCCATGTGAACGGTTCAAGATGAATGACAGCACAGCGACGCCGGCGACGGCGTGAAGAGGCCAACTCAGGCAGCCTTTTCCTGCAGATTTGACAACTCAGGGAGGCTACTTGGCTACTTTGAACCAACGGTTGGGATCCTTCCCAACAGAATCAAGGGCTGAAATTTTTCCCCAGTATGGACAAGATTTCCTAAGTTGATGGATTGAGGGAGGAGAAAATCGAACTCAAAGTTGGCCGAAAACCAGCCTTCCCTGCTCATTTTTCCTGCAACCGATCTTTTCTCTGCCTTCTCTCTCCACCGTGGCTTTCAGCCACCACTATCTTCATCACCCGTCTTCTCTCCATCATCCCCACCTCCAGTAGCCATCAAACCATCTCACGTGGTGGTTGCACCATTTCTCTCTCTCTCTCCTCTGTAAAAATCTTCTTCTCTGCCACTGTAACCAGCCTCAGCAGCAGCAACAGCAGAAGCAGCAGCCAACACCTTGCCCATAAGCCCTTTTCCTTCCCAAAGACAGCCAGGGTAGCAGCTCTCTCTCCAGCCACTCCAACAACTCCAACCGCGAGCTTCCCTTCTCCTTCGCAAGCCTCTGTTTTCTTCCTCTTCCAGCGGTGACCAGAGCCAGCCACCGGCCTCACCACCACAGCCACACCGTGCACCACCGGTCAGGACGCCAGCTCCCTCAATGCCAGGTAAGCCTCCCTCCTCCCTTCTTCTTCTTCCTCCCTTCTCTGTTATCGCTGCACGTGAACAGTGCAACGTGAATTATAATTCATGTTGCACTGTTTCGTGCAACTTAGTCACTAGGCTGCCAGTGACTAAGTTGCTCCGGGCTGGACCTGTTCTAGCCCAGCCCAGTTGGCTGGGCCGGGTCCAGCCCGTCCCCAAAATAAAAAACAATATGCTGGGCCGAGTTCGGCCCAACCTTTTTGGGCCAATGCCAGCCCACATATTTTTGGGTCTGTGTTTGACCCAGCCCACATGTTTAAATAATATTTAATTAATTAATTAATATAAAAAATAAAAAGTAAAAAAAATAAAAAAAAGTTTCAAAAATCCTTTCAAAAAAATTTGTGATTTTCAAAAATATTTTTCTACCATTTTTTCATAATATCAGGTTGTATATTTACACTGTAAAATACAAATCCGGTATTAAAATACCCGGTTTTCTCCGAGATATTTCAAAACAAAAATTGTTTCATGCATACGGCCAAATCCTAATTTTTTTTAAGCATATTTTTCACAAAAAAAAAAAAGAAATTGCATCTTTTTCATGTTTAAAAATCCAAAGATGGATATCGTAACCGGTTTATGATTATCCATTAGGATTTGGCCAACATGTCAAAAAATTTCCAATCTTTTTTAGGGTCTAGATGTAGACTTTAATATTTGTGGGGTGTAAAATTAAACGATAAAGTACACCCTCAGATATTAAGGATACAAGGTGCTAAAATTCAAACTTTAAAACGATTAGGATTTAACCCGATAAGGTAGAGACTCCCTCATAAAGGGAGATCTGCCTTGAACCTTAGAAAAGACCAACAAATAGAAACTCGACCTAGAAAAACAATCAAACAACAATGCAGCTTACCTTAGGTAGTGTGCGCTGGGGATGATGCATATATCATCCCCTTACACAACCAGTCCCTTACCCAGACTCTCGCAGACCATAGGTTCCTAATGACCATAATACTAGGTGGCGACTCTTGAACCTTAATCATAATTTCATGATTAAAAACCCTTCCCAACACACAACACCTCATCAGGAGGTACGATATGAGCCTCCGCCGTCGCCAGACGACGTCGCGCCCCCCGCGACAAACAAAACCAAAAACTCCTTGGCTTAGGAGATAAGGCAGCATCTGCATACGCCAATATAAATAATTGGTGTTTGTTAATTTGAGGGAGATGATTTGATGAGTGTGAGGAAGGGAGATAATGCTTGCGACAGTAGAGGCAGCAGACGTGGGCTGCAAGAGGAGGCGTTCACCAGCCATGGCAGAGGAGAATCCAGGCGGTGACGCAGCAGAGGAAAGCACAAGAGGTGCTGCAAGAAAAGAGGGCTGCACTGCCAGAGAAGAAGAAAGCTGGACTGCTGGTGCTGCAGAATTTGAAGATGTATGTGGCGGCTGTTCCATTGAAGAAGGGAGGCTGAGAGGCTGTGAGAAAAGTAGGTTTAATTTATTTTAGGGTTTTGTGGCTCTGATACCAAGTTGAGAATAATGGAATGTGTTAGGTTGTGCCTTAGCCAACCTTCCTATTTATATAGAGGCAGCAGAACACTGCAGTAACAGTAATGATTACAACATCCTATATTAATTTTCTATTATGATAGATACATGATATACATTCTATAATATCAGTAAAATTTAATATATCACCACTATGCCGACCCTCTCCTCCCCTATTTCTCCTTCTTTTTCCCCATCCCATCTCTCCCCTCCCAAACTGCAAACAACCAGCCCTCCTAAAAAAAATCTCCCTCTTCTCAGCACAAGTCATATTTCTTTAAGTTTTGTGGTCACAACATCTGTGTTCTGATTTATTATGAATTTTATAATTTTTTGCAAGTAATTCTATCTTTTTTAATTTTAACATTTAAATGTCAATTTTATTGTTTTTTTAGGATATGTATTTTGTTAGTATATGTACTTGTTTATTGTTATTTCTCAAACAAACTTGTAGTATATGAATGTATAATTTTGTACTTTTTATGGTTTGTTTTAGATATTATAAAATTGTATTTTTTTGTAAATTGTTGAAACTTTGTTTAATTACCAAATTACATGTATTGTGGTGAAATAATTAATACTTGTTTAACGGGTCTGTTGTAATTTTTATTAATGCTATTGTGGTGTCGTAATTTCTGTAAATTTATATGTATAAATTTCTATGGACATTGATAATTGATAATGAATATTTAATATTTATGAGAAGTTGCAATTAGTTTGTTGGATAATTTCGAGGTAAACCAATATTTTTACAAATTTATTTACCTAACATAGTTAATTAATACATGTTGTCATCATAATTTTATAGAGGTTCGATAGAAGTCATGGATGATCGTTCATGGATGTATCGAGATTCACCCCAAGGATTGCGAAGGAAGGATTATTATAACGGGGTTCAGGGTTTTATTAATTTTACAACATCTATTCCCAGAAATTTTACTAGAGGCAGTATTAGTTGTCCATGCAGGAAGTGTCAAAATAAAAAGTATCTGCATCCAGATGTTGTAATGATGCATCTTCTACACAAAGGGTTTATAGAGAATTATCGGTGTTGGTATGCATATGGAGAAATATTTGTTCGTAATAAGAGCATGGGAGAAAGGGTGGTTGGGTCAACTTCTAGTGCTAGCAACGTGCATGAAGTTGCAAATGACAACACTAATCCTTACAAGAATATGGTTATGGATGCAATGAGAATGAATTAAGGTAATGTCAGTTAATATTCAATCGTAGAAGAAGAACCTCATGCAGATGCAGCTAGGTTTTTTTATTTGTTGAAAGATTATGACGAACAATTATGGGATGACTGCACGAACCATAATAAATTATCGGCCATAGTAGTGTTCACCATCATGTCAGATCATGAGTTGAGTGGGGCCGGGTATGATAAAATTATTGAATGAGCAAGAAGCATTTTACCTGAAGGGAACAGGCTGAAAGAGAACTTCTATGTTGCGAAGTCCATGATGAAACCCCTCGGTTTAGGATACCAGAAAATTGACATGTGCCCTAACTTCTGCTTGTTATACTACCTTGAAAATGCTGAGCTGACCGAGTGCATGACATGTGGGCATTCCTGTTACAAACCTAAAACTGGCAAGGGAAAGACTCTAGTGGCATATAAAAAACTTAGATATTTCTCAATCACACCTAGACTACAGAGGTTATTCATGTCACCAAGGACTGCTGAGCACATGACATGACACTAATCACATGATGCGGTTGATGGAGTGATGGTGCATCCTTCTGACGGCGAAGTGTGGAAACACTTTAACAATGTGCATCCTCACTTTTCAGCTAAATCAATTAACGTGAGTATTGGGTTGTGTACAGACAGATTCAACCCATTCAGGTAATTTGCTGCTTCTTATTCTTGTTGGCCGGTCATACTTATGGTTTATAACTTGCCATTAGGAATGTGCATGAGGCCGAAGTTCATGTTTTTATCTACTGTCATACCCGGTCTGAGCAGCCCGGGCAGGAATATAGATGTTTGTCTTCGACCGTTGATTGATGAGTTGACGCAGTTGTGATCCTCCAAAGCTTTGACTTATGATATATCGAGGAAACAAAATTTTGCTATGAGGGCGGCTTTGATGTGAACTATCAATGATTTTCCAGCTTATGGAATGGTTTCTGATTGGAGCACACATGAAAAACTAGCTTGTCTATATTGCATGGAAAATAACAAGGCATTCATGCTAACAAAGAGAGGTAAAGCTTCTTTTTTTTACTGTCATCGTTGTTTCTTGCCACCAAATCACAGGTATAGAAAGAACAAATAGGATTTTTTTGTTGGTAAAGTTGAAAAGGATGTTGCACCCCCGCACCTTTCTGGTGAAGAATTACATGATGTTGTATCAGAGTACGGTGACATTGTGTTTGGTCTTCAATCAGGTAAGTAGAAGTTTCTTAGTTTTGGTTTGACCCACAATTGGGTAAAGCGAAGTATCTTTTGGGAGCTTTCTTATTGGAAGACCAATCTCCTCTACCATAACCTTGACGTCATGCACATAGAAAATAACGTGTTTGAGAACATTTTCAACACCGTTATGGATGTGAAGGGGAAGACAAAGGACAACATCAAGGCTAGATTGGATATAACTTTGTTATGTAACCATCAAAATATGGAGTTGGTTCGTGATGGGTCACGTGTCGCAAAACCAGGAGCAAGCTTCGTGTTAGAGAAAAATGCACAACTACTAGTCTACAAATGGCTTAAGAGTCTGCGTTTCCCCGATAGACATGCCTCAAACATATAAAGGTTGGTTAATATGGAGGAATGCAGATTGTATGCAATGAAGAGTCATGACTGCCACGTGTTTATACAAACACTCATTCCATTAGCTTATCGTGATTTGTTGCCAAAAGGAAAATGGGATGCACTCATAAAGACCAGTCATTTCTTTAGAGATATATGCTCCACCAAGTTGAATGTTGATCACATTGAGAGGCTTGAAACAAATATCATTGAGACACTATGCAAACTTGAGATGATATTCCCTCCATCATTTTTTTGACTCAATGGAGCATCTCCCCATACATCTATCGTTCGAGGCAAAAATTAGAGGACCGGTCCAGTATAGATGGATGTACCCATTCGAACGGTTAGATATTATAGTTGCAATGTAATTCATATATAAAAGTATTTTCTTTGTTTTTTTAATTGAAAATATTTGATTAATTCAATGCAAGTACTTGTTCAATCTCAAGAAAAAGGTTAAGAACAAGGCGCATGTTGAGGCTTTGATTGTGAGGCCTATATTGTTGAGGAGATCTTAACATTTATCTCGTACTATTTCTAACCTCATCTAAGAACGAGAATCAATCGCGTTCCATGGTATGATGATGGCGGTGAAGTGCCTTCTAGTGGGAACTTGTCAATATTCTCCAATCCTAGATGACCCACACCTAAAAATGCTGTAAGGGGAAGATATTTGTCGAAAATAAAGTTCAGATAAGCACACAATTATGTTTTATTTAACTGTGATGAGCTGAGACCTTTTATTCAGTAAGTATATATATATGTACTACTAATTAAACTTTGTTAATAATATACTATTTATATATTGTAATATCATAAGCTCAATAATTTGGAACAACCTTGCAGGCAACATCGACAATATTTGTTGTCCAATAACTCACAGTTGACCGAATCCCAAATCTTTCAATTACAAGATGAACAATTTGTCACGTGGTTCAGAACACATGTAAGTACTATCACAAACTCATTATGTCTTGCAAAATTACTGTATGCATGTCATTATGAAATTCTCGTTTACTGTTCTTTACTGTACATTATATACAAGGTTTATCAAATGGGAAGAAGTGTTGCTAAGTTATTGTCTTCACTAAGCCTGACCCTGCTATAACGAGTATTTTGTCAATGGATATGTGTTCCATACTAAAGAATACGAGCATGGAAGAAAGACATATAACATCGGTGTTTGTGTTAAAGGGTCGACTAATAGTGAGTTAGAAGTTGACTACTATGGTAGATTAGAAGAGGTCGTCGAACTGCAATATCATAGCGAGCATAATAGTGTTTTTATTCAAATGTTATTGGTATGACACGACTGACAGAGGAATCAGAGTTGATCCTCACTATGGTCTGGTCGAAATCAACTCAAAAGCTAGACTCTGCAACGTAAACGATGTCTTTGTTTTTGCAAAGCAATGTCAACAAGTTTATTACACATGCACCCCTTCATTTAGAACGGATCGATCAAGAGTTGATTGGTTATTCGTTTTAAAAACAAAACCCAGGGGTCATGTCGAGGTTGTTCAGGATGAGAACGAAGACACAGGTGTGCGAGATGAAGTCTTTCAAGTTAATGAGTTGGTTGAACCATATCGAGTTGCTCCTTCGATTGACTTGGAAGAAAATTCAAATTTTCGTGCTTTCGATGATAGTCTTGTTGATGTTGACGCAGAGGAGTTGAATGTTATTTTGAGCTCTAGCGGACAAGCAAATGTCGATGAAGATGATGATGATATCCATATTGAAGATTGCGATGAAGGTGATGACTATTCAATTGACGACGACGAAGAAGAAAATTCTGACTAAGTATCAGAATGAAGCAATGCGTGAAACTTTTTTTTTTCATGTAATATATATTATGGATGATATATTTTGTAACACAAAATATTTATTTTATAAGTTTGTATTGTTTAAGCACTGTTGTTATTGTTTTGTGCGATGGACAATTTGTAATTTAAGTGTTTGCAAAAAGGTAAATAGACAATACAAACATAATCTTTCTTGCACAGTGCACTATCCCTGACATTCATACCGACAAAATACAGTCCGTCAGCATTTCACAGTAGCTTAACTGGAAATGCCACAATCATCACCGACAACTTTGTGGATGGAATACAGTTCGTCGACATTTCACAGTAGCTTCACTGGAAATGCCACAATCATCACCGATGACTTTCGAATGGAATACAGTTCATCGACATTTCACGGTAGCTTTAATGGAAATGCCACAATAGTCACAGACGACTTTGCAGACGAAATACAGTCCATCGGCATTTCACAATAGCTTCACCAGAAATGCCACAATCATCACCGACAACTTTGCAGATGAAATATAGTTCGTCGGCATTTCACAGTAACTTCACTGGAAATGCCACAATCATCACCGATGACTTTACGGATGACATATAGTCTATCGACATTGGTCGGCAGTTCATAATCACCGACAAAATCACCGATGGACGGTGCGAATTCCAAAGGACGGGGTATTAAATGCATCTCTAACCACGTGCAATTACCGATGGACCGCAAAAAATATGGAGGGTAATTACAAATTCTGGTGCAAAATTCAAAATTTACTGACGGATTTTCGAAACATCACCGACAGAATAATTAAAATTAATATTATTTAAATATTCGTTGGTAAAACTGTGCTATAAATCCCAGCGATCGCCCCTTCAGTTCATTTTTTCATCTGCTCCGTTATCCATCTTTCATTTTTTTTTTCCTCTCATTTCCTTCAAATCTTTTGTTTGTTTTGCTTGTAATCTCTACTTGAATCTTCAGCAAATTAAAAGGTATGTGTTTCCTCTACTTCATCTTACTTCAAGATTTATTTTCTCTTTGTTTTAGCTATTGTTATTTTTGTTATGTTTTTTGTTTTGGTGTATTTTTATAATGTAGATAAAGTCTTGAAATAAACACATTATTTAGGTAAGCATTTTTCATTCCTAAAGTCTATAGTTTTTTTTAATTTATTAAATATATTTTATTGTTTGTATTGCCATAATAATTGAATAATTTATTGAATTGTAATTGTTATTGTTGAATTTACCTTGTAATTAGTAATTGAATATGTAGGAATAAATTTCATTATTTCTCTCAATTTTACTCTGTTATTGCATGATATGTGTTTAATTATTTCCATTAATTTTAATTGTTAATCTATAGTTTTTTTTTTTTACTTTATTGAATATATTTTATTGTTTGTATTGATATAATAATTGAATAATTTGTTGAATTTTAATTGTTATTGTTGAATTTACCTTGTAATTAGTATAGATGTTATGTTATATAGAAGATTTTTGAATCGTGTCAATTGGTTGTGGCTATTGTCAATATTTGCAGGTATGAAAAGTTTGAATAGTCTCCAGTATAGGGGAGGTGTTGCTGAATGTTTTTTAACAATCGAATTTAATTATATAATTATTCGTATAAAATTGTGTAGATGCGTTGAACAAAATCAATAACTCATCGCTCATATATGGTCGCAGCTAGTTCCTCTAGCAGCAAGAATGACCTATCCTTAGGTGCCAATCAAGAAGAGGCACCTGTGCCGTCTACCGATGTTGCCTCTCCCAGCGCGGTTTCACAGCGCAGAGGCGGCATGCCTTCGCAGCGGAATTAATTCACCTGCAAGTTCGAGGCACAGTGAAAGGACGGAATTTCTATGTAAGTTTGTTTCGGTTTTAGTTTTTTTAATTATAACATAATTTATGAACAACTAATCAATATTTCATTAATTTAATTTATTTTCAGGTTCACAAACATTAAGGCCGCCCGAGTAATATCATTGGCGTTTAAATTATCGATGGAGATTCCATTATTTCAATGGAGTTAGGTATCCAGACATCCTAAATTGATACCTCAAATTGATCCATAGTTTGACAGATTTGAGGTTGGTGTTAATTTCTAATTTCCACCTTATTTTAATAAATTATTAATATAATTGTAAATAAATTTTTATTTTTATTTAAAATTAACTATTTATACACAGGATAAATTCAACTGGGACAGTGTGCATGACATTGTTATGAGGAGGGTGTGGGAAAATCACGTGGCAACTAGGTAACATCGAAAACAATACAATATTTTTTAAAAACAATTATGTTTTAAAATCTAATTTCTTGCTATGAAAGTAGGTTGCGTGATTTTTGGTATGAAGCATAAAAAATGACAAAAAAAAATGCAAGAGATAACGGTCTTCAAGGCTGGATCGACGTGGCGATTTGGAGGGATTTCAAACCACAGATATATGGCCGCAATATCTTGAGCACATGACGTTCACAGTCCGGTGCTAGCAACATGAACCAACCAATTCATGGTTCGGTGACAACGCACATCGACGGCTTTGTTCCGTTTGCTGCGAAACAGATGATAAGATTAATTTAAATGAAATATATCATTAAATAATTTGTTGGTACTTAATTAATTTTTTTCCTTACAGGCTACGTCTCTTGGACATGAGCCGAGCCCAATGGAGCTGTTTGTTGAGACGCACGTGCGAAGTCAAGACTACTAAAAGGGGGTGCAACAGTTCGTTGACAACTGCGCTCAACATTTTATGGTATGTTCATTCAACCATTTTATTTCGTAAGTTATTATTTTTATTGAATTGAATATGATGATTTCTTTTTTCATTTTCAGGAGTGCTATAATAGTCGGTTGAGGGAGAGATATGGGGACGATCCTTCGACCCATCCGGATTTAAAGAATGGAGGCAGGATAATCCGGTGGACCCGATAAAAATCAAGTGTACGGGCTCTCCAACACTAGGGCCGAGAACTTGCGGGTGGCCCGTAATGTCTCAACCGTTGGGAGCTCCCAATCAGTATCGACCACCCAATCTAAGGAGTTCGTGGCCTTGTAGCAACATACGACTCATCTCACCGAGAAATACAAGAAACTCTCGGCGAATTATGAACAGCTTCGTTCAAATGGTCATGAACATGGGCATCATAGAGTGGTGATACATGTGCGCTCCTTTTTTGATCGTATAACAACCAGTCTCCTCCTCCTCTTCCTCCAGATCCGCCATTGTGCTAATTTAATATTTTTTTTTTAAACACATTCAATTTGTAATGAATATTATTTACTTTATTTTTGATATTTAATAAAATTTATTTGCATAATTGGTTTTTTTACTATTAATTTTTATAATTTTATATTATTTATTCTAAATAATGTTTTTTTAATTAAAAATATCTACCGACGGATTTACAAACGGAATGTAACCGTCGGCATTTCACAGTGAGTTGAAAGATATTTACTGGAAATGCCACAATCACTGACGGTTACACCGGCGGCTATCGTCCGTCGACATTTTACCAAGAGCTGCAACATATTTATTGGATATGCCACTATCATCGACGGAATAAGTCTGTCAGTACATTTCCAACGAGATTGTTTTTTTGGTGCGCAATTTCCGTCTGTAAAACCATCAATAATTTATTTTTTTTCTTACCAACAGACTTATTAACAGAATGCAGTATTACCAATGAATGGTATGCTGAAGGACTCTTTCCATAGGCAATTTAGACAGTAAAAAAATTACCGATAAGCTCTGAATCTCATACCGACGGAATCTATCCGTCGGTAAAACTGTGAAATCTTGTAGTGAGATCATAGCTAAGTAACCTTGTTCTAGTTTTGGTGCCATAACTTCAACAATTTAGAGGCAAGGGAAAAATAAGAAAAGCTTTGCAGTCATCCTTAGCTGCTTTGCACTTTATGAAACTATTATTAGGAAAACCAACCTGGAAATTCTTGATGCGATGACTGATGACCTCCGTAATACATAAATGCAAAAATAGTTAAGCAGGCAACTGATAAGGGAATTTTTAGCATGTATATTTTCCACTATTCATGCTTGATTTTGAAATATTTTGGATGTGTTGCACAAGGTAATTAGAATTTTGGATCCTTTTTTGAACTATTGATCTCATGGGAAATTAATGTGTTTTCAGATACTAGGTTGCTGAGCATGCAGAATCTGGCAGTAAAACCGAATATTGATTTGTTGTCTGCTGTAAAGGAAGCTATACAACTCAGTTCTAGATGTTCGTCACTATTTTCAAATATCTGAGATGAAGGTCTACAAAACATATGAAGGGCATATAACTCAGTTTTGTTGTTTCGAAGCCCAAAAAGCAAGTCGAAAAAAAGGGATTGAATCAGATCCGAACTTCCTACACTCCAAATACTGTCTCGGTTTATGGCCCTTATTTGAAGTCTCAAAGGTCCAAAAATTGCAAGATCAGTGGTGTTGGAAAGAAGCTTCGATTTTCTACAATTTCTCCAGAAATAAAGATCTTTGAATTCGCATGTTTCCTGCCTCAAATCTGGCCGCAATGTCTGGGTAGGAAGGAATTCAAATCAGAAAAGGAAACTGTCTTAATTCCAGCGGGGGTAAAAAGGCCACAATATAAAAGAAAAAAAGAGGGGTCTGCAAGGAAAAGGTGCATACATAAAGAAACCCTAAAATAGACTAAAGAAAGAAGAAGAGGCGGCACAAAGAGGGACTAGAAATAGAGGCAAAAACAGAGAAGATTTGGAGGACACCTATCTATTTCACTGTCATTCTCTGCTTTTGATGATATTCATCGTATCAAGTTTGTTTCTATTTAATTTAACTATGGAGTAAACTTTTATTCTGGGATTTTTTATGTAACCTTACTATGAATATGTGAACAATTTCATTAATTGAATTATTACATTAAGTTGTTGAGTATTTCATTCTATGTGTAATGCTTGTGTATATTTGGCCAACATCTACATGATTTAGAATTCAATTTGAGACTAAGAAGTGATAATTGTTTTAGCTATTGTTTGAAATACCTTAAGAAATCTATAGGATAGATATATCCTAGGAACTTTTGTAATCGTTACAGGTTTTACGATACTTAATAAATTTCGACAAGTTCAGAACTTTTGTAGAATCTATGAAATTTGCTTGTCGAAATAATTCATTGATACTCGAGAGAGATTAATGTTTAAATTAAAAAAATCTAATTATCAATGTTAGGAGTAATTAATTCAATTGAGAAAGTTCACATAAGAATAGTTACGGTAAGTCAGAAATCCTAGAACCAGTACAATTGAATTCATTAATATTTAATCAATTGGTTGTTTGTTTTTAATCATTAATTTTTGTTTTATAAACTATCTCATTGATTCCTCAAATAGATCATAATATAAAAGACTTTGGTAATTAGTAATAATTTTTATAAATTCTTGTGGGACGATACTCTACTCATCACTTTATTACTCGTCATGATTCATGCAGTTGCAAAATAAAGCAACAGCAGCTGAGTCTGTAAGAAAAATTGTAAAGAAACTTAGGTATCAGTACTATCCCAAGACCACAAAAAAAGAAAACAAGCTGACAGAGCACACATTCTCACAATACATAAAAGATGCTAGAAAATAAATACTCCTGGCTCTAGGAAACTAGAACAAATCACCCAGATAAGAACTCTTACGAGAACCAAAAGGCTCTTTAACTACTAAACATAGAAAAACTATAAAACATAAATAGCAGAAACTTCAAAAAAAATATCTTTAATTTAGTCAACGAGTCTTTTAAAAGAAAATTTTTCAAAACAAGACCAAGATTGGATCGAATCAGCTCAAAGGGACCTTTAGTGAGAGACTAATTTTGACAAACCTTGCAAATTTCACCCCACCAAAGCTGGATATATTGGGAAGTCCTTCTAGTAACTTTTCTGCACATAACTCTCAGTTTATTCATATTAAAATTTCTAAGACGAGTATGCCATAAAGAAGCATTTTTTATGGATACACATCTTCTCAGCATAAGAAGATGAAGAAGATAATAACATATATAAATCATACATTCTCTTGCCAGGATGAACAATATCAACTTCTAACACTCGCAGCCTTTTTGTTGTATAACCTTTGACAAATTTCACTTGTGGATTTGCAGCGAAGAACATGCTCGAACAAAGCATGAGAGATTGACCTTTTCAAGACAAATTCTTCCTTGTCATTGTTTTGTGTCCACTGCTCAAGAGAATCAACATTTTGAGCATTATTTTCAGGGGCTGCAGTATCATCTCCGCTAACAACTTCCCATAAATCTTCGCCGATGAGATAGGACTCCAAACAAGTCCTCCAAACTTTATAATTGGACTCTATCAAAAGCTCTATACCTAGTCCAATTACACGACCATTCAATTCCATCTTGTACTACAACTGATTTCCTCTACCAAGGGTCTTGCAGCATCCACCTACCTCCCTTGTAGCTCCTCTACCATGTAAGAAAAACAATAGTGAGACATAAGTCACACTAGCTCTAGATCACAAACAATCCTCTGTAAAGGAAAACAAGCTGACGGAACAATCAGATTTTTGTAAAGGAGAACTAACACACGTTCTCGCAACACACAAAAGAGGCTAGAGAATAAGTACTCTTAGAGAGGAAGCTAGAACAAATCATTCAGAAAAGAACCCTAAGACACTTTGACTAAACATAGAAAAATTAAGAAATATAAATAACATAAACATAAAAATATATATATTTCATTTAGTCAACGGGGTCCTGGAGCATTGGTAAAATTTGCACGGAATTCCGGTTTCTTGGAATTAGAATTCATAGTTAGGATATTTCAATATTATGCCCTCTCTATTAGGTCTTGGTAGGTTAACTTGGATGATTTTTTTGTTTTTCTAATTATATTTTTTTACATTGAGTTGATTAAAAAATGAATTACATAATTTATTTTTATTTATTTTTTATGAGATTATCCTAATCTTATGACTCATGTTTGGTAGGTTGAGTTGACTTATGTTTTAGTTGAATTTTATTTTTAATTTTATCATTCAATATCAGATTAATTGAAAATTAGATTAAATAATTTTTTTATTTACTTTCATATCAATCCTCATATAGTTTAATTTTTTTATTTAAAAAATTAAATATTTTTTTACATTAAAAAAATTAATCCATCCCTTGTAATAATGCCAACAACAATACAGTAATTAAACTATAACTAAAAGGGCTCATTCTTTTACTGTGGACTGCACAGTGCAGTCCACAGTAAAAGATGAGCCCCTTTTTTTTACGTTTTTAGAGTTTTTTTTTTAATAATTTTTTTTATTAGTGTTAAATTTTTTTATTCAGTTATCCGACTTTCATAACACGGATCTCGGGTTTAATAGGTTAACATGGTTTGACAAGTTAACCCATAAATTTGTTTCTTGCTTTTTTTTCTTTTTAATTATTTTTTTTTTTGTTTACTTTAGTTTTTTAATGTTAAATTTCTTTCCATTTAGTAAAAGATGAGCTGGTTTTTTTTTTTACACTTTTAGAGTTTTTTTTTTTGCTTTTTTTTTTCTTTTAATAATTTTTTTTGTTAATGTTAAATTTTTTTTATTCAGTTATCAGACTTTCATGACATGGATCCCGGGTTTAACAGGTTAACATGGTTTGACAAGTTAACCCAGAATTTTTTTTTTATTTTTTTTCTTTTTAATTAAATTTTTTCGTTTACTTTAGTTTGTTAATGTTAAATTTCTTTTTATTTAGTTATTAGACTTTCATGACACATATTTCAGGTTTCACGGGTTAACCTGGTTTCACGGGCTGTCAATTTTTTTTTGTTTTTTATTTTAATAATTTTTTTATTTAATTTAGTTTGTTAATGTTAATTTTTTTATTTAGTAATCAAACTGTCATGACACGGATCCCGAGTTTAACGGGTTAACCTGGTTTGGCGAGTTAACCTGAATTTTTTTTCTTTTTAATTAATTTTTTTCGTTTAGTTTAGTTTGTTAATTGACAATAAACTAAAACTGCTTAGTGTTTCACTGTGCAAGTCCACAGTGAAATGTTGAGTTGTCTTCTTCTTCTTTTTTTTTCGTTTTCTAACCTTTATGGGTTTTTTTTTTGTATTTTTCTTTGTGTTTTTTTCTTTTAATGAATTTTTTTTGTTAATGTTAATTTTTTTATTTAGTTATCAGATTTTCATGACACGGATCTCGGGTTTGACGAGTTAACCTGAAATTTTTTTTTTGCTTTTTTTCTTTTTAATTAATTGTAACATATACTAAAAGGGATGAGTGTTTTATTGTGGACTGCACAGTGCAGTCCACAGTAAAACACTGATGCTTTAGGTTTTTTTTTTAATTGTCTCATTTTTTTAGCTTTTTTTATGCCTTTCGGGATTATTTTTTTGCTTACTTCTTTGTTTTTTTCTTTTAACAAATTTTTTTGTTTAATTTAATTTAGTTTATTAATATTAAAGTTTTTTATTTAGTTATCAGACTTTCATGACACGTTTTCCGGATTTAACGGGTTAACCTGGTTTGACAAGTTAACCAAGAATTTTTTTTTTTGCTTTTTAATTAATTTTTTTCATTTAATTTAGTTTGTTAATACTATTTTTTTCTATTTAGTTATCAAACTTTCATGACACATATCCCGAGTTTCACGGGTTAACCTGGTTTCACGGGTAAACTTAGTTAATTATGGGTTGACCGTCAATTTTTTTTGTTTTTTTATTTTCATAAATTGTTTTTGTTTAATTTAGTTTGTTAATGTTAATTTTTTTATTTAGTTATCAGACTTTCATGACACAGATCCTGGGTTTAACGGGTTAACATAGTTTGACGAGTTAATCCGGATTTTTTTTGTTTTAATTAATTTTTTTTGTTTGGTTCAGTTTCTTAATTTTCACTTTTTTTTATTTAGTTACCAGACATTCATGACACAAATCTCAGGTTTAACGGGTTAACCTAATTTGACGAGTTAACCTGTATTTTTTTTTTGCTTTTTTTTCTTTTTAATTTATTTCGTTTAGTTTAGTTTGTTAATGTTAAATTTATTTCTATTTAGTTTTTTTTCTTCTTAGAGGTTTTTTTTCTTTTTAATTAATTTTATTTAATTAATTTAGTTTATTAATATTAAATTTTTTTTCTAAGTAGTTCTCGACTGATGCCTTTAGTTTTTATTTTTGTTTTTTTGTTGTTTTTATGCCTTTGACTGTGGACTGCACAGTGCAGTCCATAGTGAAAAGGCTTATGCCTTTTGTTTTTTTTTTTTAATTAATTTTTTTTGTTTAATTGAAATTGTTAATGTTAAATTTTTTTCTATTTAGTTATCAAACTTTCATGACACGGATTCCAAATTTGACAGGCTAACCTGATTTGACAAGTTAGCCCAGTTAATTCTCGGTTAACCTATTAATTTTTTTTTTCCTTTTTAATTATCAAACTTTCACGATGTGAATTCAAGGTATGACGGGTTAACCTGATTTGAAGGGTTAACACAGTTAATTCATATTTTTTTTCTTCATTAGTTTTTTTCTTCCTGTTGGTTTTTTTTCTTTATTTTTATCTTTTTAACTAGTATATTTAATTATTATACTTTTATGACACGACCTTACAGTCAGACACAAGTCCAATGCTATTAGGTCTGGTATTGCATTCCAGACACTTTTATGCTAAGGGTTAACCCAAGTTTAATGTTATTATTAATATTATAAATATTACTTTTGGGTCAAGCGTTGCAACCAAACCTAAGACTCTTGGATATAACTTTGCAAAAAAACCTAACATTTTTAGATCTTGATTTTTTTTAAAATGCAAAAAATAATTGACCCGCGGCATCGTGCGGGGCATGTAACTAGTATAACTAAAAAGCATCGTGGGGTAACCCTGACTTCTTGGTTGCTACATAATAAAATAAAATAAAAACATTTTAGAAGTTTTGAGTCATTAGATCATTATCTTGATACGGTAACTAATGATTGGTTTCAGTAATGCAATATCTGACTCATTTATATTTTTATTTTTCTTCCCCTCAGTAGTTAACATAATTACCCTTGCAATCAAGCTTGTAGAAACTGTAAGTTATAAACTAGTGAGATAAAAATTTAGTATTTTTAAATAAAAATTTAACTCGATCGGTAGCCTAACAAATATTTTCATAAACTAGTGAGATATATTTAAATTCAAAAAAAATCTAGTCACACCAAATTAGGCTAATACCTTAAAACTGTAATAACAAGAGATCTAATTGTCAGATCAAATTCAAAGTTTTCCAAATAATTCTACAAGTAGTTTTTACATTTGAAACCACCTTGTTTATCGGATTGTTGGATTTCCTGGAATTAGATTAAAAAATTATTGTTTAGGCTAATTTTATTACTTTTCCTAAATATTTTTGAATTTATTTTTTTATTTTTGGATTATGTTTTAATTTTCATAATACCTTCAGACTTGAGATTGTTTTATAGTAGATGTAGGTTTTTTTAACCTATTAAAAAGTTCAATAAACCTCTTATTAAGGTGATAGACATCAAACATTTACTTCCTTTTAAGAATAAAATTTAAAATTTAAATCTACAGCATTTTTGTTCATTAAAATTTACATGCTATTAGCTTCGGTTTGCATCACAATCAAAATCGATTTCCCAGCCATATAGAATATTATTGACATTGTTTATGGAGTGATTGCTCTTAGAGCTTGTTTGAGAGTGTAGTTGTGATTATTTTTTAGAATATTTTTCACTTAGAAATGTATCAAAATAATTTTTTTAGATTTTAAAAATTATTTTTGATATCAGTACATCAAAATTATTTAAAAACATAAAAAAATATTAATTTAAAACAAATAAAAAAAATAATTTTTTTAAATCTTTTCAAATATTTTTGAAACGCAAAAATAAATAGTACATTCATCTAAGAATCATATCATATGTCACCAAGAAGGGGGAAACAAAGTCATACCATAAATTGCACTAGTATGAGACACAGGTCGTAGATTATTCCTACTCAATCACTGTTTTTTCCAACTCAATCACAGTAGCAAACGAGCTCGAATTGATATCCTGATACCTGGCAATACAAAAGGATACCTAACAATTATTAAAATTCTGGATAGGCTAACGGATCCTGTTCTTTCGCTTTCAGGCCAGGCCCATTCTGAGAGACAAGGACCAGTTAGAAGAGCTCGCTGATCCAAGGCTTGGAGGGAAATATCCCAAGGAAGATTTTGTACGAGTCTGCACAATTCCA
>Ga0325414_1002684_pt1 | contig 18140 bp, 19 predicted proteins | sample PopdelMetagenome_8_FD_206183 | JGI IMG/M metagenome (GOLD analysis project Ga0325414, IMG submission 206183) | Populus deltoides microbial communities from Bellville, Georgia, United States - Leaf-PdKOR-R3 | ecosystem: Host-associated > Plants > Phyllosphere > Phylloplane/Leaf | place: USA... | reverse complement strand
AAGAAAGACATATGATATTCTTGATATCCATTAAATTTCAAGTTAAAATCTCCGAAGTTCTTTCTTGATTTATTCTCTCTCTCCTTATGATAAAGGAAAGAATAGCGTAGATCTTTGTTCTAGAAAGCAATTGATTCGAGTTGAGTTGAGCTATGGCGGTGAGTAGTAGTGTATGGGACTCGGTTCTTGAACACACCATGTCAGCTCAGGTCAAGAACAGTGAGCCGCACCTATGGGCGATTCAACTCAGCTCCAGTCTCAACTCTGCAGGCGTTGATTTGCCCTCATTGGAGCTGGCTCGCCTATTAGTCTCTCACATCTGCTTCGATAATCACGTGCCTATCACGTGGAAGCTCCTCGAGAAGGCCCTCTCCCTCAACCTCGCCCCTCCCTTGCTCGTCCTCGCACTTCTTTCTACCAGGCAACCCATCACCTTCAATAATAATAATAATATTTTAATTTTTTGTTAAAAGGGTGGTTTTGTTTTGTTTAATTCTTGATGTTATCAACAGGGTTGTTCCGAATCGAAAGCTCCACCCAGCAGCTTATAGGCTGTATATGGAACTTGTTAAGAGACATGCCTTTTCTTTTTCAGCACTAATCAATGCCCAAAACTACCAATTGTGAGTTTTTTTTTGGATTTCTTTGTCTCTATGAATGCATTGCTAATTATGGTTCTATGTGGTGCATTTTCTGCTACTTCTCTATATGATTCCAAATACTGGCTTTTCTTTAAAACTTGATATTGTTGTTTGGAATAGGCAGATATAGCAAGTCTTAAATTGTGTAGTCATGCAGGGTGACTTTTTTTTTTTTTTTAATTTTGGTTGATGAAACCAAAATGCACTTAATGAAAGAGAGATAATGACGAAATAGTAGGAGACTTAGTAATAGTAGGCTTCGTTTTTGGATTAAAGAGGATACTGCATCAATACCATGCTTGATTTTAACTCTCATTTGGGTTAGAAACGTGAAAGTGGGAATGAGAGTAGTTTCTCAGCCATTCTCTTTCATAATGAGTTGGTTGACCTTGGTGATCGCCGTAGACAGTGGTGATTTCAGTCTTAGCACTTGAAGTGGACACATAATGGCACTTGAAGTGGACACATAATGGCTCTTCAAGTGGTTTCCTGATGTACGATATATCTTTTATAAAACAGTAACGTAATGCAATGTTTGAAACATGAAGGATGTCTTAAAGAAATAATTAGGAAAAAAATTTATAGTTTTGCAATTGGTCCGTGCTTGCATTGTTAAGCAGATGCTTCATTGATGTTCACTCTTGGACCCAGACTTTGAATGTACTTGCTATGGATACTCTTAGGTCCTAGCAATCCTGCCAGTCGTGAATGCCTCAACCATGGAATTATAAACTTGTCTTTTTTATTTTTTCTCTTCAGCAGAATCTCTAGAAATAACTTTTGCAATAAATAATCTTTCATTTTCTACCTAACAATTAACAAAAATCATGACAGACCATCTCAATCTTGCAATTTTAGTTATTTTTTTTTGTATACTTATAAACTTCTATAATAAATATTAATTTCATTGTGTTGCGATAACAGGACCATGAAATCAATAGATGATGTTGTTCATCTTTCCCAAATATTTGGCGTGCAATTGTGTGAACCTGGGATTCTTCTGGTTGAATTTGTCTTTTCAATTGTGTGGCAGCTACTTGATGCTTCCTTGGATGATGAAGGGTTGCTGGAACAAAGCTTGGAAAAGAATTCTAGATGGCTGTCCAGACTGCAGGATATGGAAATAGATGGCAATGAGAACTTCAGTGAGAAGAGAAATGAGCACCATGAGGGGTTGCACAAAGTGAATACTACAATGGCCATCGAGCTAATTGAAGAGTTTTTAAAAAACAAAGTAACCTCAAGTATACTTTACTTGGCACGTCAAAACATGTAAGATTTATGCTGTGTTATGATAATTTTTACTTGTGTTTAATAGGAAAAAGTGAAACAAGCCGTTAAAGTGATTTGCTATGCTCAGTTTAAATGATGCCTGGCCTGGTGCAGTCTTGTGAACTGCATGGTAGTTGCTGATAGAAATTGGAGAATCTTATTGAATGAAACATGATTAATGATGATCTTCTCTTAACCTTTTAGGCCCTCACATTGGGGAGGCTTCATTGAGCGATTGCAACTGCTTGTAGTGCATTCCACAGCTTTGAGAAACTCAAAACACACAACTCCAGATGCCTTTCTGCAGTTGACATCTGACACCCACAGGGTTTTGTCTCGAGAGGGCAAAACAATATCACACCATGAGTTTCACGCAGTCATGTTTTCTGGGTCACTCAAATCTTCTGTTGGTCAATGCCATGGGGCAAGTCACTCTGCGGTTTGGCTACCTATTGACCTATTTTTAGAAGACACTATGGATGGGTCACTAGTGACAACAACTAGTGCAGTAGAAAATCTTATCAGTACGAGTCATTTCTTGTGTTATGCTGAAGTCTTTTACAAACCTGTAGTGTAGAACTGTAGGTGATGAAAGAGAATTTATTGTTCCAGCTTTATGTTGCAGGTTTGGTCAAAGCTCTGCAAGCAGTCAATCGTACCACTTGGCATGATACTTTTCTAGGCCTGTGGATTGCAGCGTTACGGCTTGTTCAAAGGGTGGGTACTTGTGCTAACTTGATAAAGGAACTATGGGTGCATGTAAATTTTTTCAATTTGCTAAAAATTTGAATATCACTCCCTTTGTTATGAAAGTAGAGAAAGAACTGAGGAATCCCCAGAGCACCAATTGTTATTCAGCTGCGAATATTGTCATAAGTACATCGTTTTTCATAAACAACAATTTAGTATATTTGATGCTGAACAAGGGCTTAAACCAGTGCTTCTGAAATGTGTAATGTCTTTAAACACAAACCCAAATGAGAATATAAATGAAAAAGAACTCCCACAAGTATGAGATATAGCATGCGGTGAATCACAAGCAGGGAAAGAAGGCTAAGGTTTGCATGAAAATTGTATCTTTTTTAATATAAACTGGTCGAAGACAATTGACTTTTTTAATATACTAGCTTGAATGAGAGAATCATATGATATTAATTTTCCAGAAGCGTTGTTCTCTTTCTTCCAATGGAATTGTACCTTTTTTTGGTGCAAGGATTGCATCAACCTGTTTTAACTTTTATTGATTTATGCATCTTTCTCAGTACTTAAACTATTTGCAATCTTTCAGGAAAGGAATACTAGTGAGGGTCTAATGCCTCGTGTTGATACAAGCTTGTCCATGTTATTGTCTATTACAACCCTTGTAGTGACTAATCTTATCGAGGAGGAGGAAAGTGAATTGATTGATGAAACGCAGCAGAACCCTGCCAATCAGAGCAAAGAAAAACAGGGGAAGCTTCAGAAGGGTCTAATTACTTCCCTACAGCTATTGGGTGATTATGAGGGTTTGTTGACTCCGCCTCAGTCAGTTAGCTCAATAGCTAATCAAGCTGCCGCAAAAGCTACAATGTTTATCTCGGGCCTCACTGTCAGAAATGGTTATAGCATGAGTATCAATGACATGCCAGTCAACTGTTGTAAGTGATTACATTCATTAACATTGCAGTTCATATTTCTGAAGGTTGTGTTTGGTGCAGAAACAAGATAGTTCCAATACTGTCGACGAACATGTTTAACTTCCCCTGCTACCAAAATGTTATAACTTGAATTGGTAGCCTGATTTTTTATTTCTGTATTTCTTAGAAAGTTCCCTTGTATATGGAGGTTTCTTTTAAAAAACATTACATGAACTAATTGAACCTTTCAACTTTTTTTCTTCTTTTTTTATCACTCTTTTCAATTGCTGTTCGCTGTTTCTTTTTCCTCACTTCAGATTTTTGAGGGTCACAAAAACAACACAAATAGTACATTTCTTTAATTTGAACAATTTTTGTTCTTTAATTTTTAATAGGTCTTGTATCTGTTGTCTTCCCAAAAATATGGTTATCCATCCTCTTCTCTTCTAGGTCTTTTCTTTTCTTTTTTTCTCAACCTGTTGACCTTCCATGCCCGTCTTTATTGTTTTTACATGTGGCTCTGAAATGTAGTCTTCTTTTCCTTTTAATTGCTTTGCAGCTGGAAACTTGAGGCATCTGATTGTTGAGGCTTTTATTGCAAGAAATATGTTGGACACGTCAGCATATTTATGGCCAGGCTATGTGAATGCTCGTGCCAACCAAGTACCTAGGGGTGTTCCCAGTCAAACAACTGGCTGGTCATCATTGATGAACGGGTCACCTTTAACCCCTTCAATGATAAACATTTTGGTTTCAACTCCAGCTTCCAGGTATGCTGCCAGTGGTTTACTCTTAACAACTATCACTATATTTTGATTCCTATTTTACCCCCTTCATTTTTTTTTGCTTTTTTGCATGCATGGTGAACATAATAGTACTATCATTATAACTGAAACAACAGGAGTTTCCTACCTTCTTTTCACAAGAAGACTTGACATTTTGCACAATGGGTCAAATTAAATAATATAAATCATCATAATGTTTTGACTTATTTCAAGATAGCACACTTTCCATTGGTTTTGTTTCTCATAAAAGCTCTCACATTGATTTCTTTGTAGTCTAAACCAGACCCAACTCGAGATTCTAGACTTTTTTCTTTTGAGCAAAATTGTGATTCTTCAAAGCTGCAGTGTTTTTGTATGGAATTGTTTGTTTTATTTCATTTTTGTTCTATAAGTGTTTGGACTTTTTTTAATGTTATTCATATTGTATGGGTATAGTAAACTTGATCTAACCAGCTTCATAATTTTCATGCTGTTATGTTAGTAGTCAGAAAAATTATAGTTAAGAGAGCGTGTATGTTGAATCCTTAGGTGGTGTTTCTCTTCAGACGCCAGATTTTGGGAGAATCAATATCACTATTTGTTGTTGTCTAAACTTGGTAATTAGCATGTAGAAATTAGCTCTTGATGTCATTATATTATTGACTGGTGATGCTATTCTATGAATGACTTAAAAGAGGCTGGTCCAAGATGTGCTTTGTGTTTTATTATGTTGACAGATGCCATATTGGAGGTATTTGAAGTTGGCATGTCCTGTGTACAATTAAGTTGAGAGCTTTTATGATTTATGAATTGTCCTCCATAATGTTGTTATTACACACTAGGAAAGATTCAAACTGCTGTATGTGTAGACCATAAAGGTCTTAGCTGTCTTGTTCAAAATGCAATTCCCTAATCTCCTAAACTGGTCCCAGTTATGCCATTCTTTTTCCTGAAGCCAGGCATGCCATACTCTCTCTCTCTCTCTCTCTCTCTCTCTCTCTTGTATTTACCCAGTGATATGGAAACTGAGTTTAAGATGGATTTGATGGAAGCCTACCAGAGGTCGAGAAAATATATGAGATTGCAGTCGATGGTTCTGGTGATGAGAAGATATCTGCTGCTGCTATTCTTTGTGGAGCCTCTTTTGTTCGTGGTTGGAATATACAGGTAATGATCTGGAAGCCCACCCCCACCATAGCCCCCTCTCCAGTTGAAATTATTAATTATTTCTACTTTTGTTTACAGGAACATACAATTCTTTTCATTATAAATTTGCTGTCGCCTCCAGTTCCTGCTGATCACTCTGGGACTGAGAGTCACTTGATAAATTACGCTCCACTATTAAATGTTCTTCTCGTTGGAATATCATCTGTGGATTGCGTGCAGATTTTGTCCTTACATGGTTTGGTGGGTTGAATTTTAACAACACGTCTTTTGCTGTCTAGTGTCTGTGTGTGTAATGCATGTCATTTGCTGACTGGTGCCCTAGTGTCCTTTTTCACATAGAGGAGAAATTTATGAAGTTCTTGAAGAGGTCATCTAACGAAGAGTTTGTCAGTATGGAATACAGAGGGTTCCAATATGCATGGAAACTAAGAAATTCTGCCTTTATTTGATTTTGTGAACTAATAAATCATGATGCCGGTCGGAATGCATGGAAAAGAAAATCAATGCAAAAAGCCTAATCAAAATCGAAGATTAGTGCAAAAGGTTAATAGGAATTAAAGAGAAGAACCAAATTGGGAAAATAAATGGAAAATTGTAGTTATTTTGTCTATGAATTGATGTTCAAAATCTGTTGGCAGGTTCCGCTACTTGCTGGTGCATTGATGCCCATCTGTGAGGCCTTTGGCTCCGCTGTTCCCAAGGTCTCATGGACTCTTCCACCAACAGGGGAAGAACTTTCTTGTCATGCAGTGTTTTCTAATGCATTTACACTTCTTCTGAGATTGTGGAGATTTGATCATTCACCTATCGATCATGTGTTGGGAGACATACCACCAGTGGGATCCCATCTAAGCCCTGAATACCTCTTACTTGTACGGAATTCCCTATTAGCGTCCTTTGGACCTTCAACTAGGAGTCAACTCAAACTTAAGAGATACTCAAAAATCTTGAGTCTGTCTGTAGAACCAGTATTCATGGATTCTTTCCCGAAGTTGAAACTCTGGTACAGAAAACATCTGGAATGTATTGCTTCTACCTTTTGTGGCCTTGTACATGGGACTCCTGTTCACCAGATTGTTGATGCACTCCTCAATTTGATGTTCAGAAGGATAAATAGAGGCGTTCAGCCTTCGACTTCTGGAAGCAGTCTTTCTTCTGGCCCTGGTGCTGAAGATGCTCAAGCTAGACTTAAAATACCCGCATGGGATATCTTAGAAGCAACTCCATTTGCACTTGATGCTGCTCTGACAGCCTGTGCCCATGGAAGACTCTCTCCCCGTGAACTGGCTACAGGTTTGCACACCTTGCTCAATTTTTCATTCTGTCAATTTAAGTCTATATGGTTTGAGATCAGTTGGCAAGCATGTGAGGAAGAAGTCGGTGTCTTGAGGGAAAATATTGAAGCTATGTCAAGAGTACTGTTTCACTATATGTGAGAAATAAATGTGAACAAGCTTTATAAGTAGGAGAGTTGATGTTACTGAGATCTTAAAATGGTTTAACTTTTCCCCTATTCTTTTAAAACTCAACACTGTAATCCCTTTATGGCTAATGGGGCATATTAGAGCAGAGGATGGTATAGAGGGATTTAGTTTCACATTATCATAAATCATCAAATGATTATATTGTTGGTTTGGACGTGAAAAAAATAAAGTTTAGTTGTACTAAAACTTCAAAAATAAATCATCCCTAATTACCATATGCCCATTCAAATCTATTTATGCCTGCTCTTGTTATGACTTATGATAGGGCTTAAAGATCTTGCTGATTTTCTGCCAGCGTCTTTGGCCACCATTGTAAGCTATTTTTCAGCTGAAGTTACACGGGGCATATGGAAACCAGCTTCTATGAATGGAACTGATTGGCCAAGCCCAGCTGCAAATTTATCCTCTGTTGAGCAACAGATAAAGAAAATACTGGCTGCAACTGGTGTTGATGTCCCAAGCCTTTCTGTAGGTAATCCTTTGTCATACTGATTACCGTTCCTTTTTTTTGTAAGGCTATGAAGGGTTTTCAGTTGTCAAATTCTTCATGTACATTCCTTTGAATGCTTAGTTAAAACAAACCACAACGACCTGTGTTTTGTAGGTCAATAGCTACACTCTTACAGTTTTAGGTACGGGATTTCGTATCCTTTTATTAGATGTCAACTGTCAAGGCCATTCATGTGTTAGACCTAGAGATCCTCATATCATGATGAAGCAGGAAGAATGAGTATACACGAGTTGCGTTTAAATTTTTACAGGGGAATTTTTAGAAAAACGAAATCCATTAACAAGGTCTCAAAACTTGTCCTTGCAGGGGGTACTCTGGCTACACTTCCTTTGCCATTAGCTGCCCTAGTAAGCCTCACAATTACTTATAAATTGGACAAAATGTCTGAAAGGTTCCTCACCCTGATTGGCCCAGCCGTGAATGCCCTTGCTGCTGGTTGCTGGCCATGCATGCCCATTATAGCCGCTTTATGGGCACAGAAGGTTAAGCGTTGGAGTGACCACCTTGTGTTCTCTGCTTCTCGTACTGTATTCCACCATAATAGTGATGCTGTAGTTCAGCTTCTGAAGAGTTGCTTCTCATCCACTCTTGGTTTAAGCCCCTCACACATTTCCAGCAATGGTGGCGTGGGTGCCCTTTTAGGTCATGGGTTTGGCCCCCACTTTTCTGGTGGGATCTCTCCTGTTGCCCCTGGAATTCTCTACTTACGAGTGCACCGATCTGTCAGAGATGTCATGTTTATGGCAGAAGAAATTCTCTCGCTTCTAATGCACTCTGTTAGAGATATTGCTAGCAGTGCGTTGCCTAAAGGGGCAATGGAGAAATTGAAGAAAAACAAACACGGGATGCGATACGGGGAAGTTTCTCTTGCTGCAGCAATGACGCGTGTCAAGCTTGCAGCTTCACTTGGAGCTTCTTTAGTTTGGGTTTCTGGTGGATTAAGTTTGGTTCAGTCTTTGATTAATGAAACCTTACCCTCTTGGTTTATATCAGTCCATGGGTCGGAGCAGGAAGGTGGAGAATCTGGAGGTATGGTTGCAATGCTAAGGGGTTTTGCACTTGCATACTTTGCAATGTTTTGTGGGACATTTGCATGGGGTGTGGACTCAGAATCAGCAGCATCAAAAAAACGGCCAAAGGTGCTCAGGACCCACTTAGAATATCTGGCAAGTGCTCTAGAGGGGAAAATATCGCTTGGTTGTGATTGGGCTACTGCATGGGCGTATGCATCCGGGTTTGTGTGCTTGATGGTGGCTTGCACACCAAAATGGGTGCTTGAGGTTGATGTGGATGTATTGAAGAGGGTGAGCAAGGGGCTGAGGCAATGGAATGAGGAAGAACTGGCTGTGGCCTTGCTGGGACTAGGTGGAGTTGGTACAATGGGCGCAGCAGCTGAACTGATTATTGAAACCGGATTGTAAATTTTGCCGAAAGCATAAAAGCTTGAATGCTAGTTAGAACTTATTTTTGGGATCCTTCTCTGGTAGAGCCAGGTGGGTGTTACTGGGTTCAGTTCAGTCCTAGAGAAGAATATTTAAAGCTACTAACATCTTTGGTTTTGTTTCTCAGTATAAAAAGCTCTTTTTCAAACAAGTTCCGTAGGATATTAGGATTGATGCTGTTGTACATTCGTCATAAGGGATATTACCCTTCATATATATCTATATATATATATATATATATATAATAATAAATAAATTCTAAACTTTGCTTTACTCTCGATACCCCAGTCTATGTCTGTATACCATTCCTCTTCGTAGTTTTGAGTTTGTTATCTTAATTATTGTTTTTTCTATCTAAGTAGTAATTCTTAGATTTAGAAGCTTCTTCTAATCTTAATTATCCTTTCGGATCTGCTAATTAATTTATAATCGTGTGACGTTTTATTGGTTGTGAGAAGGAATTTAATCTTCTAGCCAAAATGAACAAAATCAACTAAAAGAAAATAACTTAAAAAGACACTGAAGAGCAGTGCCATCAGGTAATGGGTTGATGGTACTTTTGGTCTCTCAATTCTAGATTTTGTCTTGATTTAGTCCCCCTAATATTTGTTTTCATCTTTGTGTTCAAGAGTGTAAGCTAGTGGTTAGTCAAAATATAAGGAAAGTTGGGAGACAATCTGAAAAGAAAAAATATAAACAAAATCTGTTTGATTTTAGATAAATTACCTCTGCGATCCAAATTTTTAATTTTACACTTGATTGTAAACTCAAAATCCTACCCGTATGCACACGTGCAAGTTGATAGAGGGGCCTAAATAACCAAAATAGAAAAGTGCAAGGACTGGTATGTTTAAGATTTTAGTGGATTGATTGACAATATTAAAATCAGTGTAAAAAGGAAAAAAAAAAACAGAAACTTCGGAGAGCCCGTGTAATTTACTCTCTGCGTCTCACTTTATCCTTTTGAGCCCAACTGTGTTGTCTGTCTGATTCTAACAAAGGGATGGAGGCCAAGTTGTTACCGCTAAAATGCACGCCGCCTCTCTTGCCATCTATTCCGTTTCAAGCTAATATGCGCACTGTCTACTTCAAGCCCAGAAGCCTAAGCTGCTGCGCAGGTTAGTCTTGATCTTCCTATTATCTGCTCTGGTTAAAGATTCCAAGTTTTGGGTTTAGTTTTGATGTAGTTTCTTTTTTGTAATAACAATGAAAAGCTATGAGAAAGAGCACAGCCAAGACCAAAAAAGGAGAAGAGCAGCTTCTTGACGGAATGCCGAAGGAGTATTATGATGAGGTACGTACCTACCTTTTTATCCTTGAAGTTTGATAATCTCTTGACGTGGGTCAATTAGATTAGCGCAAAAGGTTGGAATTTTAGTGATTAAAAAGTTAACTGGGTAGGAATGGCAAGCCCAACAACGAGAAAAGACCAAGGAGTTGGAAAGACTACGTAAACAAGAAGATGATGAAGAAGAAAGGATGGTTGAAAACTATCGTGAAATTGGTATACGGTTGAAGGGGTATCCTGAAGAAGATGTTAAGAAAGCAAAGAAACTGGTTTCAAGCTTTATCAGAGCTGAAGAAGAAGTAGAAGAGGTAATTAAAGACCGTCTGTGTGCATTTCTTTGAGTGATAGCATTCTCGTTGGTAATTAATGTTTGATGGCTGTTGGTTATCTGATTCTATGCAGAAAATTGAGGAAGCTGCTGAGAAAGGAGAACTCACTGAACTTGTTCTAATGGTCATATGGAATCGCCTTGATCTTGCTCGGCGCGATGTGAGTGGTTATATATTCTACATATATTTCTTTGGCTTATAATCTTTTTGCGTAAAGAGTGACCTTGGTGAATGGTGTGCTCGTTACAATTACATACTCCATGCCTGCTGTATAAGCCTGTGTGTGCAAGATCAATATTGATAAAGTTATTGATCTGCTTTTCTAGGATGAAAAGGATGCTATTCGAAGTCTTGATCTTTTGTACAGAAGAATTGAGGTATGCAATTTTTCGTAAAGTATGTAATAGCTGAAGGGATTGGTTCCAATGTGGAATTGTGCAAGTGATTTTTTTGGTTTAAAAACTTATGTAGAAAACTTCAGAAAATAATTGCTAAAGGTTAATCAACACCTATACAATCAGCTCCTTAACGGGCAAGATTTTATTGTGAGGAATTTGCAAAATAAGCGGCCTGGTAAATCAGCTGCTTCTGTCTATAAATGCAGTACACTTCCAATTCCCTTTTGATTTGGAGTTGTAACCTTCTTATACCTTCAGCTGTTTTTGAGTTTCTTGCGTTCTTGTTTACCTAAAAGAATCACACAACATATTTAGACAGAGATTCTGAAACGAGAGGCTACTCCAGCCATGAGACTGCTGAATGATCTTTTGAATATGCACGATGGATTTAATGATGATGAATGGATGAAAGAATGCAGAAAACGCATGATTGACACCTTTCCACGGGAGGACCCATTTAGCATTCTTGCTCCACCTGGGTTTGACATTGATCAGGTATAAGACAAGTCATACAAATTTCATGGGTTAAGATTTTGCATATTTTATGATAGACACAGCTAGCGTTTATGTTTTTTTTTTTCTGTCGATCTAGAAGTGCACTTGATTGTTCTGTTTCAAACAAATTATATTGATACGGCCAGTTTCTCTTTCCATCAGCATGCAGGGCCAGTAAGACCACCACTAGAAGCTGATGATATTCTCTTGAGGGTAGATTTTGTAAGAGAGGTTGATGCTTTGCTTAAAGAGGTTCGGCAAGAACAAAGTGAAGAGCAGAATGTAGAAGGGTTGGATCCTGAATCTGTTGCAAGCAAACTGAAGCAACAGGAGAAGCAAAGAACAATACACAAAGTAGAAGCTCTGCTAGACCTGGCCATTAGTTTAAAATGGTAGCCACATACTTTGTTGTTTTCTGGAAAAGCTTAGGGAAAAGAAAAACAACGAGACCTCATGCCTTTTGGATTGTGCCTACCTCTAAACCAATGACGTGATATAACGAGTTCCATAATCAAAGAACTTAAAGCACAGCTTGTATCCATAGGTCGATGTAACTATAATGGAAGAATAGTTATATTTGTACTAAATGAAGATTTGTCAAGGAACCTTGTGTACACAGACATTCATTTGGAGTTAATATACATGATGGCAGGGATTCTTCCTGAAAATTGAAGCATTATCTTACCATTTAAATATCCATTTTGAGCCTTGCTACATTATCTACGTTTCTTCTTAATCTCTTGTAAATTTATAGTTCTCAATAAAAAATGAATTGGCTAGCAAAACACCAGGCATGCTCCTATATAGCTTCTTGGCTTCACTGCTTTCAAATAAAGCAAAAGGTGAGTGCGAAACGGATCTACAGGAACATGCAGTTGTAGCCTGGGGGTTGCCATAATTAGATTCTTTAACGAAAGGTAAAAAGAATTACAAATAATATTTTCATTGAAAGAAACTAAAAGTATGCACTCGCTGTGTTGGAAAGACATCCATATTTTCCGCATTTCCATCCCATATAAAATTACTCTACAACACACGAGCCCTGATCCTCTATTTGCAAATGTTTCCGTGTAGAAGAAAATGAGGAAGAGGTAAGGCCTCAACGATCATGGATGTTGGCTTCAAGTAGTATGCAGCTGTGAGATTTCATTTCACGAGACTGCTAAATGACAGGTTCACCACCATTTGAGAAGAACCCTGAGAATGGAAGAACTGGATCAACCAAGCGATGCCATGCCATCCCTTCAGGGATTTCAGGTAGAGGGACACTCTCTGAATGTCCTGCAATGAAAGCAATGAACATGTCACCCTCTAAAAGGGAAGATTCTGAGCTCAATCCGTTCTCTGGTTTGTCAACCTTCAACGTCGTGACAAGGAACTTGCAGGATAGATCCTCCCATCTTGGTGGATTCTGGTCAATTCCATGCCAGTTAATACTTTCTTCCTTCATAAAGCTCCTCTTCTGAAGGTCACTTCTCATTCTCAACGAACTAAAAAATGAGATGAACTGAGTAGTTTGGATACCAAAACCCTTTAACAACGCATACCAATCAAATGGTTTTCTGTAACCACATGAACTGGAACCACCAGAAGATTGTCCGCATTCAACTCCTATGTTAAGAACAGGAACACCTAGTGAAACAAATAAAACAAAGAGATATTTACGGATTTGTTTCTAGTTGTTTTTCAAGGATAGTGGTTTTTTTTTGGGTCATTCTTCTCCACAATTCCAGCTTAATTCTGAAGCTAACTCACTGCCACTGAAACTGACCATGTCAACAACAGGAAAGGTGGTTTTAGCCCATCTCTTCCAATGATCAGGAAAGGTGGTTTCCTTTGGCTTCAGGTCTCTGGGATCCCAACAATCTGGGATGATCTTCGTCTTTGAGAGCAATGGATCAAAGGCTATTGCTTCAACCAAGAGAGGAAGAGGCAAATATTCACCACCAAACGACCTCAACAGAGATGAGGCACTTATGAAACAAAACCCATCTATGTGAAACTCAATAACCCAGTGCTGAAGACTCTAAAATCATCCTTTGGACAATAGGATAATTACAGTTCAAAGCATGTTATGATCCAAATCCGTAGCACTGATAGTGTAATAGCAGGATGAGTCATCAGTTCATTGTAAAGCTCCAGCAGAATGGGTGAAAACAACTTACGGCAAAACTTCTATCCCAATGGCATGCAATTTCTTTGCCATCTCTTTTATTGACAAAACGGCAGCCACAGAGCGACTACGTAAAGGTTTGATTGTTAAAAGAAATGACATGGAAAGTACGGCCCCTTTTGCTCCTCAAATGGAAATTATCGGCTCTAGTAGGACATCGTTCACACCAAGATCTTTAAAATGGCAACTTCTCACTCAAACCAGAAAAGGTACCTGCAACATCACTGGAAATCTGGCTAGAGCTGTCTTCCGTAAAACGCATCACATTCGCCCGATAAACAACTAGTTTCTCCATTACCGAGTTACAGCGAACTCTAATCAACCAGTTGGTTTTTAGTAATATTGATTTTATTTATATAAATATATTTTATTTATTTATTAATAAATAATTATTTATTTTTAATAATTATCATATAAATCTAATATTTAATTAATAAAATAAAAATACTTTTCAAATAAAATTATAAAATTATTATAATTATAAAAAAATTATTTTAAAATAATGCTCAACTAATATTATTTAAGATTAAATATTAATTAAAATGGTTGAAACTTGTATATATTATGTTTTTTTATTTATAAAAATAAGCAACTATTTTCATAAACTGAGGTATATATAATATCTAAAACTGATATATAGTTGCTTGTCAAATGACAAGTATACTAAACTACTCCGCATGAGATTTTATATGGAGCAATTACCTATTTATGGAAAGGCTCACATGATGGTTGTGTAAGTAATTCTTGGACTTCAGATCACTGAGTTATCTTATATATAAAATTTTATGTTTTGATCTTGCTACATGTTGTCTTATTCAAGGATAACAAATGAGCAAATATTAAATATAACATGAACTATATGAAAACATTTAAGTAATTATGAGAGGATTCATTAATCTAAGTGAATAAGAAAAAATATTTCATATGTTTTCAAATGGTATTGATTGTAAATCCATGCGCATAGTGGAATGAAATTTGAAATTTTAGATTTTATTTAAAAAATCAATAACTATGACATTGATGTTTGTTTCTTGTAATTCATTTTTCGGGAAATCATTTTCTAAACTTTCCTGTGTTTGTTTGTCATTAGAAAAGTTAGTCAATGGAAAATACTTTCCAATCAAAGAAAAATTTGGCTTGGTTTTTAGAAAAGTGTTTTCCCGAAAAATTTAAACGGAAAATACTTTCCGGAAGTTGTGAAAAATTTAGAAATGTCATATTATTTGCTGATTGTATCAAATTTGATCATCAAACTTTTGATTGCTATATGTATTTTGTTTTGAATATTTATTTTTCAATTTCATCTCTTAAAATTTAATTTTTATATTAACTTTGGTCCTCATTTTTATAATTGTTATTTGCTTTTTCCTTATCATTTTTTTATTAAATTTTTTTATGTATCAAATTTGGTCCTCATTCTTTTGATTGTTACATATTTTTTTGAAATAATTTATGAAATGTTAATTATTATTATTTTAATTTCTTCATCTTTTATTTTTTTATTTTTTAAATTTGATCTCTATTATTCTGATTATTATTTATTTTATTTGAGATAATTTATGAAATTATATTATTTTTAATTTTATTCTCATTCAACTTTTTAATTTGTAAGATTTCTTCCTTATTATTTTAATAAACTCGAGAAAAATAAAACATTAATAAGTTATTTTCCAGCTTATTTTCCATGACATAACCAAACACTGAAAAATATTTTCCAACTTATTTTCCATTACACTATCAAACATAAGAAAATAATTCACTTTCCAAAAGGAAACTACTTTCCAACAAATAAACGGAAACAAACACGATTTAACAAAGTAGACACACTCCATGCTATAATGTTTAAATCAAAATATTATTGATAAATGTATAATAATTACATTAAGAAACTGATCACTAAAAGGTTAAGTCAAACTGCTTATAACTTTTTTAATATTGGGGGATCATAACATATTGCTAGACATTATACTTGATTTTCAAATATAAATCAAATAATTATTTAATTGATAATAAATTAATTTGTTTAGTCCTATTTTATCTAGTTATATCCGAGTCCATTTACTAGTAATCGTAATGAGTTACATATATAAGAATCAATAATTAGAGATTAAAATAGAATGACTAATTAAGTGTGATTTGATTGTAAATAAGTTTTAGAAATTGAGAATTAAAGTGTAATTTATAAAAAAAAGAACTTAATTCAATAAATTTCTAAAATTATTCTGAAATAATACGTGTAATATTATTCATGGGATAAATTTATATTTTGTCATTTATAAAGATTTCAAGTTTTCTAAATTAAATGGTATGTATTTATATTTTTTAGACAACAAGTAACACATAATACAATATAATACAAAAATATCTAAATATAAAGGAAAAGACAAGCACTTAAAACTATAACAATTTTTCTCTTCTTAATTATTGTTAGAACTGCAATCTTAAAATAATTATTTAAAATAAAAAATATATATGATATCAAACCACTCTAAATTTGTTTAATTGTTTAATAGTATCCTTAGACTCTAATTTTTTTTTTTAAATGTACTATTTCTATTGCATTTATATGTTTGAGAAACCTACCACAAATATCATCATTCCAAAGCATTCATAACAGTTCCAGATATTTCAACAATAGGCGAGTTATATTCTCTGTGACAGAATTAATGAAAATTTTAGCATATGGATCCAGAAGAACACGTTCTGCATCGAATTTAGCTCCGTCACCCTGAAGAGCAGCTCTTTTGCATCGGCAACCATGGCTCATAAAAGTCCAAGCACTCTCCGGTGAGGCAAGACAGATATCACCTGATCGTTTAACAAATGGATCTAGATCAAGCTCTAGGGCCGGCTCTGGCGATGTACTATCATCATACAAGCAGAGAACGCAACCCGCTGCATTTCCTGAAAAAGAAGAAGAAGCAAGATTCATAGAACCATCAGTAGAAAAGGAAACACCCAGAGGAGCAGGATATCCGGGATCAATCCAACCGGAACACAAAAATTGGCCTTGCTATGGTTCCTGATTTCCGCGCCACTCGATTTGAGTTTGAGCAAAAACGATAGATAGAAGGGGGTTTGTGTAGCCTCAAACCCCAACTCAATAGCAAGCCTCCGAACAGAGTCCTGTATGAATGGGGTCTTTATGGCCCTGGCATCAGAGGATGGATCAAAAGGCATGAAACACGACGAATCAGACGTGTATATGCCGCCCCAAAGAAGCATCAGTCTAACATTATCACTAGCACCCAATTAGATAAGTTGACAATTTCTTCAGTTGGTCAAGTAATTTATTGCTTGCTTGAAGTAAACAACATCTGATCAGCAGGCTGAGAAGAAACTCTGGATCTAGCGAAAAAAACACTCTTGAACCTCCCTCCACATCCATCATCCTAAACCCTATTGTGGGCGTGGTTTTTTTCTCTCTTCTTCTGCAGACATAATGAACAGATGTAGATGATTCCATGAGTTACAGAGGCATGATGGGGCTGTTGCAAGTAAGGTAGAGAGCTGCCATGATTAGAAAATAAAACAGAGAAAGAAATGGAGAGGAACATTAATTTATATGAATTATCCATTGAAATGATAAAAATAAATTAAGTTAGGGACTAATTTGTAGTTATCTTTTTTGTTAATAAAAAAGTTATAGCGCAAATAAAAAATAAAATATTATTTTTTATACATATAAAAAATAATATTGGGAGGTCACGTGTAGATTGCAAACACTATTCTCTGCTCTCCAATGACCAATAAACTCTAAGCTCGACACCTCATCCTTCCGCACCAAGCGCACGTTAGCCCACTTTCCCCGTTCTAAATTAAAACCTCCAGTACAGCTACAAACAATCTACTTTTGAAGCGCACTTTAGCCGCTCCTCTTCCTCACCAAACCCTCTCTCCCCCACAGACACGAAAAAGAAGAGAAATAGAAAAAGAAAAAAACTCCCAAATCCAAAGAAATTAGGGTTTCAACATAATTAAATAAATTAAATACACTGAGTTAAACTAGCAACTCGGCTTCTCGCTTTCTGTTTGTGTGTTTCAATGCCTGTTAATTGCTTAGCGAAATCGTGTCTTGAAAACCCTAGACAGTGCCAGAGTGGTCCTTTTTGCGGCCGATTTTGGCATATCTAATTTGATTTGAGAGATGGCGCCCAGTCGCAGGAAAGGTGCCGCCGGAAAAGCAGCTGCCGCCGCCGCCGCTCGCCGTCAATGGAAGGTGGGCGATCTCGTCCTTGCCAAAGTCAAAGGCTTTCCTGCTTGGCCTGCCACAGTATGTTTCTCTCTTTATTTTTGGTTGCATGTTACTTTATTTTCCGATGCTTTGTTTGCCACTTTTAAATTTTTTTGTGTGCCTTAGCTAAGTATTAGCTGCTTATTAAGTGGGGTTATTGTTGATGCCAGGTAAGTGAGCCGGAGAAGTGGGGCTATCCGAATCCAGCTGATTGGAAGAAAATACTCGTCTATTTCTTTGGAACCCAGCAAATGTGAGTGTAACTACTGCAGATACTCCTTATCCAATATGATCTTCTGATGGTTTTTTTTCTCCTGCGTATGAGC
>Ga0325414_1002678_pt1 | contig 18166 bp, 12 predicted proteins | sample PopdelMetagenome_8_FD_206183 | JGI IMG/M metagenome (GOLD analysis project Ga0325414, IMG submission 206183) | Populus deltoides microbial communities from Bellville, Georgia, United States - Leaf-PdKOR-R3 | ecosystem: Host-associated > Plants > Phyllosphere > Phylloplane/Leaf | place: USA... | reverse complement strand
AAAAAATATGACAAGATTATTTTGTTCAAATATATCTGAAAATGAACAATGGACCAAGTGGGAAAAAAACCGTAACGCCCCTAATTAAAAGGTTGTTGTTTTTTTTAAAAGGACAGAATAGTTATTTAACTGTTGTAATCCAGTGAACCGTGTCCTTATGCAAAGTGTATGAAATATGAATTTTATTTTAAATTTTAATTAAACCTTATAGCGAATAAGATCAGAAAATTTAATTGAAAAATAAAATATATTCTTAAAATAAAAAATGTTAAATTGGCGATGGCTCACAACTCAACACCTCATTAACGGAGAACTTACCTAAGGACATGATTTGTAACATAAATAAAAAAAATAGGAGCAGAGGGATTGACTATATTGTTTATTAAAACTATAAGTACCAAGTTGGAATTTAGTCAAGGAAAAATCAAAAGGCTCAAACCCGCCCGTCCGCACCCTTCATGCAAGAGAGAGACCGTATCTATCTAAAACTATTGTCTTTCTAATTGTATATTTTTTTGAAAAATTATTAAAATAATTTAATTTATTTTTTAAATTTATTTTTAATATCAAAATATTAAAATAATTTAAAAATATATAAAATTTATTATTTTTAAAAATAATTTTAATTTTTTTTAAGAACACAGATATGAACACAATTCCAAACGCTTTAAACATCTCCAAAATCTATCTTTGACCATCGTACTTTCTTCCTCTCTTTCTCTCTCTAACTTTTGAACAAGCAGTAGCGTAGTAATCCACTCCCTCTCTCATCATCTTCGTTACCATCATACCTCTCACTCTTTTATTTATTAATAAACAAAGCAAAGCCATTTTGCCTTTCTGTTTTTTTTTTAAACCTCCTCCTCAGATATTATATACTTCGTTTTCTCTCCTCTCTGCCATTAATCATACCTCACACCGATCCAGATTTTGTTTGCTCATAAACAGAGAGAGTGGGAGAGACCCGTTTAACTTTTTTTTTTTTTTTCCTTTTGAAGTAATACTACATCTCCCTCTCCTCCTCCTCCTCCTCCTCCTCCTCCTCCTCTATTTGTTCTTGATTTCGATTATCTGATCGGACGGTCACGGTCTTGTTTGTATTCGCCTGCAATATCGTACGGCCAGGGATCTCTCTTCTCTTCTTACGTAAGTGCACATCAAAAAAGAAAAAGAATGAAAAGCCCATTTTGCCTTTTTCAGGCAACCTTTCTGCATATCTGTTTTTCTTTTTTCTTAAAAGTTTTTGTCATTTGCATTTTCAATTAAATAAAAATACCCAAAAACCATTTTTATAAACAAGACCTTTTATTCATTCATTCATTTACTTATTTTTTTTTTGTTTTTCCCTGTCAACACAATAATAGCATTTACCGTGGCCATTTTGAATCTGTTACTCAAACCGTTTCTTGTTTCTCTTATCAAGGCTTTCTTGATTGCATGCAATGATTCGATTCTGAATTATTGGATACCCAAGTTGTGATTTAGTTATGTATGAATCATTTGATGATTCTCTTGTGAATTTGCTGTGTTAGATGTGTGTTTTTTCTAATCTAGTTTCTGTAAATTCTTCCACGTCTTTAACTGTTGAGATTTCTGGGTTACCTATGAAATGATATTTTCTTTCTTACCATCATTTAAAATGGTCCCTTTCCCATGAATTTTTGGTTATAAAGATGGGGTGTAGTATTTTAAGAAGTAGTAATGATGCCTGTTGCATAGTAGTTATACAGGGTGTACTGTTTGGTAGTTACATGACTACTAGGTAACTAACTGCCTCTTTTCTTGTGGGGTCTTATTCTCTGTACTAATTAATTTGTTTTTTCAATCTGTGATTTGCATGTTTTGTAAATTTATTATCCTTTTAATAAATAAAAAAGGTTGTTTATTTCTCTTTATGTCTTAGTTTTGACCACTTTTCTTAGCCATAAAGCTGTGACCTCTTTTCAATGATTACTGGGTTTTAATATCGTAGCTCGTGTTCAAGCTTAATGTTTCCTCTTGAATATGAGATTTGGTTTGGTCTAATCTTTTAAATTTTCACGCCTTGGTTTTTGCATCCTATCAATTCTCTGATAGCGAAGCCGTGGCAGATTTTTTAGATTGTAACGCAATTACAAGGACTTCATTTCTGGCTTTATTGTTACAGGGGTTTGAAGTTTCTTAGACAAGTATCTTCTATACTTTTGTCAAATTTATCCTTGTACAATCTGGCTTCTGGGAAAAAAAAAAAAAATGAAGAAGAAAAAACGTGGAAAGTTTTAAGAGTTATGGAACACAGTTAAAAGATTGGATCTTTTTTTAAGGGTCTTGTTGATCAATTTTTCTTTATTTTCAGTCAGATAACATAAGAGATAGTTCTGAAATCGGATATGCTGGTATAGGTTTCTTATTGTTTCTGCTGTAAGTTTCTCTTGGTGAATCCTATGCGTGTGTAGAATATTGGATTTTTGGATGAGAGCTTACATGAAATGGGTTGCAATCTTATTTAAGAATGGTAATCAATGACAACATTATTTGTAGGGTATTACTATGGGACCATGCTTCTATGTATGATGAAGTGGTTGGTATTGTGCTTAATTACATTTATTGGAATGTTTCTGAATTCTTGTACCTTATGTTTTGTAATGCTTTATGCTCCTTGAATCAACAATGCAGGTCATGTGTGGTAGTTCCCATCGAAATTGAATTTTATCTGATCTAGCACTCATAACATTTGAAGAACAAAACCATCATGCTTAGTATGGAATGGGGCCGTGAAATGAAAAACAGATTTATAACCACACACAACTTATTGTATGCCTTTAGTTTTCTTATTTAGGAATTTGTATTAGTTGTTGTATTGGTTCCAGTTATGGTTTTTAACGTGTACAAAAAAGAATCTTTAGAATTACTTTTTCTGTTTGCTTCTTGAAACTATAGCTGGTTAGTGGAAATCAATTGTGAGATATAAATAATTGTTGATCAATGTTTGGCCTCACAACAAAAAGAAGAAGTCATATTAGCCTATATCCCTTTAATGAGTCTCTTACATGCATGCACTGTTGATATAGTTGTTGATTATCTTCTGAGTAATTGTTTCTTGTTTCCTTGCCCACTTCAAATAAACTAATGTAATCAAATATGCTCTTAAACTCTGTTATTTTTATTTTCAATTGTTCACAGTATTTACTTTTTATGGGTGATGAGGGCAAGTTTGGTGCCCCCCCCCCCCCCCTCATGGAAGTACTCTCTGTTTCTTACTTGATTATGATTTTCAGTGAGCAAGTTGCATCTCATAAGCACTGGCGATCATGGAGCTGAATGGTCAAACAAGAGTGAGAAGAAAGGACCATTTTGCTCATACAAACGGTGATTTAGCATTAGCAAGTGTTGGTGATGTAGATCCCTGGACTGCATGGGCATATAAGCCTCGAACTATTTCGTTGTTACTTATTGGTGCTTGCTTTCTAATGTGAGTGACTGCTACATTTTTATTGGTATCTTAAAGTTGGCCAATCAACCTCTTTATTATTTGATAGATTAAAATTTGTTATAATAGATGCTAAATTCTAGACATTTGACCTCTTAAGTGTTTCTAGCCTGGCTGAATTGTTTTCTCTTTGTACTTATATTTTTGTTTCCCAAATAGAGCCTGTTGGATCTGCTATTATCATGGATCTTCTATTGGTCCTCTGCAAGAAAGTATTTGTATCTGTTTGTCATCAAAATTGCAAATTGTTCTGTGACTGTATTGGTTTATCCAATTGTTAGTCTGGGTTGATTCAGAGATGCCCTTGGTGCTGTTACAGTTCCTTTCATAGGTTGAAAATGTCACTCTAAATCAATTTGCTATGATCAAATGAAGTTCCTTTTCTTGTATCAAACAGAGGGTGATGCTCTTGGTAATTTTAATCTTAGGATTCTCTAAGTTCAACCAAAGAATGTTGTCTTTGGTGTCAGATTCTTACTTTGCATAGTTTGATTGTGTGGATTTGATTTTTCTCAAAATTATCTTGCTTTCTTTTATATTTGGTTGCAATGTTGAAATTTTGTTTTGCCATATGATGGAGTGCTTCAGGAATCTGGCTAGACATTATTTTTTTCTTTACAAATATTAAAGCAATAAGGGTGACCGTATTTATGAAGCATGTAACCTGAACTTTTGCATCTTATTTTCATATTGTCAGAGGAGGCTTTCTTTTGGTTAAGCTTTCGATATTGTTCTCTCTGTTTGAAGTTTTCTCTTTCTCCCCTAATGTCAGTGAATTCAAATGAATGATATTTTGATGATCTGTGTGTATGCTTCTAATCAGTTTACCCACCTGGGGTTGTTTTGTGCCTTCCTAAAGACGGCCTGCTTGTGTTTTGAGTGTTTGTCTGTTCTTTTAGGTATAGAAGATTGTTTGATTACTGGTTGTTGTCTGTGCAGAAGATGACCATGCATTTATTTAAAACACAGTCGTGCATTACTACAGCAGCTTAAAGACTATTAAAATTCTTCAACAAGTTTTCATTTATTGTCTGTTTATGTGATTACTAGATGGGCAAGTGGAGCCCTAGATCCAGAGAGCTGCACATCTGGTGATGTTGTTACATCTGTGAAAAGGTTTGTACATACTTATTAATCCAGTGCTTTTGTTTGGGATTAGCTAATTTGATTTTATACTGATGAAATGCAAAATTATGTTGAATGCCTCATGATGTGCTATTTCTTGCAGGGGTATATGGGCAATGACTGCAGTTTTTCTTGGTTATTGCTTGCTACAGGCCCCTTCAACGTAAGTTGCTGGATTGAGTTATCATGAAATTTCTTTTTATGTTGTTACTTTTTATTGGATATCAAATTAATAAGCATATGTTATGGTTTCTTTTGTCATTTGAAATTTGAGGATATAAAATCTAGCATGTAAGTGCTCAACTTATTTGTTGGCCTTTAGTGGCCAACAATCTCAGATTATAAATGATGCATTTCAGGTAGTTTTAGTTTCAATATAACTTGGTTGTTGGCATGCTAATTTGTATGAGGAAATATCAGAAACAGGTGGGTGCAAGAGGACATAAATTATCTGGCTGTTTTGCAAACTTGTGCGATCAACTGTATAGGTTGGCTCTCAAGTGAACTCTTAACATATGCCAGATTTGTATTTTCTTGCAGGGTTCTAATAAGGCCACATCCAGCAATTTGGCGCTTAGTTCATGGATTGGCCATTGTTTATCTTGTTGCCCTCACATTTCTGCTTTTTCAGGTTGGTTTTCTTTTTGTGAAGACAACTTCTCTTTCTTGCACACTTGTGCTAAGCTGTTGCTTGCATCTTCACATACTTGCTTCTCCAGATTTTTCTTTTGTAAAGCTAACTTTCCTCGCACATTTACATATACATGATCTGGTTTTGTGTCTTTATATACATGTGCATGCATGTTTGTGCAAGGCAATTTGCTCTAACAGAGATGTTTTCCATGTGCATAAACTCTCAAAACAAATTCATAGTTAAACTAGTTGAAACTTTTCAAATTGATCCATCATTTATAAATTTCACAAATCTTTTACATGGGATTACAAAAGTTCTTGAGTGTTTTCATGGAAACTAGTTTAATGTTTTTTTTTTATCACATTGTCTAAATTTTTAATTAAACACCTATAATTTCCATAATATTTCGCCAATGATAATATAACTAAAGCCTACCAATTTTTCTGCGAGAACAATTTCAATCAAGTATTTCTTTTACTATTTGTATATCTATTTATGCAAGCCATGAAACTCTTTAAATAAATTCACCATCCAAATGCAATGTGTATTTTCATTGTTTTCTTCCCTAATTAATTGTATTTTAAATCTTATCTCAAAAACATACATAATCAATTGTCTTTTGATCCTATTTCAAGAAATAACATACAATGAACACTTATAGCTTTCTATATGCCAATCAAAACGGAGCTCATTCTGTCCATATGAATCATACGGGTTAAAATTTGACATGTACTTGTTAATTAGATGTTCTTCATTTCTTATGCACTTCATGAGCTAATATTTTTGCAGACTAATTGGATGATCTGTGCGTGTTAAAGAATAGTTTACTGATTGAAGGTTAAAATTTCTCCTTTGCAGAAGCGTGATGATGCACGACAATTTATGAAGTTTCTCCATCCTGACCTTGGAATTGGTAATGCTTTGTAACTCACCATAACCATTAAAATTCACTATATTAGTTGATAAATCATTCTGTACTGCAGCCACACATTACACTTGTAAGCTGCTAACATCTCATTCTTGTATTTGGTGGGATATTGACATCTTGCTTAATTATCTTAATTGTTGTTTACACTTGTTTGAGCAGAACTACCTGAAAGATCATATGGTGCTGATTGTCGCATTTATGTGCCTGAAAATCCTACAAGCAAGTTTAAGAACGTTTTGGTATGATTTACCCCCCCCTTTCCCTCTCACACACACAGTATCTGGATGCAAAATATTTCTGATTTTTTTATTTCTTTCTAGGACACTCTTTTTGATGAATTTGTTCTAGCACATATCTTTGGATGGTGGGGCAAGGCTATATTAATCCGTAATCAGCCACTTCTATGGGTATTGTCAATTGGTTTTGAGCTGATGGAGGTTAGTATCTAGCCAATACCAACATTCTCTTTTGTTATTCCCATCCTTTTCTTCCTGGTCTCCGAAACATGTCCTCAGCTATGTGTTCAATCTGCTCAACTAACTCTATTACTGGTATTTTCAGTTTACCTTCCGCCACATGCTACCAAACTTCAATGAATGCTGGTGGGACAGTATCATTCTTGATATTTTGATATGCAATTGGTTTGGTGAGAATTCTTGAGCTGCGGCTTCTGTTTTTTTTCATTTGCTTTGTCAGGCTGTATCATTTTAATCTGTCATTTTGATGAATGGCTAATTGTTTATGAATATAAAGTCTGGCTATAGGAGATTTCAGGTGTTGGAAGAAGTTGAAATGAAGAGGCATTTTCTAGATGGTCGCTGGATATAAAAAAAAAATTTGATTGGAGAGAATAATGTACTACTCAAGTGGTTAAAACTTTGATTTCCACTTTAGAGGTCTCAGGGTACCCTCCATTGTTTAGCCCAAAGCCCATTGGCCTTGCAATGAAACAAAAGAAACAACATCATTATCTATAAAATTGACTGGTAGTGTACTTGGAGGTTTTCAATTTGTTTTTGCAAAACACTTAACCTCCATTTAAGTGTCTCACTGATTTGGGGTTGACAACAGGTCAGTTGGGGTTGACGGTCTTAACTGGCATGCATGTTCTTTTGCAGCACATGATCATATAGATGCCACAGGTTGGGGAGCATAAATCTTGACCCTATCATACATATTAAATCCATCATGTCCACTCATAACTGAAGTGTTGTGTTAGGCTATTTAATTAATCAACATTTTTTAAGGAATAGTTGTTAATTATCATGTTATCTAGATAGCTAAATCTTTCTAGTAAAAGTTTAGCATGATGATAGTCAAGTGCAGATGGAACCTGGATAAGCTAGGCTGTTAAGTGGTTCAAAGATGCATTTCTAACTTTATATAAACAAGTAGAAAACTCGATTTTACCTTCAAAATGGTTTGCTGGTTCAATGATTTGGTTGAAGTTTCTTAAAAATTTAGTCCATGGATATAATGAAGTTACTTGATATGTGCTCTATATGTTTAGGTGTTAACCATTCAATGAAACATGATTCTATGGCTGTTGCTTCCATTTGTGTAACTAAAGGACCATATAACTGATGTAAAATATGTTCAGAATATCCATGTAGAAGCCATGATATATTCTGCTTTTCAAACCAAAACTAGTATCAAGTTTGGCTTAATTCTGGGCTTTAATGCACCACTATAGTATGACTAGCATCTTTCTTAGCTGTCGCAAGCAATATCTTGGTCATTTTAAGTGGCCTGCAGTGAAGAGTTCACGAGGAAAATTATGTGAAGCTGCTGGCAATCCCCCCCCCCCCCTCTTATTCTTTAAGATCTCCCTTTCCTGGCAATCCTCTCAGTTTCTTGCAATATCAGATTCTTATCTCTGAGCATTCCAAGCTAAAATATCTAGTATTTAATCCTTTCCATGAAAATTACATAAGATAAATGAATGAGATTTGTGTAGTAGTTTTCAAATTTTGGCTTGCCATTTAAATTATTTCATTGTAGCTTATTGTGACCTTTTCTGTTGGGTTTCTTTGCAGGCATTTGGGCTGGAATGCATACAGTCGGGTATTTTGATGGAAAAACATACGAGTGGGTTGGTATAAGTCGCCAACCTAATATTATGAGCAAGGTATGTTTGGAAATTTCATTTTTCTGTCGCCCCTTTTCTGAGTCAGCGTCAGCTATAAGTGGACACTTCTACTAGCCAGTAGAATTACAATGGCAATTTCAGGTCCATCATTTGGGTTGAGAACAATTTATTTGTCATTAAAACTACTTCACAATGTTTGTACATACTAGTGCCGAGGAATTTTTAAGAGACCACTGAAAATATATCTCATGGTAGGCCAAAAATTCCCACCCCCTTGAGGGCAGAAAAGTAGGCCAATAAAAATTATCTTGAGAAACAATTTGCACCCTTGTGCTGGAAGATAGAAATCTTATACCTGATTGTATCCTCCTTAATATATCTGAAGAAGTGTTGTTGTCACCTTTTCTAATTTACTGGTAAAACATGGCCTCAACAATTAAGTTCCTTTGTGTCTGTTTTTACGAATACAAACCAGAAGTTGGTACATGCTATTTGAATTTCAAACCTTTTTTTCCCTCTCTAATTTAGTCATCCTCACTGTTTCTCACTTGTACTCTTTGGCTTCCAAATCTTGATCTTAGTCGAAATAATTTTCATTTGATGAAAATATTGTTGCAGTTTTAACGAATACTGATGCATGATTTCTAACCATGCAACTTGACCACCTGCTAATTAGGTCAAACGAACATTGGAACAATTTACACCTGCACAGTGGGACAAAGATGAATGGCATCCCTTGCTTGGTCCATGGCGATTTATCCAAGTTCTTAGTCTCTGTATTGTCTTCCTGACTGTAGAGCTCAACACATTCTTTTTGAAGTTTTGTCTATGGGTTCCTCCTCGGAACCCTGTAATAGTGTACAGGTTGATCTTGTGGTGGCTAATTGCCATACCTACAACACGTGAATACAATTCATATCTCCAAGACCGGTACTCTCTCCCTCCCTCTTTCTCTCCCAATGTTGTTGTTCTGGTTATATGGAGAGTTGTCAATGGCTGAATTATCTGTATGCTTATCCTTGGTGAAATTATGTCAATTTACCAGAAAGCCTGTGAAAAAGGTTGGCGCTTTTTGTTGGCTTTCCCTTGCTATTTGCATCGTGGAACTTCTCATTTGCATCAAGTTTGGACATGGTATGCTCTCTATTTGTATCTTGTTATTTTATGCTTCCACTTAGCTAAAATATATTTTATGCTTCCACTTAGCTAAAATATTCAGCTTTGGTGAAGCCATCCAAAATGACTCATTTCCTGTTGAAATGACCTATTGTTTTGATTTCTGTCAGGTCTTTATCCCAAACCAATGCCTGCATGGTTGGTCATCTTCTGGACATCTGTTGGAGTTAGCCTTGTAATATTCTTGATTATGTGGTCATGGAAAAGTTTGGGAAGAAAGAGACGATGAATTTGCTAGCATGGTACACTATTCTTTTATTCCTTCATGTTTTTATGGGTATACATCTTGTAAATGCCCTATAGCTTCATGGAATTGTAAATGCTTATTCTCTTAGGTTAGTGGATCACAGTTTTAGAGTATTCAATTCTTTTATGATAGGTAGTTGGAAAATGCTTCTAATGGTAGGTTCATGTGTTACGAATTTGCAGCAATCATCAAATTGGTAATTTTCCCTTTTAACTTGCCTGAGAGAGGAGCAATTTTTAACACCGGGCTTGCCTCACATTTTTCATTGGAAAATGCATGCCTGACAATTCCATTGGGGCATTTTATCAGAATGTTTAAAATATTTATATTTTGCGTCGGCTCTATAGCATATGCTTATAAGCATTGAAATATGATTCAACTGAAGTATTCGCACATGTTTTTGCTGTTTACGTTTATATGATTGTTGTGTTTAGTTCGCCACAAGCAGCCTGGCAGTTATTCGATCCAGTATCTCGACGTTATCTTATCACCTGCTGTAAATCCTATGGCTCAAACTGGCAATTATTCAAGGCAGTTCTTAAAGAGTTCAAGGTTTTCTTTCCTGTTGATCGACCTTTGTAAAGCCTATGAAGCAATTGTGCAAATAATTGGTGCTCGACAGAAGTCAATCTCTAGTTTGCTCACGACAATTCTAGGAGTGAGACTCCGTAAGGTTTAGCCGATTTTCGGGAAAACATTTGTGGACTGGAGTCATTGATTCAATCAAGGTGAAATTGGAAATCATTTAGAAAAGCAATTCCTGTTCTTTGACAACACTAGGTTCTTCTTTCTCGATCCGTGCCCTTGTCACTGTGTGTATATATAGAAATAGAAAAGGTGTATCTCTCTTAATCATGCAGGATTTTGTTTTTTGCAGTCAATACGCCCATGACGTATAATCTCAGTCTTCTTCGAAAACACTCTTAAATTTATTAAACCGTAAGATAGTTTCCTACACATTTTCCTTGACGCAAGACTCCTTTCCTTCTCTCTACAATGGGTGGAAGAATATTAACTTTTTTTTTCTTTTTTTTGGGTGTTATTAAATCTGTAATGATAATAATTACATCACTCATTTTACTTATGAGAATAATTTCTCTTGCTTTATACAGGCAGAGAAGGAATCTTTAATTAGTCTTACCGACAGCCTAGAGGTTTTTTTTTTTTGTTTTTTTTCCCCTGAAAGTTACCGCCATGTACATGGTTATTCCAATCGAAACAATCCTTGGTTTTTGTTGTCTTCTTGCCACCTTCCCAGGAACTCGTTTCATACCAAGGGCACCTTTATTCGGGTCTCCATTCAGGTCCTATTTAAAAACAGGACCAGAATGTAGAAAGATTGGAAATATGGGAGCTCTCTGTTTTTTTTTTTAATGCACGAATGCATTTCACTTGATCATTCTTAGAGCATGCCTTGTTGTATCAAGGATGTCTCTCTTACAAGTGACGTTCAACAACGATCAGCTTGCAAGATCCCTCAGTAAATGCTTCTTGTTAAATGGAAAATGGCATATTAGACAGCTCAATATTAGATTGCCTTTTCTTCCATGTGGTCTTTCCTCTTACGATCTCTTCGTTTTGAGTATCTCCTTGGGTTTGAAGGAGATGTGTGTATCTTAGAGGGACCTTATCCAAGGATCCTAGTAGTCCATTGCCTTCCATGATTTCTGAGGCCAAAGAAAACCTATTGAGCGGGCTCATGTCGTTGTTTTGTTTCAAACCACTATTAAGGATTCCATCCTCGTCGGGTTCGCAGAGTGATTGAACTATATTTGAACTCCCACACTCCCTTCTGTACTCTAAGATGATGCCGGAAAGTTGATGAGACTCCAAAAACTGGTCAGGAATGGTCTGTAGAAAAATGAGTTAAGAAAGAACAAACATGTCAATAAGGTTTTCTGTATGAGCTATCAGAGAGATGGTGGTGGTTAACGTTTTACCTCCAACATCCATCTAACGTACTTCACATTGTTGACATGTTGGTTCATATCCAAATCACTCCTCTTGGGCTAAAAAATAGAAACCAGGATAGTTGTTAGTATATGTCTATGGTGCTTTAAGTTGTAGCATTTGTTTTTGTAGTTTGGTTGTGAAGTTCACCTTCAAGTTTGAGTTCACATATTTTGCGTTGCTGTCCAACTTCGAGATTTTCTCTGGGACATCTTCCTGGATAGCTTGTTTCTCTATAAACCAAGGTGAAATTTCAGCCCTGACCTCCTCTGGCATCTTTGAGAGGCGCCTTGTCTTTTCGTTCATCATCACCCAAGTGCTGTTCGAAATTGAAGTTGTCAGTACGGTATGATCAAGTTAGAGGATGATATAGAGAAATTAATATTGAGTTATGAAATCAACCTTGTTGCACGTGCAAAGACATGGCCTGTTGCTTGGCTTCGTATGAGCCAGTCTCGCCGCATTCCATTCTTCCCTGATGCTCCAACCCACGTTTCGATTTCCACTATCTCTCCCCTGCAAGACACGTTCATCTATTCATTAATCAGGACTAGTTGCTTTGCTACATGATGGTAATTTCTCAGTTAGATAGAGATCCATTGTAAATATCCCAAATAGTGAAAAATTAAGGCTGTTTAAGTGGTGCAAAAACCTGTAGCTTACTTCAAAAAGGAACAGAAATGGCAACACGAAGTTTTTTCATCCATGGTAACTTGTTTGATTTTACCTTTGTCATATGTGGGATTTAAAAATTTATAAATCCCACTCTGTAAATTCTAAACCTAAATCGTGGGAGTAGCTAAAAATATGTGTCTAGACCTGTTTCCAGACTATATGCGATTCAGGGGAATGAGCGCTTTTAATAAGGGAAAAGAAAAAAGGCAAAGCAATGTCACTTTTCGATGGTACAGGATAAATGCCATTGATTATGAGAGAAATCATATCTACATCTTTTCTATTTTTATGTGTATACCCTTATAGGCCTGGGTCTTTTTACACAAACTGCTGATTTGATGATCACAAAACCATGAAAACAGTGGTTATCCATTGGGGATATTTAGCTTACAGAGACTTTTCATTTACTGCTAATCTATTAAGCTTCTCAAAACAAGTATTCCTAATGTTCATTGTGTGGTTAATGATGAGAGGACCTACCAGATTGGGTATTGATCCACCAGGACTTGCATTCTTGAGACAACCCATATGAGATTGTTCTTCATCATTCCATGTGTGGCACCAAATCCATTGCTGAGAAGTCCCGACATCCATACATGATTCAATGCTGTTTCCTACATAGTTGGGAATAATACTAAGAATACAGTTGACACTACAGAAGAATTCCCATCAGCGTGACTCAAAGGCATCGCTCATTTTATGCATGGGATGGATAAATGTGTGAAGAGTTGAGCTTTTAATTACCTGAAGAAGATTAAGGATGCTCTCGAGCGTAGCAGTTTTATCAGCACCAACTTCATAGGACCTAATAACAACAGTCTGTCTGTACCCAACACCACCTTCGACGATGAGGCCTTGGCGATGATAATCAACAAACTGCTTCTTTGTTGGTATGTTTTGACGTATCTGCTCTTTGGAGATATGGCCATTTTCGACTGAAGCAGCCGAGGTTTTTGCCACCCCGGCAGTTTGGCTAAGTGTATCAACCTTAACGGACCTGGTAGGAGTCCCAGTAATTTTGATTTTGTTAAGGTTTTGCTTTTTAGGAACTTGTTTGTTACCGGTGGTAGAGCATCTGATGGGCAAGGGGATCGTATACGAGAATGTAGCCATTTGTTTTTACTCTTATGTAAATGTTGAAATTTTGGAACGAAATGGGTAGTGAAATGCATTTATAGAATCAATGTAGCGGAGTTGTCAAGGGAAATTCTTGAACTTATTAGGATGAGTTACGCAGCCTTGTTATAGCAATAGTGAACATATCAAAGAGGGCATTGTCTCTGCTGAAAGAAATTTTTAGCTGGGGTATTTTTAGTAGTGATCGACCTGTGAAGCAGACCAAAAGGCTAATTTGGCGTTGGCTATTATTATATTATCATGCCTGAGCAATAAAACACTTATGAGTTAATTTCTTTAACGTTTGGGAGTTATACTGTCCCTAGAAATTGAGCCTCATGGCTTGTTAACTTTCGAGCAGGACAAAGGATTTGGTAGGAATGGACATACAAATTCTTTCTCTTTGTCTCTGAATATATAGAAAACAACTGATTAGAACCTTTGACTGTGATGTAGAAGAGAAGTCTCCTTTTCTGCTCAGAGTTTCTCGTTACCAAAGATTCTTTATCTCAACAATTATCACTCGCTTTGTATTCCATGAGCCTGCAAGCTAGCAAGTAGAAGTATTAGCATTCAACCTCGGGTTTGGAGGGAATTAGAAATCAAAGGATATTCTCTATCTAGTCTTTTTTCCTTGTTTGGTGAAAGAAGTGTGGCAAACATCATTTACCAACTTTATTCAGGAAACCAAACCATTTTTTTGCCTCGTGAGAATAATTATGAGGTGAGATTGGGGGGTTTGATTTGATATTTATTGAAACTCGATCTGTTCCCTTGTTGAGCAGCCAAGTTTTTGCAGCATACTGGGTTTCATTGCACTGCAAAGATTGTATCTTTCGGAATGTTTTTGTTACTTAACATTCTTGGGTATAAAAAGCTAATCGATAGCCATGTCTCTTTTCTGACAAGGAGGCTGCAAGTTATCAAGACTAAAGCAAAGAAATCAACGGGAAAAATAAACAGAATTATTCGAGAGCACGAATACTGGAAAGATTCTAAAATTGAAAGGAAACCCTGAATCGATTATAAGTGGCAAAGAATATAATCATGAAATCGCCCTCGAGAAAGGATGCTGGGTTGGTTTTTCAGGATCCACGACAGTGCTGTTTTTTCTTTGCGTGATGAATTCAAACCATTTACATCGACTCTAAAAATTATTTTATAGTCAATTAAAACCAATAAATAAATTATTAATACAGTCAAAATACTTATTATTCAATTAATTAACTAAATAAAACAAATACACAATTGTTCCGTTAATCTTTCATCTTCAACTTCAATCATGAATCTCGCAATCAAATCAATATATCAACATCGTAAAAAAGAGATTTCCACGGCCTAATATTCTAAAAAAAAAAAAAAAGTAACAACAGGTTTAATTATCTTGGATTCACACACATAATTGCATGAGCAAATTAGTAATTATAATCATAGCTAAAATATTTTTTTAAAAAACTGGGTTTTATTTCTTTTCTAAACAGATCTTTTGTCGCATATTTTTAAAAGCACGATGGATCCGTTTCCATGCTCCAGCATTTTCTTGAACAGTGCCTCTATGGCTATGATAATGAATCTCCTCAGCTGCATCATTGGACACTGGCTGAGCAGCAGGAGGTGTTGGAGGAATTTCTTATTTTTTATATTTTCTCTTCCCTGAAAAACTTTCACATGACAAAAATAAAGTAATGTTCGAAGTTGTGTTTTTTTTTTTTTTATATATCTAAAGACAAAAGGATAGAGCAATATTTCTTCGTCCGCTACAAAATCGTTATAAATTAGAAGTCTTGTTGTGATGGGAAGTATAATATACTGAGTAATATAGGAAATTAGAACCAAAAACTTGGTTTAATTAACAATATTGTACATGTTGTATGATCTTTGTTGGAGTAATTTTGTTTAGCATTGAATACATTTGGGGTAAAATTGATACAATCAAAAGATTTGGTACTAAAATCAATAATGAAGTCATTCGTTTGGGGCAAATTTGAGGTTTCCCCAACATCTCTAGGAACTGTCCGAGTGGAGCAAACGACATCGTTTTCTTGTGCGATAAATAAACACAAAAAACCAAACCCCTTCTTTCACCGTCTAATGAGATAACTCAACGGAGGTCATTTTTATTCCATCTTGGATAGCTAGAAATTAAGCTTGTTGCCAAAATATATTACTTTAATTTTTAGCAGTTGCAGAGACAACTTTATCTTCTGGCAGAGGCCGGGGAGTAAATTTTTGGAATTAATTTCCTATAAATTTGTGCACAGAGGCAACTCATCACAGAAATGTCTACATTGTCTTGAAGTTTCAGGAAGTGGACAAACCAAGGAAACTAAAGTTGGTTTTCTAGTTGGTTTTCTTTTCAACCTTCAGTAGCATAATCTGTAAATCTCTACCAGTCAGTCCAAAGCGGTGGCCTGTGCGGGTGATTTTTATTGTCTGAACAAGGATATTTTGTATCAATATGGGTTTTCGAAGTTGACAGTTTTTTTAGTAACTTGAACAAGAAGGATACGGCGTCAGACAAAGAGGACATATGTGTCTGTGTGCGTGCAAAATCAAGATCTGTGAAAGGTTCATTCGGGAGGCATGTATAGCAAGACAGACACTGTGCTTTCGAGTATTAGGTTTCTGTGAGAGAAAGACACCGTTGTCAACTCAATTATTAAGAGTTCGAAGTTAATTAGGTTTAAGCCTTGTGGATGCAGCTAAAATACGGCATTGTGCTTGATGGTGAGATATTGGATTCTTGCACCTACCTCTCTATACGTTGTTATCACTATTACCATCAGTTTCCTTGGTTTACACAATTTATTTGGAAATTCTGGATGTCTTTCCTTGTCCAACGGTTCACACTACCACAGAAGAAAACGTTAGTATCGCTTGGAAATTTCAGGTGGTTTTGAGTTTTCTGAAGTGTTCAGACATCAAATTGATCTAGGAAAAATAATAATTAAGTTGGAAAAAGTAACGTGCTGTGGTAGAAAACAGATGCAAGAGGGAAGAAGAATACTTGGGCAAGCAAATCATTCTCCACTACTCGTCTATCATTCTCGCTTTCCACTGTAGCATAGCATGGATACTATAATCTAATTTTGGTAAAAAATGTCCCTGAATTTTCTTGATGATATGATCAAGGGAAGGTGCTACCTGCAATGGTACTCTTTCCTCCTTTTCAAAATGCTTGAGAACAGATTGAATACTAGAATAAGCAAACGCATCGTTCCGCAACTGCATAGGTCTGCGATAACATTTCCTACACGCACCGAGAGAGAGAGAGAGAGAGAGAGAGTTTTTTTCTTCGTTTCCATCAGATATGAGACGAATAGAAGGAGGAGAACAATAGCAAAATTCATTTACCAATTCTCTCCAGATTCTTCTTGCTTTGTTTGCATCAGCTGCGAGATCAAAGTAGAAGGATAAGAATAGGGAGGGAAAAAAAGAGATACAAATTCTCCTAGTACATCTTACCCTAGAATGATCACGTCGAAAGGTAAAAGGATTGAATAGTTAAACAAAACAAAATCACATGCCTGATTTTGGTATGAAAAAGGAAAAAAAAAAAATCTTGAGCAATAAGATCATACCACTCTTGGATCTCTGGACGCATGTATATTTGCAGCATTATGTACCAGCATCAATATCATTCCCATTTAAGCTTTGCATCATAGTCGTACTGTCACGTAGCGCTAGATTAACAATTTACGATTCATTCTTTTCCGCCGAGATTTCTAGCAGCAGTGATTATCTTGTAATCAAACAGATACAGCTTGGGAAAGAAATTCGGAGCTTGATATATTAAAAATCCCAAAAAAAAAAAAAACTTGATCTTCAAGAAAAAGCTGCGTGGCAATTAGGAATAAATACAATGAGCAAAGTATCAGAGATAAATAACAAATATCTAAGCTAACATTATCAGCGGCAGAACCAGCAATGAATCTCTTATATCCGGCAAAGCTAGTGCAATTGCCTTGAAAGAATTCATCAGATGTGAATTCCATAGTTCTCTGGTCAAACACATAAAGAAGCTAACTAGCCATCAACATTGTTTCTGTACAGATGCTCTGACTTCAGCGATCCATTAGTTTTAGAAGAATGTCCTGCCAGCAGAATCAAAATAATGACCTCATCTGTTATTGCAGATTTCAACAGATAGCAAGAGGCGGGGAAAGAATAGAAATCAATGATTTAACGGCAAGAATAAAATTTTATACGAGGACATCCGGCAAGCTCGAAATGATTTCACAAATCAATAACATGGTTGACTGGTTCTTTTGCAAACAAAAAACCTGCTTTACCTCAACCGCATGCAAAATTACGATATAACAAACGCAGTTGTCAGAAACAGATACTATTCTGGCAGTAACTTCGGGGACACGAATGATATGATTTCAGCCCCTGTTGTAGTTCAGCATATGAAATTAAAAGCCTTACTTGACGAAACTCAATTGATTGACTATGACCTCTGTTGTTTGTGGAACAAATTATTTCACTTTGAAGGTGGTGTTGAAATGCCTACGAAGTTAGGGTGAAATAGAGTCAAAATATGATGGAAGTGAACTGGGTTGAACACTCATAACAGAGGTTTCATCGATATTTATACAGACCCATAAGCAAACATTTTGTGCGTAATAATCGGATGTCGGGAACGATTCATGCATGCTTTTGTACTCTGCCAAATATGAAAAACATGATGATAAGGTGTAATAAAAGTACAAGATGTGAAAGGTGACCTTTCATTACTGAACTAAAGTTGTAAGAAT
>Ga0325414_1002675_pt1 | contig 18174 bp, 10 predicted proteins | sample PopdelMetagenome_8_FD_206183 | JGI IMG/M metagenome (GOLD analysis project Ga0325414, IMG submission 206183) | Populus deltoides microbial communities from Bellville, Georgia, United States - Leaf-PdKOR-R3 | ecosystem: Host-associated > Plants > Phyllosphere > Phylloplane/Leaf | place: USA... | reverse complement strand
TCTTTGTTTATGCGTGGCTTCCTTTGTCTATCTCTGTTTTTGCTTCTTCTTTTGTTTCTCATTGTACAGGGGCTGTTATCGATGATGGGAAGGACGGTGGCAGCCAGCGGTGATGATGATAGCGGTGGTGCTGCTGTTGCTTCAAATGGCAGAGAGAGAGAGATGCACAAGTTGCTTTAGTTTCTCATTTCTATGCAAATGCACAAGTTTCTCCTTTTTTCTTCACGAGTGTTGCAGCAAAACTAGCAGGGGAAGAAGATGGTAAGAGACTGAGGAAGAATGACGGTGGAGTTGTCAGTGCTAGGGGTGGTGGCGGCGTTGATGTTGCTCCTACGTTGGATGTTGTTTCAAAGCTGGGGGAGGAGAAATGGTAAAAAGAATTGTAATCTTCTCCTCTGTAATTTTCTCCTTTTTCCCTCTGTTTCTTTATTGGTTTTGATTTTGTTTTTATTCTTTCACTCTCCTTCCACCCTCAAAATCCTCTGGTTCGTTCCTCTCTTTCTCACCAAAATTCCTCCTTTATCTCTATTCCCCCTTTTTATTTATAGGCGTAAGAAGAGAGGGGCACTTTACCCCTGCCATGACATAGGGTAAGGTGGCTACCTTGCCAATGTCTTGGCATAGGATAAGGTGGTTGGTCATGGCTTGAGTTTCAATTTCAACATTTGCCAGAATAGATACAATACATGTGAGAGAGTGGACGATCGTCGCGACGCCGCACATGTGCGACAATCTATATACATTAATAAATGCTAAAAAGAATTGTAAACAATAAATAAAGACTAACATGTAATGCTAAGTGATGGATGCAGATAAATAAATATGATTTTGCATTGTGTTATACTATTTAACATCTTTTGTTTTAATTATATGTCAATATTTTTTTGAAAAAAAATAATAAAAAATCGAATAGCAATAAAATAACTTGCTAGCATAGTTCTGGTGCTTTTCGTTGACTTGACTTCGCCCTATGAGGTAGTTCCTTGCATGGTTTGGGTTTCAATTTCAATAGTGTTAGAGTTGGCTCAACATAGCCCGTTTGACTTAGTAGGTCCAAATGTAACACATTCTTTCTATTCAAGACCTGATTTGGCTCCAAAACAATTCTCAAGCTGTTATTTTTTTAACCTCTGCCTAACCTAATCAGGCTAAAATGTGAAATAACAAACTATACAAGGATAAAAATAAAAAAATAATTTAGAAATTGAAATGAAAAGACAACAACATACTAGGTTGACTCCAGTTAACTAGCCAAATTTCCAACCCATGTCTTGGATACAACCACAATCAGCTAACCTAGTTGGACCATCTATCTCTTTCATTTCTCTTCTTTTCTTTTCAGGGCCTTTATTAGGCTTAGATAGGAAGAATCTAGGGCTAATGAAGTGTTAGCGTGCAAGGAAGCCCATGTCATTAAGGAGGCGTATGTGGCTTTTTCTGAGCTCTAATGATAGCCTTCTTTGATGTCATTTGAATCTTCATGACAAGAGCTTTTGTCTAAGGCAGCGTATGTCATAAACGCGGACTCAACAACCTATTCTTCTTTCATTTTTTTTTTCTTTTTTCTCTCTCTCTCCCCACCTCAGCCCTGTGCATGAATTCTTCATCCTTTATATTTGGTCCTTACACCCTTAAAGTTTTCCTAATAACAAATCAGGTCCCTCAACCCCTAATTTATCTTCATGTAATGAAAAAACTTTTTTGTTCTAAATCGAGCACTAACAAAATGCCAAGGCATGACATCGCAACCCCGGGCACCCCACAATGAGCGAACTAAACCAATCTTTTAGGCTCAAATTAGAAACAACATATAGTCCAAGGATGAAATCGTAAAACATAACTTGGGGAGTGAATTTAAAAAACGAGGACCAAAACTAACAGATAAAAAAGTTAAAGGAGGATAAAATTGAAAAAAAAATTATAATTTCATAAATTATTTTAAATAAAAAAATAGCAATTAAAAGAATAAAGATCAAATTTGACCGATGAAAAGATTGGAGAATGAAATTGAAAAAAAAATTCATTTTCATAAATAATTTCAAATAATGATAAACAAATAAAGAAAATTTTAAAAATGATTTTCAAAAAATAACACTTCATGAAACAGTGGAACTTGTCAAAACATAGAGTAGAAGTAAATGAAGAATATATGTTCATCTATTCATTCACCCAAGAAAACATTAATTCATTGCCCAATACTCTGACTCCATTTAATGAAACCATAATTGATGCCTAATCCTCCATTGCTAAATGCAAAATGTTCGAAGCTTTATCACTGCCTAGTGATTATACAAAAGATAGAGAAATTATTAAGTACCTAATGCTTCTTTACCCACAGAACGACCAAGGGCAATTTACCCTTAAATTTTCAAAATATTCATTTTAGTCGTCTCTAATTAATGTTAGCATTTCAAATTTATCCTCTTCAAAACATTATTGTAAAATATTTTTTAATTTTTGGTCCGCTCCTCACGACGACCCACCATGATAACTACAAATGAGTCTAACTTCTTATGCTAGTAAGAAATCATTACTCCAAACCATCTAATAAATAGTTAAGTGGTAAGAATTTGAAATTAAGAAATTTACTTTCTCTGTAGTCTCAGGTTCGAGTCATATGGTTGTTAATATAATGATCACTAGAGACTTACATGATCATTAACTTCAAACCTTATAGAATTAATCAAAATGCACATGTTAATAATAAAAAAAAAGGAAATCATTACCCTATAGTTCCTAATAATCTCTCAGAAAACATAAACCTCTGACCTTGGAGACGTACTAGTAGTTCAAAGCATAGAATGTGAGGCGGAGAAATTGCAAGAAACCGATTTTCTGTATAATTGGAACTGGTCTCAAGATAAAAAAAAAAAGCATATTTCATATTAGAGTAATTTTAGTTCAACCACCCAAATTTCTTAATAAGAATTGTGAACATTACCATATAAATATATAATTGAGATCTTTGAAGGTAATTTATGAAAAATATATAATTGAGATCTTTGAATTTGAAGGTAATTTATGAAAAATATATAATTGAGATCTTTGAAGGTAATTTATGAAAATAATAATGCTGAAAATATTTTATGTTTTATATGTAAGAAGTAATATTAAGAAATATGTCTTGGTTTCTTGAATTAATCTGAAATTCGATTGATCTAAGGACTGGACTAGTTCAAATTAAAAAAAATAAAAAAAACTCGGTTAACTCGTTCAAAAGCCCGTGTTAACCTGTTAAAATAGTTTATTTGAATATGATATAGTCAAAACTCAATTCTATACCTATTAATTTTTATTTTATTTTTAAAACAACATCATTTTAATATTTTCTTGAAAATAAATTAGAAATCAATCTAAATTGACCCACTAATTACAAGTATGATTTTTGAGATGTTATAAGTGCCCTTGCTAAATTATTATCAAGAAATTCGAGAAAAAACAAAAGAAAGTAGATGCAACCCGAGCCCCCGTGGACACAATATAAGAGGTATGGGCCTTGGAGCGGAAATGGACAGCCAAATCCATTGTAAATTTGTGGATTTGTCTTCGATTAGATGGCAACTATATCAGCTGACTTGAATATAGCGCGCAGATTTTTCTTTTTGTGAGAGACCCACGGTTCACCATCCTCAACCACACGCACCACTCTAGACTCCAGCCGTACAATGCCTGCATTTTCGAAGCTCTATCTCTTCGCTTACAATTCCCTCCAGGCCTTTGGATGGTAATGATTGCCTCTCCTTCTCTTTTATATATTCTATCTACCTCTAAACTAATTAACAATGTAGCACTATCGTTAATTTCCATGCAGGGCAGTTTCTCTCTTTGCAATTCTGATTAACTTCTTTTCCACTCACTCACTCAATGGAGCCTATGCTTCTGCTGGAGACCTAATCTGTCAGCCTTTTCTTTTCAATCTTTTAATGTCTTATTATTATCATCATCATTATTATTGTCGAGCATTTTACTTAACAAAAAAGAAATTATAGATAGGTTGATCACACATCCGTATTTGAAGTGACCCACCGCATCTATGTCCGGCTGGCCGAAGTTTATTTGGCATTTTAATTTGACCATAGAGCATATAATCTTTTATTGTTCAAAATTGAATTCTGATTTTAAGTGTTTTCTATTCAATATTTGTTTTTGAAGGTTTGTTGCAAACTGTTTCTTTCTTGGAAGTGATTCATGGAGCATTGGGTAGGTAACTTATATATGAAGCTTTATTAGTCCCTTCTTAGTTTGCATGGAATAATCTAATCTAGCTTTCTCTTTTCGAAATGTAAGGCGTTGTCCCAAGTGGGGTGTTGTTCCCTTTTATGCAGTGGGGAGGAAGAACCCATTTCGTGCTGGCCATTGTTCGTCAAATCATTGAGGTTTATATCTCTTCCTTTTTATGATTCTTGTTTCCTTTAAGCAAGCAAAGAAACACCCATTTAAGTCCTTTGTCTCGATCATATGTTTTCACCATTGATAAATTTCAGTGATAAAAAAATGAACATAATCATGGTACTTTTGTTAGAAAAATTGGGGGAAGGGAAGCATGGTGGAACACACATCTCACTTATTTTATGGTACTCTTCTAAGATAGGAAGTCCCGTGAATTTGGACTTGGATTACAACACTCTTAACACACATATTTATCCTAGTCTATAGATATTTCTAGACACTTAAGGATAATCGCATCATTAATACTTTACATACATGCACCTAAAAGAATTAAAGGATTCTTTGAATTGATTCACTTTTACTTTTTTTCTAAACTTCAAATTAATTCCACTTCTGTTGTCTCTTACCTCCACTGATTCTCTATGTGGTGCAAGATGAAATGGAGACTTGATGAATTCCCACTTGCGTTTATATGATATGCTTTCCAGGTTAGCTTTAATGAAATGATTCTGTAAATTTTGCAGGTCCAGGAATTACCATCAGTTTTTATAACTTTTGTTGCTTGGAGTATGGCCGAGGTCAGTTGTTTAACTACTGGCATATTATCTTGAATTTTAGAAATTTTATTTGTATGTTTTGTAGTTTATCTGTAGACAGCCAAGGAAGTTCCACTTGTGACAATGATTTTTGTTTTTTCAGTGACTTATATAGCAAGGTTATTATGCATGAAAGTGGGCAACTGCATGGCTCTTTTCATATATTTCTGCATTTGAAAACTGAATGAGCTTCCTTGTGATTTTTTCTAATTGCATTCTTGGTTGAGCTGTCGACTTTTCACGGTTCTAGGAAAGCAAGGCAAAAGGGAAAGAAAAGAGCCTGATAAATGAAATACATGTGATCACCGATCCCTTTTCTGGTTGGACACTAATTGATTATGCTGTTGACTGCCCCTTAGTAGAAGAAAATCTGTTAGATACTAGAACAGCAGCAACCTAAAGCTAGAATACATGCTGGCAGGCATGGAAGTAATGGGGCTTTATTAAGGATCAACTTGTTTATTGTACCATTCAGTTTCCATGGGTGTATTGTTGATTTGTTTTAGCACTGAAGGTGAATTGTTATTTTTAGTATGGAACCTGCAATTCAAGGTTAGTAGACTTCACTAAATTTAGGGTTTGATATTTATGGTTTTCTTTGTCATATTCTTCAATGCTTGATGTCTGATTCCATAACCTCTTCATAAAAAGGTTGTTTAGTCTGCGTAATGGTGCTGAAAAACTGGAGCTCCATTTGCGGCTTTACTTGCTTGTTTTCCTGTGCTTTGTCATTCCTTCTGCTATACTATATAATACATGCATATTTTGTTTTCGTTTTTTATCTGAGTTCCAACAGACTATTTAGTGTTTACTGTATGGTGCATCCAGTGCTTCTGCTCATATTTGTTCCTTTGTTTTCTCTGCTCATACTCGCAATCTTGGGTACAGGTAATTAGGTACTCACATTATGCTTTGAACTGCTTCGGAAGTTGCCCATCTTGGATAACATACCTCAGGTTTGCATTCTATTTTATTTAGTTTAAATTAGAATCTTACACACTGAATCATGCACACACACTTGTGCTCAAAGAAACAAACTTCCTGCTGAAACATCAATCTCTCTCGCTCATCCAGTCAAATAAAAACACATCCAAACTTATGTGTGCAAACACAGTGTCTAGTGTCAGAATTTGTGCAGTAGGAGCTGAATTATTGTTAAATGTATTCTATAACTTCTGCTTTTGCTAGGTATACCGCGTTCATTGTGCTGTATCCTATAGGACTTGCTCCTGGTGAAAGTGAGTGCATGATTCTCATTTGTCTTTATTTTTATGATTTACTTGCCACTTCATCTGCTGTTTTTGAAGCTTTTTATCTAAGATTTTCATTCACCATTCACAATAATGCAGTGTGGACCATGTACCAAGCTCTTCCGTTTGTAAAGAAGAAGAATCTCTATGCAGATTTCTTTGCTGCTTTCCCTTTCAGCTATTATGATTTTCTCAGGGTATGTCTGACTTCTTGTGAGGTTGCACTATCATTATATTCACACAAACTAGAGTTTTTGGTTTTTTCCTTAGAGTAAGCAAGAGATGAAATTTAGTCAAACTTTGATCAGGGAATGAAATTCATTTAACTGGCATCAAGTATGGATTTTCATATTTAAAGAGAAAATTGTATTGAGGATTGCAATTGGGTGTAGTGATTTTACCTGTTTCATTTTCTTTTGGTCATTTAAAAAATCAAACTCTTGCCCTTTCTGGATCACCCTTTTTAGATGGTGGTCTTGCCATCATGGCAAAACGTTATTGGCAGAAAAGTGGAATGGATTTATGTGATGGGTTTTTATTGGAAAATGCTGTATGATAAGGCATATCTGGATTTTTCGCACTTGCTAACAAACATCAATGCACATGACGAGCCTAATCTGCCATTCCAGCCTGGTTGTGAATTTATGAAATCATAATGAGATCTTCCCAGCTTGAAGTTAAAAACTGTTTGTTATGGCGTTTCAATTATTGGAAATTTTCTTTGCTGGAACACTTGCCAAAGTATTCCAAGCCTTCTGTAGTTTGCAAATTTTCTTAAGATTCAATGTCACCCTGATGTGTGGTATGTGTATGCATCATAAACACCACCAGGCTGCATTTCTCTATTGCTTTCAGATAAAGAGCGGAACTACTGAACTGTTGTCTATTTAAATACTCATCAAATTTTGTATCTTGGAATTTCCGGGTCAGGTTGTGCTTCTCTGCTATCCTTTCCTCTGGTTAAATCTTTACCGGTATTTGTTAAAGCAACGACGGTCAAAATTGGGTAGGCATCAAGAGACAAAGAAGAAGAAGTGAATGTTAAAGTTTCACTGAGACGCCTGGTGACCATTCTTGTTGTTATCAATTGTGTTTGGTATTCAATTTCTGACAAATCTGATCGATGCATTTGCTACCTTTCTTGAATGTTAGAGATCTGATTTCTGGAGTTCCATGTTTTTTAGTCTGCCAGGCTGGTGCACGGTAATGAAAGTTTGACATGATATTCTGATTATGCATGGAGTTGCTGTATATTGAAAATGAGAGGGCTTTCATTTATTTACGAGGTGAGCTAATTCTATTTTCTCATGCCTGCTAAGAATTTGAACTTCAATAAATAAATAAATTTTGCTTTAATCATACAGGTGCTACATAATATAAAAGTAATTATTTAAAACACGTAGACCTATACTATATGGTGTCCATTAATTTGTATCATGGCATGCCATCTTGAATCTTGCATGTATGTTTTTGTGCAATGTACTCTGCCTAGCAAATCAATGCCTCTTATTTAGATATAATCATGAATCAAAGCTCCTTGCGCATGCCTTGGAATCCAGTGCAGACTGATGTTCCTAAACCACAGTCCACAAACCTTTCAAACATAGCTTTCTATCCGTACAAATATTAAGGTCGATAATTTCCACTCATTTGAATTCCTAGTTGTGATTAATTTACTCTCTCATCCGATGTTCTTTCATTAATGGTCTTAAGTTATGCTAAGATTTGTATTTTCAGCTAATTAATCTTGAAGTTCATACATAATTCCAATCCATATCTGGGGTTTGAACTGCCTTTCCTTTTAGATGTGTTTCAACTCAAGTGTTTTCTCGTCCTTGATTTGCAGCTAAAAAGAAAGCTAGCTATAAGCAATTTATTTAGTATTTATTAACATTAGGACCGAGGGTTCTGTTATTAGGTTGGTTCCTATTCTCATAATCGCGTGTGAATAGTGAGTCACTCTCATATACCAAATGATTAATCTCAATTCCCTGTTTAGCTACATGCTTGACTCACCGTTGTCTAATGGGGCTTAGATTAGGGCATATGAATCTTAGGTGGTGCTTTAGACCCTTGTACTTTCTTTAACCTACTCAGCTCCACAAGACAAAAACTTGGGACCAATTTTCTGAGCAACCTTTTAATCAAAGTGAAAGCATTCGCCTAATCCTTGTGCGGTCGGCACAAGTGGGCAATTCTTAAATGATTGAAGAGAAACAAGACAAAGACTACAGGAATCATGTATTAACAGAAACCGGGTAAAAACAACGCCAATAAAACCACCACAGACGTGTCTTCGAAAGCCTTCAACCTTGTTTCATCCAAAGTATTGAGTTTTCAACCTCTTAAAAATCTGCTGAGGGGAGCTGTTCGTGTGTGCTTGGGTTAATGAAAATGACCTCGTAGACAATGGCAGCAATGGCAGACCCAACGAATGGACCAAGCCAGTAGACCCAGTGGTTGTCCCATGTCCAACTTACAACAGCTGGCCCAAAGGAGACTGCTGGGTTCATGGATGCGCCATCAAAAGCACCACCAGCTAAGATGTTAGCACCCACAATGAAACCAATGGCAATGGGTGCAATTATCCCAATGTCACCCTTCTTTGGGTCAACAGCTGTTGCGTACACGGTGTAAACCAAACCGAAGGTCATCACAATCTCGAAAACAACCGCATTCCATGCACCAACTCCAGATGATAGAGCAAAGGCCGATGTTTCCTATAACACACGCACGCACAAAAACAAAAAATCAACATGTTTGATCAGTAAATACACAATTGTTACATGCATATTGCACAGATTATAAATATGGTGATGGGGCAATTAAAAATTTCTTACCTGTCCACCAGTTGCCAACTTAAGAAGCAAGCAAGCAACTACAGATCCCAGGCACTGGGCAATCCAGTACAGAAGACTTCTAATGAATGTTATATGGCCACCAATGAAGGCACCGAATGTAACGGCAGGATTTACATGCCCGCCAGAAATGTTGGCACCGACTGACACCGCAACAAAAAGTGCAAAGGCGTGAGCCAACGATGCAGCTACTAGCCCGGCCGGGGTTGAGGAGCCATTATCGGTAAGCTTATCTGCAAAACATCCATCATTTTGATTATTTACCAAGTATTGAGCTGAGGGGGAGAAAAAAAACAGAGTGGTGAATTAATAGATTCTTACTGAAAGCCATGCCAGAGCCTTCCCCTGCAAAAACAAAAATGAGCATAGAAATGAACTCAGCTAGAGCTGCCCTGAGTGCATCAGGTTGGCCAGCCTCTGATGGAGATCCGAATGCAATGCTAGTGATTGCCATTTGAGTAATTTAATAAGCCCTGTGCCTGATTTCAAACTGCCTTAAAATTCCTGTTTTTTCACGTTTCTGAAGCTGATGAGTGCTGATCACTCGGTGGCGGTATATATAGGGGGTCTAATGGAACGGCCATGAACCGGAACAACCGGTTACATCCGATTCCAGCTATATTTCTAACTAGATCCTTCCTGGAAGCCACCTGTCTTTTTCTGATAGGCGGGCCGCCATTTTGTTGCTATTCTGCCACGTGTATGGCTGATGTGACATAGACCGGCCACTCGAGGGTGGAGAAGTTCTCGCATTGACCAATAGCTTGTTTGGTGGGGGGACCCCCAATGATTGTCGAATGGCCGACCATTGGATTTGTTTATGCTGTACTGATGTGAGCAGGAGCAGTTTGGAACTCCGTTGTAAACCGGCGTATTATAAAAATTTAAATTTAAACAAGAAAAAAAATATTTTTTAAAATTGTTTTAATGTTTTCACATCAAAAATAATTTTTTAAAATAAAAAATAATTTATAAAGCAACTATTAACGAGTTTCTAAACACCCTTTTTATTTACTAATAAATCTTTTTGTTTTTTTAAATTCTAATTGGAGTTAATTATTGTTATTAAAGCTAGTTTTGGTTGGTTTTAGTGGAGTAATAAATATTTGGTGATGATCTATGTGGAGCTGTTGGCCAATGAATAGAATAATTAATTTAAAAGCATATTTAATAATATTTTAGTTATTTAAAAGAACACATCCACCCATGCATAGTATAAAGAATTGAATTTGGTGTTATTCTATCACCCGATCTACTAATCATGTTAACAAGATTAATTTAGAACCTCACCTTGTGATGGCATTAAATTACTTATGGTGACTTTCGACTAAGATTTTTTTATTGATGTTGTAACAACAACAAATAAAATTAAAAAAAAATTGCAGGTATAATACATCCCCTCTGTTTCATATATAGATATACTCACTGTCACGAGTATTTGTAGTGTGTTTGGTATTGTGGTAACTGTTGTGATTTGAAAAAAGTTGTTTTTATAAAAAAGTACTTTTGGTTGAGGTTAATTTGGTATTTATATATGTTTGGTTAAAACTGTGGTTGAAATTGAGGTCGAACAAAAAATAGTTTAATGTGTTTAGTTAAGAATGATTTTCAAATTAAGGTTATAACATAATATTTTTAAAAATATTAATATTGATGGTTTTTAATTTAAATATTTTAGATTTAACTACTGTTATTACATCATGAAATGAATAATACTTAATATAAAATATTTTTTATTGTTCCATTAAACTATCTACAATTCTATTACGTATGAAATACATCCAACAAGGACTACAGTTTCATTGGTTTCGTAAGCGCGCAACAACATCAGTAAAATATCATCCGGAATAAAATTGGAATTGCGATCAAATTCTACAAATGTTACGTTATCAAGCGATCTCCTTCTAATTTATGTAGTGTCATTGAATAATGTGAAACACTAGTTTTTCGAATAAAACATAATTAAAAATAAAAAATAAAATTTTATTTTATTTTATTGAATCGTACCCGGTTTAATGCATTTAGCTTTGGATCGGACCCAGCCTGGCTGGAACAGTAGAAACAGTCTCCACTGTTCACGTGAACAGTGGATATAATAATTCATTCTCCACGTAGAAGAGAAGGAGAAACAGATAAAAATTGATTCTCATAAACTGAGGTTTGATCTCAGTTTTTGAGCAGGATCCATATGAAAAAAAATGTGATTGGTATTAATCAAACACTTTAATTCAGTGTTTGTTTCCTGCCGCTGTTGCAATCACCGTCGCAATATCAAACGGTCACGTAATCATCTAGATCAACAGGAAGTCAACAAATTTCAAAAAGCAAAAACAAAAAATAAGCCTTTTTTTTTTATCTTTTTAATTTGATAAAATGCTTATTCGTGACTTGTTCACAAATTCACCAAGTATATATTTTGTTGTTATCCTTGCTCTTGGCGGTTCATGCTTAGTTTCAGAGTATTTGAAATAGAAGATCAAATCAAGCTGAATACTGTTTTCAATGCTCGAGTTATAGTTTTAAAAAAGCTATAAATTACACCCTTTTTTGTAATCAAAATTGTGAAAGTTTTTAATGGACTCATGCAAAAATATGATGTATATTTATTAATTAAATATTTTTAAAATTATAATTAAGATAAAATATAGTTTTAATAGTATCTCACTACACTATCAAACAGGTTCATGGTCCTGAATAAGATAATAAATGTATATTTTAGAGTGTGTTTGGTATTGCAGTAGCTGTTGTGGTTGTGGTTTGAGAAAAGTTGTTTTATAAAAAATACTTTTAGTTGAGGTTGATTTGAAAAAATAGGTGTTTGGTTAAAACTGTGGTTGAAATTGAGGTTGAAGAAAAAGTAGTTTTAATGTGTTTGGTTAATAATACTTTTGAAATTGATGTTATAAAATAATTTTAAAAAATATATATTAATATTAATGGTTTTTAATTTAAATATTGTGAATTTAACTATTGATATTACATCATGAAATAAATCACACTTTATATATATATAAAAATTACTTTAACAAAAAACTATCTACAATTTCATTACGTACAAAATTCATCCGACAAGAATTACAAAATTAGGTAAAATATTATCAAGAATAAAATTAAGATTACAGTACGAGTAAATTTAATTCACCTTAAACTAATTTAAAAAAAATAAAAAAAAAATTATTGTTCACGTTCATGTTCACGTGAACAGTGCGAGTGAAATCAATTAACTGCACTGGTTTTTCGAGAAAAAAAATTGTTCAGTGAACAGTGGATACATGCCTCCACTGTTTTCGAAAAGAAAAAAAACTATATGAACAGTAGAGCACGGATCAGGATTTTGACCGCACAGGAAGCAGCTCCTAGCTGCTTTCTTTTTTCTTGCGTTTCAAACGCAGCAAACCGTGAGATCCATGAACAGTAACACGTGTTTGTTAATTAACCAAATAGCTTGTTGCATGAAATTACAGGAAACGTGGACGCTACCACGTTGTCAAACGTGTTTATCCTTTTTTACCCCTTAGTAAGGGTGTTCAGATGCTTTCACACATCATGGAATCATGCCCTATACCATAATCCAATTATTTTAACGGTTTGCTATGAACTTATCTCTTGATTATACTGGATTTTTGATGAAATCGGAGAAAAGAATAAGGTCAAATAAGCTGTTAAAATTCATAGAAAAATAAGCAGGTAAGACGGCAATGATGGGCTTGGCATTCCCATATGAATACATAATCATAAATGATCATTGAACCGACCATGTACGTGAATGTTTGATAATTATTTCCAATGCCGTCATGTCATTAATCTATGCATATAATACTCTTGGTTTCAGCATGATTTCATCTTGTCCTCGAATGGAAGTGTCAGGGCAGGTGTGTTAAAGAATGTTTGCCACCTCCCTCTCCTCCTCTACCTTTTATTTTCTAATCTTATTGCTTACATTTGTTATTCTCTGGACGGCTAAGTGGGCTGCCCAGAAAATACTTTATTTCTTAATCCGACTATTTGTTATGCGGGAAGGACATTGAGTGGCTATACTTAGTCCTTTTGGTGAATTCAAATCACAGTCTTAGTTAGCTACAGACATAAACAATCTTTTAAATGAGAGAGAGTGAGCCAGTGAGGGTTTTAGGCTCAGTTCCTGCTCAAGTCATAAAAAAAACTAAGTTATAAATTAAGGATTTTATACATATAGGAAACTGGTGATTTTAATTTGGGCTACCAAGTCTTGGGCTGGTAGGTTGAGCTCATAATTTGAGTTAGAAACAACCAAGATCGAGCACAGCCCCGAATAAAATAGAATTGGCTGTCGGGGTTAAACTCTATTTGGGCCTTATGGGTCAATAATCACATATATTACCAAATCAAGCCACGCACATCAACTATGAATTTTGTTTTTCCTGCCCTAAATCTTTCTGTTAAAAAATGCCCAACTTGGAATCTCTTTTCCTCAGAAACATCTAGTAGCCTAATCACCAGACGTGGAACGAAAATTCCAACCCACCTGGCTCGAAGCTTCGAACCAGCAAGAGTGCCGTAGACTCACTCTATCAAAGACGGGATCGGACCTTAACCCAAGCCTAAATCCCCAAACCCACGATCCCTCTCACTTGTCCTGACACCATGGGCATAAAACGGGCCACAACCAATCTACTTAAACATGCACTATGTCCCTTCAGAACATTGAGCTCAGCAGGAGTCCTTCAATTATGGAGCTATACAAGAATTCAGAAAACGAAATGTGTCAGACGTGTACAAGAATCTAGTCTGATTCGAGAGGAACAGACTAGAGCAACCCTATTCAAACAAGACGGTCAGCATATTAATTACTCTCCTTATCATTGTAATAGCAATGGTTACTGGTCTCTTGCCGTCACCCACCTAACCCCCCTGCGCCATTAAAGCATTAATCTAAGCAAGTCTCAATCAGAAGAAAGTGCAGTTCGTTGAGTTCAAACTCTTGAACTAGCTTATACTCGTAAAGCTAACACAGGGAATTGAAATATACTTTAATTAAATGCTATTCGGTCAAAAGCAAGCACCTACTGTTTTGCATGCATGCTTGGTCAACAACGGGTTGAAAATGTAAGAACTTTTTTACGAACATTATTAGGTTTAATGTGATTGAAATTCACTTCGGAGAATCCCATGATAGGGGACTCATTATGCTGTTACCTTTTTACCAGCATGGTAATGCATTGTGGAACATGGTGAATATTTTGCGATGTAATTCGAACATAAGACATCACCTCTCGTAATAGTATCAGCAAGCTAGCTGGAAGCACACTACAAGATTTTATAGTTTTACTGACGGATAATTTTTGCCGGTATATGATTAAGCTTTCATTGGTAATTTATTTACCAACGGAATACATTCGTCGGCTTTCTTTTCATCGGTAATACCAGAGTTCATCGCTATATCTGTCGGAAAAATAAAAAAAACATTTTCCGACGGTTTTACAGACGGATGCGCGCCAAAAAAAAGTTTCCCGCTTGAAATATACCAACGGATTTATCCTGTCGGTGATAGTGTGACATATCGACGGATTCATACCGTCAGTAAATGTGTCGGTGAGTATTTAGAATACCGACCGAAGATATCCGTTTGTACATTCGTCGGTCATTGTGGTAGGTACTGTCAAATACCGACGGATTAAGTCCGTCGGTAAAGTTGTTGGTGAGTGTATAATACCGACCGAATATATCCGTCTGTAAATTCATCGGTGACTATGGCAGCTGTTGTCAAATGCCGACGGATATATTCCGTCGGTAAAACCCCCTGTGATTATTTTTAAATATGTTTTTAAAAAATTATTTAGAATACATAATATAAAATTATATAAATTAATGGTAATAACCAATTATGCAAATAAAATTTTTATTAAACATCAAAAACAAAAAAAAATAAAGTTAAATAATATTCATTGCAAACTAAATGTGTTTAAAAAATATATTAAATTAAGTGTTAAAATTAAATAATATTCATTACAAATTAACATAATTGTGGCGCTAGAGGAGGAGAAGGAGGAGACTAGTTGTTATACGGCTAAAAAGGAGGAGGCGCACATGTATCACCACTCTGTGATGCCATGTTCATGACCATTTTGCGAAGTTGTTCATCATCCACTTTTTATTGTGCATAATTTGTTTTTTGTTGTGCATGCTCCGCTTTTTGTTGTGCATGCTCCGCTGATAGGTGGTGGTATTTTTCAGTGAGCTGAGCCGTGTGTTGCTGCAAGGCCACGAACTCCTTAGATTGGGTGCTCGATAATAATTGGGAGCTCCCAACGGTTGAAACACTACGGGCTGCACGCAAGTTCTCAGTCGTAGTGTTGGAGAGCCCGTAAACCCAATTTTTATCGAGTCCACCAGACGATCCAACCTCCATCCACAAATCCAGATCGAATTCCAAATGGGTCAAAGGATCGTCCCCATATCTCTCCCTCAATCGGCTATTATAGGTCTCCTGAAAATAAAAAAAGTAATCATCATATTCAATTCAATAAAAATAATAACTTACAAAATAAAATGGTTGAACAAACATACCACGAAGTGTTGAGCACGGTTGTCAACGAACTGTTGCGCCCCTCTTGGCGGTCTTGACTTCGCACGTGCGTCTCCACAAACAGCTTCATTGGGCTAGGCTCACGTCCAAGAGACGTAGCCTATAATGAAAAAAGATTAATTAACAACAAATTAATTTAATGATACATTTCATTTAAATTAATCTTACCATCCGTTTCTCATGTGCAGCAAACGAAACGGAGCCATCGGTGTGCGTTATCACCGATCCATGAATTGGCCGATTCCGGTTGCCAACACCGGATTGTGAGCGTTGTGTGAACCGTTCAGACATCACGTGCTCAAGATAGTGCAGCCATATATCTTCCGAGATGTATATCGGTTTGAAATTCCTCCAAACCGCCACAGATGTTGTGACAAGAAGACTTCAAGATATATGACTTGTTGTGCTGAGAAGATGGAGATTTTTTCTAGGGGGCGCTGGTTGTTTGCAGTTGGGGAGAGTTGAGATGAGGAAGAAGAAGGATAATAGGGGAGGATAGGGTCGAGTGAGAGGAGATATATTAACTTTTACCGACAGCTTAACTAACGGATTATTCTGTCTGTGATTTCGTCGACTCCTCTGTCGGCAAACAGGGCATGTCACCGTATGGTGCTGCCATTTTGAATCCCTCTGTGATTCCATCGGTATTTTCATCAGTGAATCGGTTACGTCACCGTACGGAGCTGACGTTTTAAATCCTTTGGTGATTCCGTCGACATTTTCATCAGCGAATCGATCACGTCACCGTACAGAGCTGACGTTTTGAATCCCTCGGTGATTCCGTCGATAAAAAATACTCGCAATAACCTCCACGTCAGCGAACCGCCCTCTTTTTTTAAATTCTCAACATTCCGTTGTAATTTCATCGGTATATACTGACGGATTTTAGCCGTCAGTATCTACCGACGAAATTACTGACGGAGTAAATGTTATCGGATGGCAACCCTAAATTATCAATAGAAGTATTCCGTTGGCAATTCTGTTGGTATTAAGCGAATTTCTGGTAATGAAGCTCATTTGAACAGTAACAGAACTTACTATATATCAAGTCACCAATTGAGATATTTCAGAAATACTTTAAATAAAAAAAACTGACTCAAATTCACAAAATAGTACCTCAAAACTTAAAATTTGGATTATCTTACATCAATAAACCAAACTATAAGCTTTTTTATTATACAAACATAAATTAACAAAATAAGACCATTAATAGTTTTATATATTAAGATATATAATCAAAGATATTAAAAAAAATTAACAAGCAAAACTTTGCATTCTATTGAAAAATATTAAATAAATAAGAGGTGAATACCAACATAGTCATGCCAAGCATGCTAAAACATAGATATTACATTTAGCTCCAAAATCAATTTATTTATTGTACAAAAAGTAATGGTTCTTTTAAATATTCAAAAATCAAAACAAAGTTGGTAATCATTCTCAAACTTTCAGTAATTTACTTTAAAATCAAAAATACCAAACAGTTATAACATTCTCAAATCCTGGACTATTCAATGCATTTCAGACACAAATGTGGAATCCATGGTTATATATAGTTAAAGTCAAATTCAAATTTACAATAAATTTTTTCTTTTAAATAAAATAACCAAATTTCCATCTCAATTCTCAACCAAAATCACTTCTCATATTTTTTTTTATAGTGAAAACGATTATCTTCTAATTTTTAAATTAAAACTAAAAAGTAGTATCAATTCATATTTCTACCTGGATTTAGATAAGATCACACCATCTTAGCCATTTGCCTCAACCAAAAGGTAAAATCATACCATCTTAGCGATTCTTTATCAAAAGAAAAAAGATATATAGGGCTTACTATTCAGAAGATGATGGTTCAAAAATACACTTAAAAAAAATAGACTTAAAGGTGTACTATCTAGAAAATGAGGGTTCGAATACACACTAAAAAAAAATATAAAGCTCAAAAGTACACTATATAGTAAATGAGAACTCTAAGACATACTCAAAAGAAAAGATATATATAAGTCTGGAAGACATATTATTAAGAAGATAAGGGTTAAAAACACAATTCAAAAAATTCAAAAACACATTATCTAGAATATAAAAGCTCAAATGCACACTTAAAAAAAATAAATAAAACTGAAATACATGCTATCTACAAAATTGAGATGCTCATGGACGCTTTCAGAAAGAAAGATAGAGATGCTGCCTGAAAAGACATTTTCGAAGTTTCATTGTCATTCCTTTGTTTCTAACCTTTCTATCTTCCTGTTCTTACATATAACCAACCAGGTGGATGTTTTGTCGAGTTTGGATCGATGTAGAGTAATTTTTATTTGTATAACTTTAAAAAATATATATTTTTAATATAAAAATTAAAAAAATATTTTAAAAAAATCCTTCAACCACGACTAAGAACAATACTTTCTTATTTTGGTTTTACGAAGATGACCAAAGTCTTCCAGTGGTACTGCATCATCTACCAGATGCTGTTTCCCTCAAAATATCTGTAGAAAAAGCTTTATTCACTGAACATC
>Ga0325414_1002674_pt1 | contig 18175 bp, 8 predicted proteins | sample PopdelMetagenome_8_FD_206183 | JGI IMG/M metagenome (GOLD analysis project Ga0325414, IMG submission 206183) | Populus deltoides microbial communities from Bellville, Georgia, United States - Leaf-PdKOR-R3 | ecosystem: Host-associated > Plants > Phyllosphere > Phylloplane/Leaf | place: USA... | reverse complement strand
AACTAGAAGGTATAATAAAATGGACTAATAATTAAGCAATGACCTTCATGGAGAGCTTCTTCTTCTAGCTTAAACAACTTTAATCCTGTAGGCTGTGGCCTGCCCCTTCTCTTGTATAGATATTCGTGTTCTTTCTTTTGCTTGGTTGCCATCAGCTTAATAGCACTAGCTTTATTAATAAATCCTCTCAATTATTATAAAAATAATAATAATAAAAGAAAGATATATAGCAGCATGGAATCGGAAGAAAGTGAGACCTATATTTTAGAAATGTAATAAATTCATTAACAACTTAAAACTATAACAGATAGGAGTTTGAATCCAGATAATCAACAGATGCAAATGGAATTCCACTCATAAGCGCGCATTCCTCATACACGCCATGTAAGATGAAACTTGCTATCTACCTGGATAATCAACACTTGCTATGTTCAACTGGTTTACAAAGCAAGGTTTTTCTTTCTTTTTTTCCTGCTGCAAATGCTGATTGATATGATCCTTGCCTACCATACGTAAACATAATTTAGCATGAGGTACCGGAATCTTTGAATATTGTCCTTGGATTCTTTGTATATAATGAAGTAACGAACGTCAGAGACTGTAATGTGATACAAAATCGCCACGGTTGATCCATTCCAAGAGGGTGTTAATTAAGCGAAGCTACTTATTAATTAAAATCATAATTAGGGGCAGGTATCTCAAGCAATTTCTTTTTTGGCAAAGACTACGTCAAATGATTCTAGCGTTGGTTTTATCAACGATAAACCTAATCACTGATTAATTTAGAAAACCCTAGCTAGGGATGCTTCTCGATATCAAGAAGATTCACCGAACGAAATTTCTAATCTTTCCTGCTCTCTGGTTTGCCACGTGGCACGTAACTGTTCATCTTTCAAATCTCCGATCTTCATTTGGCTATAAATGGTGTCGTTCAAGTTACTAATATTTTATTAAAAAATACTAATTTCAATGTTCATATTAAAGAAGGAAATCACTAGATTAATATTTATTTAATAATAGACTGCAAATTTAAAAATATTGGCACATGTTAGGGTATTTATATACAAACAAGCACACCACAATCATATTTAAATCCATGGTGTAATCGTTTTAGTATATGTTAAAGTAAACAATTATTCTAGTTTATGTTTACTTTGCCTGTTCTGTTTGAAAGCTAGTAATTTTGCTTCTTTCATTCACTCTGTTTCGTTTTGGAGACTTTTTTCTCCTCCTTCGGTTTCTTCTATAAATCTACTTTGACTTTGTCACATGACTTTTAAAAATTAGTTTCGTGGAATGAATAGATTTCTTATATTTTATTTTCAAAACTAATCTAATAATATTATAAACTCTAACATATTAACAAAACTGATTATATATAATAAAAGATATTATTTTTTTTTAGCGTTTTATTATCTAAGGTAAATTGTATTACCAGTTTTATTTTAAATTACTAAAAATTTGTTGGATTATACTACCGATTGTTTGCTTATAATATTTTTAACTATAGTGTTAATGAATATTCAGATACCAATACTTCCAACTCTAATGTTGGTAAATATTATATAACACAAAAAAATATGGTATTCCTGATTCTAGCACCAATGAATAGATCAATAAAATTTGAATTGAAAATAAAAAAAGACAAGTAGCATACTAAATTTGCATTTTACAATAACCATAAATCATATATACAGTAAAATCATTAAAGAAAAAAAGCACAAGGGACTCGTAAATAAATTCAAAATTATCCACAACTTTTTTTGGAATTTTTTGATATAAAAAAGAAGCTTATTTAGTTAAATATCAAAATAAAAAGAAATAAAATAAAAAAAATTGGTATAAAAGTATCTTGGACCAACTTGAGGCCTAACCCAACCTAGCCTCAGCTTTTTTTTTAAAAAAAAAATTGGTATGAATTAACTTGTGCTGTTGGGACTAGACCCATCCAGCACAGCCTGGTGACTGGCCAAGCCAGTGACCCGGCCGGTCAGTAGTCACGCTTGAACTGATTTGCATGCATAAACCGGTGAATTAAGTTGGCATGCACAGTGACAAGTGAAATATATTTGCAAAAGCGGGGAAGAGAACTTACCTGCTGAAGACGAAGACGTGAGGTTGCTTGATGCACTCTCTCCTCTGTTTCTTCTTCTGGTCTTTCTTCTTTGTCTTTCTGTCCTCGTTCTCAGTCTGTTTCTCTCTGTATTTTCTGTCTTCTCTCTCTGTCGTCCTGGTCTTCCCTGTTTTTCCTTTGTTCTCGTGTTTCTGTCTTTCCCTGGTTTCTTTCTAGTTTTTGCTCTTCTCTCTGGTCTTTCTTCTTTGTCTTTCTGTCCTCGTTCTCAGTCTGTTTCTCTCTGTATTTTCTGTCTTCTCTCTCTGTCGTCCTGGTCTTCCCTGTTTTTCCTTTGTTCTCGTGTTTCTGTCTTTCCCTGGTTTCTTTCTAGTTTTTGCTCTTCTCTCTGCTTTTCTTTCTTTTCTGTTCTTTCAGCCTTCTGTTCCTAGTCTGTGTGTTTTCTTTTTTTTTTTTCCGCTGTGGTTTTCTCCTTTGTTTTCCTGTCTTCTGTTTCTGCTCTTTTTCTGCGTTTTTTTTTTCTCTCTGCTTTGTATGCCTACCGTGGTTGTGTTCTTGAGTCGAAGGCGAAGGCGAAGCTGGGGTACGCTGGATTTTATTTTTTCTTCCCCTGTTTCTGTCTCATTTCTTCTCTCTAATCGTCCCCTTCTCTCTCTACTTGTTTTTTTTTCGTGTTCTCCCTCTTTTCGCTCTCTCCCCCTTTTGTGGTCTTTCTCTATAAAGCCAGACAATACCATGCGTGTTTTGTTGCATGACTAATAGTAACGGAATTTGGAGATAATGGGCAGCTGAGACGTGCCCACGACAGGGCCGATTACCTCTTCTCGCTGAAACGGTTTTTCCTGGACTGATGAAGTGATGAACAGTAGCTTCGCAACGGGGCCATTTTCTCAATTCAAATGACCATTTCAATCTGACATTTAGCAATTGGTTCCTTGGATTTCAGTGATTTTTATAAAACATTATTGTTTTTCAATTTAATCAATTCAGTTTTTAATTATCTTTTTAATTTTTAATTTTTTTAAAATTATTCTTAGAAAAATTAATTAAGCTCTGTATAGATTGATCATTGGATTTTAATTTCTAACATTGTGATCCAAATCAACTCCAAACTTTGGTATTTCTTCAATTAAACTCTTAATTTCATTAATTAAACTAATTGTAATTCAATTAAATACTTAAACTTATCAATTCTTTAATTAAGCTCCTGATTTCATTAATTAAACTAATTCTAATTCAATTAAGTCTCCAAACTTATCAATTCTTCAATTAAGCTCTTGATTTGATTAATTAAATTAACCCAAAGTTTAATTAAGTCTTCAAACTTTCAATTTATGTTGTCTTGACCCAAATTTCAATTTATTCTTCATTCATTTTATTTTTTCATTTCATTAATTTTTTTCATCATCATTTTTTAATAATTTTTATATAAAAAAAAGTAAAATAAAATAAAAAGAATAAAATTTTAGGTTATGACAATTGGAAAATTTCGGTGAGAAATTAAAATGTATTAGAAAATTTTGTTTTCTTTTGACCTTGTATAGTAAATTTATAAGGAAAAGTTTTGCTTCTTTCAAGAATCTTGAAAACTTTAAAAGCGTACAGCAGGTTGACATACGATCTTTATTAAGAGATGTTGAAATCGAGAAATTAATCATTTGAAAAACAACTTATCTTCTTAATGAAAAATCAAAACATAGTTTTGAAAATGGTCTGATTATTCCCTTCAGCTTGCAGATCATCATGAATAACACTTGAACACCTTTTTTTTTTTCTTCAAACCAAGTGTGAATATCTAAGCTATCTAGATCTAATTGACGCTCGAAAGGCCTATTATTGTTATTGATTTGCTCATGTATGTGGTGGTTAGGAAAGACATATAGAGGGGTGATATGGCATCTTCTTCCAATCATATCAAACACTGAAATGATGCATTCCAAGAGCACCAACTCCTCGTTTCACATGTTCTAATCTTCTATTTCACAAAGTCTCATTACAACTGGTTAAATATCATTCATGATGTTATGAATCATTGTGGACAATCCTTGGGGGCGAGTCACAAAATCAACAGTTCCATTTTCCTTCTTGTTCATCAATCGGGAATCAAGACAAACCGGGAAAAGGGAGTTCTTGCCGGCCTTTTTGGTACTGTTTTTTTTATGCAATTAGCAAAGTTCCTAAATGTAGGGAAAATCTTACAACCTTAACCCCTACCCTTTGTAATCTACGATATTTATTCTTTGCATAAATCATTGAATGTAAAGAATGAGCATGGAATGGAAAAAATTAGCTTATTGATGTGCCCTTCGCAACTAAATATTCGTTATTAATATAAAGAGGTATTGAGTGAAAAGAGTTAGTGTTGTATATGGAAAAAAAAATTCTGCATAGCAATCAGAGCATAGCAAGAAGATAATGATAGATTTTTCAAGAAATTATCTTTGTTTCGGTAAAATCTCTCTCTCTGTCTCTCTATCTATCTAGAAGAGCAAAGAAAAAAGAAAAACAAATAAAGATAAATATTGATAGATTATTGACCAAATTTCCTCCTTCACAATGTTAGGCTCTTGCTTTGGTTTAAGATTATTATAAAGAGGCTTAATGCCACATGGCATATGAGAGTATTTATTATCATAAATTATAATTATAAATGAAAGCTAATACAAAACCACGTCTTTTCAGAAAGAGATAGACATAGATGAGGTGCCCTATCACCGAAGGAAAGCGTAGAAGAGCCAGACTGTCTAGAACAAGAAAGATGAAAGATGAAAAGGAAAGGCATTGCAGTACTAGCTAGCTAGCACTATTTAATTTGACCAAGGCATCCAATTTTCATGGGAAACGCAGCTAATTTCGTTTAGTTTATGTCATCATTGGAACATTGAAAAACCTTTCGTAACTCTGCCAACTTTCCAAAATGTTCCAGCAGAAATGCCAAAAGGCTCCAAAAGTAACCTTCCCATTGTTGCAAAATAATTAATCAGTGGTGGGTACCCAGCCCATCGTTTCATCTGCAGTTTGATGGCTAATGTGTACCAGCTTCAAATTCATAGTATTACAATGTGGCATCGTATCTTTAAGAATTCTGTCACCCTCTTCCCTTGTACATCTCGCAGAAAAAGAAAAGAAAAGAAAAGAAAAGAAAAGTCTTTCCTTCCCTTTCTCTCCTAATTTTTGGGGGATTAGGCAACTACTTAGTTCAAAGTACCAAGTAATCAGCTTAGCTGTCTAGTAGCTATCTGGAGACCCTACATCTGAGAATCGATAATGGAGGATTTTACGATTTGCTGCTATCTTGCAGTCTGGATGTTTACACATCTGTATTTTTTTTTTATGGGCTGCATTCCATACCGCATGTGAGGATATAGTACGAACGGTTTGTGAATTAGAAATATTTTTGAAAAAAAAATTAGTTTTTTAAATTAGTTTTTCTTTTGTGTTTTTATATTGTTTTCATATATTAATATTAAAAATAAATTTTAAAAAATAAAAAAATTAATTAGTTATATGTTAAAATAAAAGTGCTTTGAAAAACAACCATTATCAAAATACCAAATAATATATTTGAAAACTTAATTGAACTTTATATATTACTTTTCTATTTTTTTTATTCTATATGAATTCATTATTCTATCACTTTCTTATAACCCATATTTTAAGATTATAAAGTGGTTTGTACTCTTAAGACTTTTAATTTTTTTTTATTAAATCGTTCATCTATTGAAATACTACTCCATTGAATTTGAATTTTACAAAAATATGCTTTATTTTCAATTTTATATATATATTATTTATTATTCAATCCAGATATTTGGTGCTGTAGCCTGCAACTTGAAATACCTTTCCAGGACTACCATACAGTAATTTAAATCCATTTCTTGCCCCGTGAACCTTAAAGTCATAAATCCCATGTCACAACAGAGAGGCGGCATGTTTGTTTGCCAGGACCCGGCCCCTAGAGTTATCACTTGAACTATCAGTTGTCAATTTGTCGTACACTCAAAAGATACCCACGATACATGTAGGTCTTGACAGTTGACAGAAAAAATTGCTTGCCTTACAGACCATACTATGATTACCAAGAGCAGGTAATGAAATTTGTGTGTTGTCAGCGAAAATTGATCAGTACAGCTCTTTTGGTTATAAAGCTAACGATGAAACTAATTAAAGTCTGCTATTTCACTAGTTTTTTCCTTAACTACAGTAGTTTGCAATTTTTTTCTTTAACTGTGCTATTTTTTAAAAAAAATTCCAAAATCTTCTATGCTAGCTAGCTAGCTAGGTAGCTCTAGCTAGATACGTAAGATGCATGCAAAAGGTAATAATTAAGCAAAAGTTTCAATTACTTGTAATAATTTCTGTCTTTCTGCTCAGCTTTTATTTTACTTGTTTGATTCTCTTTTTTCATCTCATCTGACTAATTAATTTCATCATTGTGTTTCTAAACACTGATATGAAGACAAGAAATTGAAGGTTATTTATTCGTTCTCTGTAATGATTACAATTCCTGGAAATGTTTTTTTCCTTGTAGACCTTTCGAGTGTTAATTATAGATTCTGAACTTCAATGTAGACAAATATATTTTAGCTGTCAAGAGATAGCGAGGCTCGTTTCTGTGGTTTTCCTTGGTTATTGAAAACTACAAAGTGCTCTCAGTTTAATCAAAAAAAGGCAGTTGATGGGAAACCCTAGGCACTTTAAGAATATGGAAAGTCACTTTTTTAATCATAGATACAGGTCAGAGTTTTGTCCATGACTGTGTAAAATCTGCAATTGACATCCCCCGATGACTCATTCGATCCTGTGTATAATTAATATTATCAAGTACGTACCGGAATAAAAGTCTTGGACAGAGGTCCTGTAATTAGGCTAGGCCTGTATATCATGCATCTTCTTAATTTCAAATTGATGACAATTATTGGACCAAATTGCTATCATTCAAAACTTAGAAAAGTAAGTATGCATGCATCCATTTTCTGAAAAATAAAAAGGTGGTTTTACAATATGTTGAAATTAATTTCTGGAATTTATTAAGCAGTCAGTGTCCAAGTCTTTCTTGTAATTAAACCACCACTAGGATGTCCAAGTTATGATCATAATTAATAAACCAAACCATACTGTGAGTTAAGATACTTGAGAGATAGGTTTGTATGAATACAGTAATGCTTTGTATTTATATGGGAGGAAAGGGTGCTATTTTCTAAAGGGAAAAAAAATAAAGGAGGAAGAAGAAAAAGAAATCAGAAAAGGGAGAGGGGTCTAGCATATTATAACGTAAATATTATCGATGAATTCATCGATAGATATTAGTGATTATTATATTTTATCAATAATTTTATCTCTAACGTTGACATGTCATGTTTTCCGATTGAAATAACAAGGGAATATCTGTCCAAATTTCTTTTCATTCCTTGATTTCCACTTCTAATTCTCTTAGTATTCACCGACAAAAATAGCGACGTTATATTCCATCGGTAAATATCATTGTAATTTATCAATGATATTTTTCCGTCAGTATTTTTGTTTTTATTAGCCAATTTTCTGGTAGTGCTAGCAATAGTATGTTGCTTCCTAAATTTTCATGAAACAAGAGTATTACCTAGATACTAAAAATAACCACTAGTAGACTTATGGTCATCAACATTACTAGCTCTATCAGCATTAGTGAAGCCATGAAGGGACAAGGATGAACCTTGAGTAATGTGTAAGCCGTATAAAGTCATTGCTTGGAAAAAATCTAAAATGAATTTAACAACCGCCCGATAAACCTCAATGAGAGCATGCATAAACTGACACATTTTATTTACAACATAGCATATATCAGGCCTAGTAAATATAAAATATTGTAGAGTCCCAACAATATAACTATATCGGGTGGAATAAAAGTATAGAGCACTAGACATGATGGCCAACTTATATGAGAGAGATGGAGTATCAACCAGTTTATAAAAAGAAAAACCTGCTCGTTAGAGAATATAAAAGGCATAATTTTGTTGATCAAGTAAACCTATAGAAGTAGGCTTCACCTTAATGCCCAAGAAGTAATGAACAAATCCTAAGTTTCGAAGATTAAACTCTATACTCAATAAAGTAATCAATTGTTTAAGCAAAACTGAGTTACTACTGGTTAACAAAATATCATTAACATACACAAGTAAATAAAAGAAAACTTCATAAAAGGAGAGAATAAAGATAGAAATATCTTCCTTAGATGACTAAAAACTAATAGAGAGTAGAAAGTCACTTAACCATTTGTATTATGCTTGAGGAGCTTGTTTTAGACCATATAATGATTTATAAAGACGACACACATAAGAAGAAAAATTAGAATGAATGAAACTAGATGATAGTTTCATGTACACTTCTTTCTAAAAAATACCATTTAAAAAGGCATTATGGATATCCAACTGATAGATTTGCCAACCGTGAGAAACAACAATAACGAGGACTAGTTAAATTGTTGTATGCTTAATCACAAGACTAAAAGTTTCCAAAGAGTCAATCCCATCATGCTGAGTGAATCCTCTAGTAACCATCCATGTTTTGTATCTCCCAACACTAGCATATACTCGCCTTTTAATTTTATAAACCCAACGACTGCCACCCACATTCATGGATGAGTGAAAAGGTACTAAAGTACATGTACCATTACAATGGAGGCTCTGAATTTCCTCTTACATGAAGTGATGTCATGTTAAGTATCGGCTGGCATCTTGAAAAGTAAATGGTTCCTGGTTAGGTAAAAAAAGAACCCATAAGATAAAAAAGAAAATCATAATTATTGTTTTCGTGGGCAAACAATCATAAAATGATTATAGGAAATCTGAGTAGGAAAGGGTGGATCACTAGCCAAGACCTGTTGAATAGAGAACTTAGATAAATCAACAACCAAATTTAAACTAGGTGGTAAAATAGTAAGAAGACCTGTCAGTGAGGAACCCCAATTTAAACTAGGCCAATGAGTAGGATTTATTGGTGAGGAACCCAAAACTAAAATAGACTGAGATAATACAAGTGAAACATAAGAGATATGAGAAGGTGAGGATATAGAACCTGTACTTGGATAACAAGTAATAGAGGGATATACATGTGAAGACAAAGCATTAGGGTTATTTCTCAATGAAAAGGGCAGAATAAGGGTAATAGGTGCAGCGGTGTTTGGAGACAAAAAGGAGTTGGGGTGTTGGAGTGGGCAGTAATATACTAGGTGGTGGTGTTAAAATAGCCAATTTCTGTTCAGAATTGTAAAAAAAAAATATTTTCATGAAATCGAACATGATGAACAGTGTAAATAATTTTATAAAGTACATCAAAACACTAATAACCTAAATGAGAGGCGTTATATCCCAAAAAGAAATAGGGAGAAAAGTGAATATCTATCTTATGAGCATTATATAGATGAATAAATAGAAAGCGGAAACACTTGAAAGTACAAAAAAACAATAATCAGGTGTTGGCTTCAAAAGATATGCAAAAAAGTGTTTTGTGATTGAGAACAAGCGTTGGTATACAATTAATAAAATAAACAGAAGTTTCAAACGCATAACTCTAATTTTTTAAAGGAGCTTTACCTTGACATAGAAAGATGAGATCAATTTCAATAAAAATGTCTATATTAACATTTGACCATGCCATTCTTTTCATGAGTATGTGGAAAAATAAAGTAATGGTGAATACTAATAATTTTAAAATATTTATTTAGTTTCCAATATCTACCATCCTAGTCTATTTGAACATATTGAATTTTTAAAGAGAACTGTCGCTCAACTTGAGCTTGAAATACGTGAAAACTATTGAAAACATCGGATTTGCAAACCCAAGAAAAAATCCAAATATAATTCATATAAGCGTCCATAAAAATAACAAAATCCATTATATGATAATATAGGAAAAGGTCCCTAAACATCACTAAATATCAATTTAAAAAGAGCAAAATTTTTATGACTTATAGGTCCTAATGATAGATATGATGATTTTTCTAAAAGGCATGTTAGATAATTAAAATTAAATTGTTTTAATGTATAGAAACCTTTTTTTTTTGCCACTAAAAAACCTAAACTTCACGAACTAGGATGCCTAAGCTGATGATGCCAAATATCAATAAAAGTATAAAGACATAGAGCTAGAAAAGCTTAAGAAAAATATATTGCAGAGGACTCATATATAATATAAAGACCATTTTTACTTCCATAAAAAATAAGCACCTCATCGGTTATTAGTTTCTTAACATAAAATACAAAAGAATGAAACTTAAAAAACACATTATTTTCAAGACAAAACTTTTGAACAGATAATAGAGGTTTTTTAATGTGAGGAACATATAATATATTGGATAAGGTAAAAGTGCATTTTGGAGCTTAAGTTTTAGAATGAGCAATATGTGATATAACAAGATTCATACCATTTCCAATATACAGTTGAATATTATCAAGATAAGATTTTGAGCCCGTCATACTCACAAGGTCAGGTGTCATATGATTATTTGTACTTGTATTAGAAAACCAAGTAACATGAGTGGCCACAATAGCAATATTAAATGCCAAATTAGCATTAGCTTGCAAATTATGAGTTGTTAATCATAAAAATTGTTGTGTTAGATGCCTAAAATTGTATCATAAATAACATTTTATTGACTGGTTATTAGACCAATGATTTGAACCACCAAAATGATTACCTTGCTGCCCAAAATTTTAGTTTAAACCATAGCTATTACTTCCAAAATTCTGACATGAACCATAGCCATTATTATTATGATTATTGGTTCTCTAACCTTCATGAAATTAGCCTCTACAGTCATCATTTTAAAAATAGCCTCTACCATGAAAACCTAATTGACACTGCAAAAAAAAAAAAAAAGGCTAAAGGAGGTTGTGTTAGAGTCAATAGTCATTTTAAAAATAACCTCCGCCATGAGAACCTAACTGACGCTGCAAAAAAAAGGCTAAAGGAGGTTATGTTAGCATCAATAGCAATGGGGCTATCATAACAGGTTGAAAATAACCTTTATAAAAAAAATTCATGCATGAGAAGATGGCTGTAAAGGTTAATGTATGATATGGGTTCTGCTTTAGTAAAGAGGCTGGTCACGAGGTCCTTAAAGTATTTTTTCAATCCTCGAACACATACAAACTAAAATCTTTCATGAAGAGTGGTATGTTAACAACAATGAGCTCATCAAATAAATCCTTAGTCTTCTACAAGTAAACACTAACATTGTCATCATTCTACCATAGGTCTTTGAATACACCATTGAATTACATAATATGTGAGTTAGATAGAGAAAAAAAGGGTTGTCTCAAGTGTTTCTAGAGGCTCTAGGAGGTATGACTTTAATAGAATGAGAGGATAAAATATCCCTTATGATTAAGTGGTCTTGTTACTTCTATGACAGAAAAGAATGATTGATAATGGGTAGACATATATCAACAGAGGAAATATGAGAAGGGGGTATAGGAATGAACCATCAACAAAGGAATGCATTTCTTGGCTTAGTAAATAAACTTCATTTGCATCCTACAATAAAACAAAATGGTGTTTGACAGCTTTAAAGAGATTACCTGTTAGGTATTTGAAAGAGGAATGATAGCAATCCCATGAGAAACTAAAGCAACAGCCATGAAAGGCAAAGAGACAACACCAAAAACATGGCCAACGACAACAGCAGGGGAGGCACTAAAAAATAAAAGAGAGATTGTTGTCGATGCAATAGAAAAGGAGGGAGGAATTGGTGCAGTGATATTAAAGTCCATGGTTTAATTATTTGTAAAATTCATTTTGAGAAAGAACATATGGGAGGCTCTGATACCAAATTAAGATAATTGAGAGATAAGTTTGTGTGAATAATAATGGATGATAACAATAATAGCAATCATCCTTTGTATTTATATATTTAGGATTATGTATAATAATAATAGTGAAATTGACTACACATAAGCTATATAAAGCATATATATATACAAGATAATTCTCATAAAAGACATTTTGCATAGTACTATGCAATGCCTAGATTAATGGTTATACGGGCGACACCAACCTTAGAATGGGATAAATGTTTCACCCAATCCAATGAAAATCCTTGTTGAATTAGACTGCAGACTTATCTTCTCAAGGCTTGGATATGATTGCCCAGCTACCAATTTATTGCTCTGTTTTCATGTTTTCAAGAGGCACTGGAATCTCATTTACAAGAAAAGTTTCTCTAAAATAATAGGTTTTGTCATGAGATATTTTTCCAAAATAAACATTATTTGAAGCAACATAGATGTTGTGTGATTAGACATTTTAATCATTCTCTAATATCTGACAGTAATTAAACAAAATGACTAGGGAAATGGTTTACCAAACTAAAGTTCCATTTAATTTCATAATTCATAATCAACATCAAATATTTGATTCCCCCTCTCTCCTTTAAAAAAAGAAAAAGAAAAGGAAATTGATTCATGTTCTTGATGATCGTTATACTGTAATCCCTCAAGAAGAAAAACAAAAATGTAATTTCTATACTGGATGTCACAACAAGGGTAATCAGTCAAATCAAGGTCTTTAGCATGTAATAGTAAGATGCAAAAAAACATGAATTCTCTATAATATATGGTCAGCTGTTAATTAAAAACAAACATTATATAAATATATGAAAGAGAATATCACATCGCAAAAGGAATCATCTCTTGCACACTTCACTTAGTTAGCTATTAGGTACGTAATTGTTTTCCTTCAATAAATCACAACTTAATCCTTTCAATATACATGATTAATTCTATTAAAACTCTCGTAGTTTTTTTTTATAAAAAAAAACCAAACTATCTCTAATTTTATTTTCAATTAATATATAGTTAAAAAGGTATTAAAAAAAAGAATGAATTGAAGACAACTCACCACCTTATGAAAAAACACTTAATTAATAGGAGTATCAATTCAAATAAATTCTAAAAAACACTTAAATAACTTTCAGGGTATATTAAAGATATATAAAATCATTATAGAGCTTTATCCATCTGCTTAAATATTTGGATTGTGATTTTTTTTTTATAACTGTTAGAATATGCAGTGCATGGATATTTACGTCATAGGCTCTATTAATTTTTTCAAGCAGTTCATATAATTTTCTCACATAATAATTTGTTTATGAGATCAAGCAGGTCTTAAGAGCCAAATCACCCTCAAATGAATGATATTGATCACTTAGAATTCCACTACCGATGTTGTCCAACTATTAAATTATTGAATCTTCTGGTGCTTGACCTAACTAATGGAGGGATTTATGGAAGTTTTAATGGAAAAGGATGAATTGATGATAAATTAATCAAAGCTTACAATGACAACAATCTGTTAGTACTTGATCATTACATATTTGGTCAAGGAAAAAGAGCATGTTTTGCTGATTAGTCTTGAACCAATAGCTATCTCTTAATTCAGGATGTCACAGACTCATGTAGCGGTGGAACCATCTAGCATGTTTGCAAGATGAATACCAATTAATCTCTTATATGGAAAGTCTTTGTTGTGGAGTTTCACTGTGTTGATGATTTCAATTTGACAAAATAACAGGAAGATAGTCTCTCTATGACCCTAAACATTCACTGTAATGAAACTTAAGTAAGCCTTTCTAATTGGTATATATGGATGGGAAATGAAGCAAGGATCATAATGATATTAATAACAATTATGAAATTACTTACAAACATAACCAACAAGAATATGACTAACCATACTTATCAATCAACCACTTGATAGACTAACAAAACATTATAAAAAGTATAAACAAAACATGGTAGAGATTGAAGGAAAAAATTGTAGCAAGTTAACAAGATTATATATTGTTTCAAAACAAATGGAAATGAAGCAAATTATAGTTAAGAAGACTATCAATCCTAGCTAGCGACTTAAAAGGCTATGAAGGCAAAATTAGAACTAGGGCAAGAGACAAGGGTGTAACAAGTTGTGTATATGTTTGGTTCATTGTTTTGTTGTAATGATTAATGGCCACTCATGTGAATTGGTGGGTACATGGTGATTTGTTTGTGTGGAATAGGGACAACATTAGTGCTTTGTTAGGACATATACGTATGTGTGTGTGTGTGTGTGCACGCATTATATTTACGTACATGTCATGTATGCATAAGAGAACAATCTTGTTATGTAACTAGAGATCTGTACAAATAATAGTTGTTGCTCAGGGTTGGTGATTTATTTTATTTTCACCCTTGCCAACATTTTAAGAGTAGCAATGTGTTAGAATCACTCAGGTGAAAAGAATTATCAGCAATTTTATATTAAGAATTAACATAGACATAATATTTTATGTTTTTCGATTATGTGAAAAAAAAAATGATTGTAAAGGAACGTAATGAATTTATAAAACTATTAACCAAAATTTCAAGTATATCTAACTCTCACATATAGTGACTACCATAAAATATATAACATGACCATAATACATACTGGGTTATTAAATGGCCATAAAAGCTCCATACAACTTCATCTATGCCCTTAGACCTAGGATATAAGACAAGGGTGTTAGAAAGTGTGGTTGTGGTTCTTTTTTAAAGTGCTTTTCACTTGGAAAAACATTAAAATAATGTTTTTTTTCTTTTTTTAAAATTATTTTTGACATTAATGCATCAAAATAATTTGAAAACACTAAAAAAAATATTAACATGAAGCAAAGAAAAAAATAAAAAATTAATTTTTTTCAAAAGCACTTTATAAACGTAAAAATAAACAGGACCATACTCAATGCAAAGAACAATTTATTTAATAGTTTTTTTTTTTTAATTTAGTACATATTCATTTAGGAGGATCATCATATACCCCAATAATAATCCTTGGCCCTCCTTTATTTTATTTTTACTTCTGGTAGTAATAAAAATATTTGATGTCATTTTTTAAATCCATGTCAAGTAAGTATTTTAGCAGCTGAGATCTTTCGTACATAGACTCACGAGGATATGAAAAATATTCTTGAAAAATGGAGCCACACTTATCTTATCCATATTTAAACTTTTTTAAATTTCAAAATGAGATCAAATAATTAAATCTAATCTTATAAACATGCGGTGCATAAAAATGATTTAACTAAAAGATGCATGTCTGTACTCGTTTCAAAAGCTGCCACTGGCACTAGGGTTGTTTTTTTTTTTTTTTTTCCCTCCCTAAGGAAGAAGTGTTTGATCATTAATTTGGTTAATCTAGCTAATTAACAGGTTCTCACATGCTCACATGATAGTGATGCAGCCATGCAGGCACTAGGGCACCCATTTTTATGGGAAGAACAGTGCTAGCTAGTAGGTAGGCATGGTCACGTGGATCAGAAGGGAACTAGGCATTTGCTGCAAGACGAGAAAAGATGATTTTACGCGTAGAGAGCTGGAAAGGAATCTACTCGTGATCGGATCATGGAGTAAGAGGGGAGAGAGACATTGAAAGCAGTGAAGGAAGCGTCAAAGGATGTTTAGCTGTCAATCCCTCCAAACCCTTCTCACGGGGGAAGTTTTATTTACATCTCTCACATTCTCTCTCCCCCTCTCGCCGTCATCCATTTGTCCCTCTCCCAGGTAATTCCAAAATATACCCATATACACCCAAGCTACATTCTGTTTCTTCTTCTTTCATTATTCATTATTTCTCAATCTAATTTGATATGTACAGGAGCCTCCTTTTGCTGATATGGACTATCAATCTGCAAAATGATGATGGTAAATCACCACATTATTTATAAGTGGTGATCCTCAACTCTATATATAATATCACATGATGCAAGGCACGTGTAGTTTCATGCAAATAGATATATTTATATACTGTTCACAATTTAAATTACGAGTCTCATGGGAGAAGTTTAGTATAAAATAGTAATGTGTGAAGTTTTATTTAACAATTTAATTCCTAGAGTTTAGATCTTATTTAAAAAAAAAGGGGTTTGAATATTACCATTCTTAAACTACGAGTCTCTGCAATTCTTAATCGAAGAATTTGAGAGGGTGCATAACATATCCCTAATAGCTTGAAACTAATATGAGATTAAATATGATTCACCACCCTGGAATTGAGGGAATTATGTGAAAATTAAGGAGGTTTTTTTTTCCATTGAATAATTCAAAACTAATAAAAACGTACTATAGTTCCAAGATATATAAATTGGATAATTGTTGATGAACCAATTTATATAATCGCCGATGGTGATACTATAATATTCTCGGTAACTATATGATTTCGAATTTGAAAATAAATACCATTCATATAAAGATATCTCAGATTCAATCTTTACACACACACACAAAGACAAATAAAGGTAGGTGTATATTTGAGATTAATATTTGAAACTATTTTTTTATATAAAAAACAAGAAAAAAGATGGTTAAAATTGTAAATTTACTACAGAATTATGATTTCATTTGAGGAAACGGGAGGATCCATGCAGGAAACGAACAAGCAATGATAGAGTTGGAGAGGTCATCTTCTGGTTATAAAATCCTCAAAAGCGTGCAGTGAAAAAATAAGCAAGGGAGAGGCATCTAATCAAGGTAGAAGGCGGAAAAGAAGAATGTCTTCCAAGAAGAAAAAGAAGGCAGCTCTTTACGAGAAGCTACGTGCCGCTACCAATTCTAATGCTGTAAACGCCTGTACCCCCTTCAAGCTTTAATTAGTTTCAGTTCTTAATTTCCTCTTCCTCTTCCTCTTCCTCTTCCTCTCCTTTTTTTAAATTATATATATATATATAGTTCCGATCTTCTTTGTGAACCATAAATTAGTAATCTTACAATCGTGCAATCTTTGGGTTTTTTTTTCACACTTTGTTACAATTAATTGGTGATTTTGATAGATGAACAAAACCTCAATCATAGTAGATGCATCAAAATATATAGGAGAGTTGAAGAGAAAGGTGGATAGACTAAACCATGAGATTGGAACATCTTCAACCCCTCAAAATTCATTATCTGCGGTGCGAGTATATTCACTACAATTCCCCCTTTTTTTTTGTTCTTAAATTTCTTATATTTTCAATTCTTATACACTTTGTGGAAGTCTTCAATTACTTTTCCACTTAATATTTCTTTTCATATATACTTCAGCAGGTTACGGTGGAAACACTAGAAAAGGGTTTCCTTATTAATGTATTTTCAGGAAAGAATTGTCCTGGTTTACTTGTCTCCATACTTGAAGCCTTTGATGAACTAGGCCTTGATGTGCTTGATGCTAGGGTTTCTTGCGAAGACAACTTCCTACTGGAAGCAATTGGTGGAGACCAAGTAAGAAATTGCATTCTTTATCAGTGTTCTAATTTTATCAACTAAACAATTTCTTGTTTTGCAAGTATAATATTTACATTTACTTGTTAAATGCGCTGATATTATATACTTTATGTCTCAAGCATCATTCTCAAAATTAATAAACAGCAACCAAACAAAATTGTTCTCACTTGTGCAACTTAGAAACAACGTTTGAACCACATGTTTTGGACTTGCTACAGTACACAATAATGGGTGGACAGCATTGGAATACAATAGTTATCCATTGAGCAATTTCATGAGAAACAAACGATGCTAACTAGGATTGTAGGCACAATCCATGCTTCTATGTCTATTTTTGGTTTGTAGCAGTGGCTTGGAATGGTTGCAATCTATTATCTTTTAGCCAGAGTAGAGAAGTATTTAGAGGGGTGTATCGTGGGCTTCCCTAATTTTTTTATCCTTTTCAAGAGTTTTATCAACGAATCTCCGCTTACCAAAAAAAAAAAAAACAATTCATCCATCTATATTTGATAGAAAAATTACTATACTAAATTTTTTGCATCAAATATTTTTTTCATTTTACAGAACCAAGGCCATGATGCTCAAGTCGTGAAACAAGCAGTGCTACAAGCAATCCATAACTGGAATGGAGGGAGGTAGCTGGCTAGTGAGCGAGAATGACCCAAATCTTTTGCTCCCCTGTCTTTCATTGCGCTACTGCGAAATCGGGATTTGTAAAATGAATTCCAAATTCCAAATTAGTAGTTAGTAAATATGGGCAGCAATGGGCTTTTGGCTATTAATTTTCGGTATTTAAGCAAGTTTTACCTCCAATGATCTATACATATATTTGAACTTAAAATGCATAGAATTCGTC
>Ga0325414_1002673_pt1 | contig 18179 bp, 4 predicted proteins | sample PopdelMetagenome_8_FD_206183 | JGI IMG/M metagenome (GOLD analysis project Ga0325414, IMG submission 206183) | Populus deltoides microbial communities from Bellville, Georgia, United States - Leaf-PdKOR-R3 | ecosystem: Host-associated > Plants > Phyllosphere > Phylloplane/Leaf | place: USA... | reverse complement strand
GGCAGTCGCCAATTGTTATATCATCTTAGTGAATGTTTTTTCTTTAATGAAAATATGATGTTTACGCAAATATATTGTTCACGTTTCATGTAGAATATTCTAATGTTAGTTTTTGACAAAAAAAAAAAAATATCATGTCATATATATGTTTTAATGTATCTTTTTTTTTTTTTTTTTTGCTGATAAAAAATGATTTTAATTTTTATAAAAAATTAATTAAAATACAAGTAATTCATATAAAATATAAGATGGTACAAAATATAAAAGAAATAAAATTAATCTTTTCAAGGTATCATGCAACTCAAAAATATATATAAAACATCAATCACTATGTAAAAAACAAAACTATATAAATTTTTTTAAGAAATAAAAAGAGGGTATAAATCAATATTTAAATACAAAAAATTAACTGGAAAAGGTAAAAATTTTTAAAAAAAGGTCAAATATTGATGGGTCAAGCCCATATGCTTGGTTTGAAGCAAAAACCTAGGCGCAATGGCCCTCGAAGCCCAAGCTCGCACCTAAAATTACTTTTTTTTCCCATTAGAAGTAAATGAAATGTTGTTCGCTCTATTTTTTTTTTTTTTAGAAAGGGTGACAGGTCAAACAACCTCTTGCCTACTAGTTCAATTTCTTGTCACTTCCATTAACTGAAAAACTGAGGACCAAGATTTCAAACCCCAAAAACCAATTTTCAAGTCTTTTTTACCTAAATCACCTAAAAAACACTATAACAACTCCTTAAACCATCTAAAAACCTAAAATAACCCTTGAAATTACTAAAAAAAAACAACAACCTAATCCAAAAAAATATAAGCATACCCTATCTACTTTTTTTAGCTTGTGTAGAGACAACAATACCATCATCCATCATCACACTCTTTTCATCAAATGAAACCTTTGAACACCAAGCTTGATTATTTTGATTGCAAGATCATGATAATAGACATTTTCTCTTTACCACCATTTTCCAGTGAGTTTCTCTCTCATATCTCAAAGTTAGGGATTTAAAAATAGACCAAAATAAAATTTTTAGTGAAATTAGGATTTTCCATGGCTTTTCTCTACCTTTTAGATTTCTATTCCTTACCTTTATTTTTTTTTTTCTCTTTCTACCCCAGATTCAAACTTAATCTTATCTAGTTAGGCCTAAAATGGTTCAATGAAAAAAGAAATAAAAATCAAAGGAAAAAAGGAGAAAAATATGGTAGAAAATGAAAAAAAAAATGATGGAACAACATCAATGTTCATATGAATAGTTATGCCTACTCCATTTGTTGTCTTTTTATCCCAATTTCGAACTTAATCTCATCAAATTATACTTAAAAGGATTTGATTGAAAGAGAAATAAAAATCAGAGGACGAAAAAAAACAATAAGGCAAGAAATAAAAACAATAACAGATGGAGCAACATCACTCGTGTGAATAGTGATGTCGACTCCATTTATTTTTTTCAATTTCTAATAAAAAATGGTTTTCAGTTTTATAAAAACTTCATACAAATAAAAATAATTCATATAAAATATAAGAGGACACAAATGTAAAAGAAATAAAATTAATAATTTCAAGGTATCATCTAACTAAAAAAAATATAAAAGATCAATCACTATGTAAAAAACTAAACTACATAAAATTATTAAGAAATAAGAAAGAGGATATAAACCAATATTTTTTAAAATATTTAACTGGAAAAGGTAAATTACTAAAAACAAAAGAGGCCAAGTGTAGACGGGCCAAGACCACATACATGACTTGTAGCAAAAACTTGGGTGTGCCTGTGCCTTGAATCTCATGCTCGCACATGGATTTTTTTTTTTTGTATTTTTCCATCAAGAGAGGATGTTGTGTCGTTCACTTGTTTTTTTTTCTTTTTTCTTAGAGACGGTGATAGGTCTCCTATAATGGCAGGCGACCTACACCTGCTGGATCAATTTCAGTCACCTTTGATGACTAAAAAATCAGTTACAATTAAGGTCCTAGTTTTTGGACCCCAAAACCTAATTTTCAAGTCGTTTTTTTTTTACCTAAAACCATCTAAAAAAAGGCCATAACAACCTCTATAAACCACATAATAACACAAATAAACCCCAAAAAAACTCAAAAAATTAAGAAAATCTAAACGAACCCTGATCTACTTTGTTTTGTCATGTGTATAGGCAAAAATCACCACCAGTTCCTCTTATCAAATAGAACACTTGGACACTAAGTTTGACCATTTTGGTTGGTTAAATTGTGACAATCCACTATTTTCTCTCTCTACCATTATTTTCCAATGAGTTTCTCTCTCCTTTATCAAAGCCAAGGACTGAAAAATGGACCAAAATGAAAATTGTCATGAATTTAGGATTGGTTATGGTTTTCTCTAACTTTTACCTTTTTGTCCCCTAACTTCTTCTTTTTTTTGTATTTCAACCTCAATTTCAGACTTAATCTCATATAATTAGACCTAAAAGGATTCAATTGAGAAAGAAATAAAAATTAGAGGAACAATTAGGAAAAAGTATAACAGAAAATGAAATGAAAAAAAAAACAGATGGAGTAACATCATTGCCCATATAAATAGTGATGTTAACTCTATTTGCTGTCTTTCTAGCTTAATTCCAAAATTAATCTCATCTAATTATACTTAAAAGGGTTTAAATGAAAGAGAAATAAAAATTAGAGGAAAAAAAACAAAATAATATATGGGGTAGTAGAACTGTTCATATAAATATTGATGTCGACTCTATTTTTTTTATTGCTAATAAAAATTGGTTTTTAGCTTTAGAAAAACTTTATACAAATAGAACTATTTCATATAAAATATAAGAGGATACAAATGTAAATAATAATAATAATAATCTATTCAAGGTATCATCCAACTAAAAATAAAAAATAAAAGATCAATCACTATGTAAAAAACAATACTACATCAATTTTTTTTAAGAAATAAGAAAGATGGTATAAATCGATATTTAAATAAAAAAATAACTCAAAAAGTGAAAAAAGAAACAAAAAAAGAAAGAAAAGAGGTTAGGTGTTGATGGGTTAGGCCCACGTGAATGGCTTGCAGCAAAAACCTAGGCATGTTTGGGCTTCGAAGCCCATGCTTGTGTCTGGATTTTTTTTTCCATCTTCCATCAAGAGTAGATGACGCATTGTTTGCTCATGTTTTTATTTTTTTAGAGTAGGTGATGGGTCCTCTATAGTGGCATGTGATCTATCGCCTGTAATGACAAGTGAGCTATTCTAGCAGATTCAATTTCTAGTCACATCCGGTGACCGAAAAATTAGAGTCCAAGTTTTTAGACCCTAAAAACTCATTTTTCATGTTGTTTTTACATGAAACCACTTTAAAAACACCATAATAACCTCCATAAACCATTTAATAACCCAAACAAACCCCAAAATTACACAAAAAAACTAATCTTAAAATCTAAACGGACCCCGATCTATTTTTTTTGGCAAGTGTAGAGGAAAAAACCCACCAAACAACACATTCCTCTTATCTAATGGAACCTTAGACACTAAGCTTGGCTATTTAGTTGGGAAAATTATTAAATTGACCACTTTCTCCTTCCATCACCATATTCTAGTGAGTTAATATCTACTTTCTCAAAATTAGAGACTGAAAAATGGACCAAAATGAAAATTATTGTGAATTTGCGATTGATTATGGTTTTTTTTCTACGTTTTACATTTCTTTCCCCTACCTTATTTGTCTTTTCTATCCCATTTTCAAACTTAATTTCATCTAATTAGACCTAAATGGGTTCAATCGAAAGAGAAATAAAAATTAAAGGACTAAAAAAGGGGGAAAAAACTGATGGAGAAACCCACTAATCTATTTTTTTCGGCAAGTGTAGAGGAAAAACACACCAAACAAACCCCACAATCTATGATTAAAAAAAATAAAGGAGGATGGAGGAGCATTTATTCATATGAATAGTGATGCCTACTCCATTTATTTTCTTTTTATTCCAATTTCTAACTTAATGTCATCTATTTATACTTAAAAGAGTTCAATCTAAAGAGAAATAATAATATAAAAAAAAACAGAGAACAAAAGAGAAAACATATATGGCAAAATATGAAAAAAACTTAAAAGATAGAGCATCATCACTATTCATCTTAATAGTGATGATGACTCCATTTATTTTTTATTGCTAATAAAAAAAGATTTTTATTTTATAAAAAACTTCATATAAATAAAAGTAATTCATATAAAATATAAGAGGATACAAATATAAAAGAAATAAAACTTATCTTTTAATGTGTCATCCAACTAAAAAAATATAAAACATCAATTACTATGTAAAAATAAAAAATACATCAATCTTTTTTTAAAAAAATAAGAAAGATGGTATAAGTCAATTTTAAATAAAACTAATTAAAAACAAGAAAACGAAAGAAAAGAGAGTTGATGGGCCAAGCCCATACGCTTAGCTTGAAGGAAAAACCCAAGCGCTTCGAAACCTATGCATGTGCCTGAATTTTGTTCACTCCTTTCTTTTCTTTTTTTTTGTGGGCAACAAGTCGTCAGTTGGTTCCAATGACTGTAAAGTCAAGGTTCAAGTTTTAGACTCCCAAAACTTTTTCTTTTCAGGTCTTTTTTACCTTAAACCACCTCAAAAACACTATAACAACCTCCATAAACCACCTTACAACCCTAAAAAAACCTCAAAATCATTTAAATAACAACACATCTAAAAAATCTAGATGGATCATAATCTACCTTTTCTAGCATGTGTATAGGAAAAAACCACCACCATCACGTTTCTTTTATAGAATGGAATACTTGGACAACAAGCTTGGCCGTTTTGATAGGTAAAACCCCGATAATTAACCACTTTCTCTCTCTACTATTATTTTTCAATAAATTTATCTCTCCTCTCTCAAAGTTAGGGACTGAAAAAATAAAAAAAATGAACTCTTAAACCTAAAAAAAAATTATTGTGAATTTAGAATTGGCTATTGTTTTTCTTTGTCTTTTACATTTTTATCCCCTACCTTTTATTTTTTTTTCTTTCTATCCAAATTTCAAACTTAATACCATTTAATTATACTTAAAATGGTTCAATTGAAATTAAAATAAAAACGAGGGTTCAATTGAAAGTGAAATAAAAATCAGAGGATAAAAATGAAAAAATATAACAAAAAATAAAATAAAATAAGAGGTGAAGCAACGTCACTATTAATATGAAGAGTGATGTCTACTCTATTTGTTGTTTTTTCTATCCTAATTGCAAACTTAATCTTAATTAATTAAGACTTAAAAGGGTTTAGTCGAAATAAAAATTAGAGGACAAAAAAATCATATTATGATTAATATGGTATTGATCAGCTCAACATTAATACTTAGAAAGAATCAACCATTATTGAGATTCCACTAACTTCACATCACTTCTTTTTGCTTGGTTTCATCGGCAGCTAGCTTCTCTTGAACTTCCCACATTGCCTGTACTCTCAAGAGTACTCAAGTTATCAAGAAGATCATACCAGATTGTTTTTGCATTAGATAATAGTTGGAATAATATTGCAATGCACACCAAACAGACCTTGATTTGTTGCGATCACAACTGGGGCAATTGCATGACTCTGGCTAGCAACAACACCTGCACCCAAAACTACACATGATAATGTTACAACGAACATAGTTAATCATGGCTATGCAACTCTTTTCCGATTAAAACAATTAATGCTCGACCAGTAGCTAGGGGTGATCCTTTGCATTTCTTACTTTCAAATTTATGGCTTATATATCCCCTTTTATCTGTGTTTCCTCTTAGCTCAACTAGATGTGGCAATAATCGTGTCACAGTAATTACTACCTGTATTTCATATTTAAACAAAAACAAACCTCATTTTGTCTCGTTTCTTTTCCAAGACTTTCAAGTTCAAAGCTTCACTAACAGGAGCTGGCCATTAATATCGAAACCCCAGCTAATTGAGAGTTCTTGGCCATAAACCACAGCCAGGGCGGAGCTAGGAATTTTTCAGTCCTGAGCTATTAAATAAATATATGATTTTTTTAAAGATAAATCATTAACTCATTTACATGAATTTTTAAAGTTAACAGGAAAGTTTTAATTCAAATACACTATTTAAAATATTAAAAAATAAATTTAAAAGTATATAAAAATTAAAATGAAAGTAAAAATAAACTCATTATTAAAGTTACATCCTTCAATGTTTTGTGGAATATAATTCATCTATAATCGAATCTGAATCGATAATGTAACAATCCCTCAACCGGGATAAAATAATAATCTCATGTCAACTGAAAAACGAAGTAATTAAATTTTTTTCCTCTCTCAATTCCTCCTTCCTTCACTTGATTCTTCCTTAAATTAGTATTTTATAAGTTGCACATTGTAAGTTTACAAGGTTATTCTCTCACTTTTCTTATTTTTTTTCCTTGGATTTTTTTTTATGTTTTCCCCTTACTTTTCACTCTTTCTCTCTCGTCTTTTCTTTTCTTTCTTTTTCTATTCTATTTCTGCTCAGTCAGCAACATATAAAAGTAAGGAAGAATTGATTTGTTTTATTTTTTAATAGCAAATAACCATTTTACCCTTAATGAGTCATTTTGCTTTTATTTGACCTTTTTTTTGTTAGAACTATCAAACTCTGTTCATTCTAAAATTTAAACTAGATTTTATTCAATATATTTTAAGATCCCTTGTAAAATTTCAGCTCAATCTGATGGTCAGATTGAAAATTACACCCAATAACATCAAATTGTGATTTTTTTTTATCAAATTTCAGAATTTCTCCAAAAATTCTGAAACTTTAACCCAATCTAAAACATCATATTAGAAGGCTTCACATAAATTTTCAGAATTTTTTAATACATCAATTATAAATTATAAATTTTCTTTACATAAAACTAGTATAAAAATATTGATAAAATATTTACCTAAGCTAAAGCCCAGTACCCTAACCCATTCATGCCTCCGCCCTTGACCACAGCAACCCCTACATGGCATTCAAAATCGGTCCCACAGCAACCTTAAAATCTCTGTTTCCTCCAACAATAACACATAAAATGTTTTTTTTTATCAAAGAAAGCCAGTGTTATTACCCTCATAATCTGTTTGCACGTAATTTCCTCTGACAGCAAAGGCATTGGCAGCCTCTATTTACATTTTTTTTTTCATACACCAAAAACGTGGCCCTATCATATTGCTATTGGAGCTAGTTTAAATTCCATTTATTACAACATGCTAGTTCATCAATGCATCGTTTTCCAAATCATATTAATTGCGTTCTTAATTGGCCATATTAACTATGACTCTCTAATTTACTATCCATCCCAATTGACAATTCATGGAAAGGCTATTTATTTGGATCGATTCTGGCTCTCTCTCTCTCAAAGAGGTGTCCTCCACCTTTTCATACTATTCATAGAAAGGTAATTTTAGGTTTAAACTTTGAAATGGTATGGGGGGAGTTATATAACCTTACTTTTATAGTCTAAAATATTGAGCCTTTCCGTTAAAATAAGGGGGGAAAGGCCTTTAATCCATAATTAAGAGCTTTAATTAATGCAGTCACGATGACCTACAAAAACTTTTTGGGCGTTAAGCCATACAAATATTATAGTGCATGGAGCAAGCTAGGAAATTCTTGTCCGATTACCGGATAAATACAATTCTATAATTAATTATGCAGCCGGAGCATAATCATAGCCACCATCGTCGTCGTCATCACCCTCCATGGATACTACAGGAGCATAGTCATAATCTCGATCTTCATCATCACCATCACCTTCAAGGCATGCTGCTGGTGCATAATCAAACCCATCATCTCCATCTGCATGGCGACGAATGCTCCAAGAGGCAATATTAATGGTCTTCGACATAGGATTCTTAATTTGGAGCGAAGGAAGATACAAGAGCAAGATTAATTTGGGCTAGAAAGAAAGAAACGTTGGTGGTTTTAATTGTGCTTGGGAGTAACTTGGAGGGGAGGAGATGTGGTGCTTGTATACATAGAGGAGGAAGTAGTGAAGAGAAAGTGGTGGACTCATTTGGACACAAGTCGACCACGTGAGGATTGTGGAAGATTGGCTGAAGGGATGTGCTGTGTGCATGGCCTTGTGCCTATGACAGGCGGTAGTGTTAAGAAGTAAAGGCAACGTCTTTTACTAAACTGCTGAAAACAGCCATAAATTAGATATTTGAAACATCCGGTTTAATAAATTATGACAAAACATCGATCATATTCAAAGAATACATGTTGTCGAGTCGCAACTCGTTGATTCGATGTTTAAAACATCTAATTATCTATCTAGTTATATGTCTTTGCGTGAAATATTGAAGTTCAAAAACTATTTCAAGACATTTTGTTTTGATATTCCATGGAAATTCCCCAAGAACACGTGGAAAAGTATCTGCCATGTGGTTCAGCCACCTAAACACCCAAGTGACAGTTCAGATCCATGTCATTGGAGCCCTTATTCGTGGAAACTTGATAGCATTTGATCATGTGTGAGAAATGGTAGAAAGCATCTTTGAGGGCGTGGTTTTGTCGAAAAAGAAGAAAGAAAAAAGGTGAGATCTTTTGGCGGTGGGCTGGTGCTGCCAAATTGGTGGTCCAGTGGACCCCCAAATTGGCGGTCTATTATCCTACTTTGGAATTACGGGTTTAATTAATAGCCACAATAAAAAGAAGATTATGAATCATTGATGGCAATATCAGGTGATCAAACATATCTGACAGACGGAGGCTCATCTGATAAAAAAAAAAAAAAAGTATTTGGAAGCAACTCTCGAAAGATAAAATACGTGTCATTTGAATATATATATATATATATATATATATATATAGACACACACACACACACACATGGAAGCAACTCTCGAAAGATAAAATACGTGTCATTTGAACACACACACACACATATGGAATTCTTCTCAATTTTAATTCTACATTTACATACAAAATACAGAAAATTAGAATGTTAAATATTATAACTTTATTAGTTTAATTTGACGTCGAAACCAGCAATGTTGAACTTGTCCAGGGGATTGTGAAACAGTTGGTTCCCTGATGATGTGGCAAATTAATGTCCATGAAAAACAATGCCCAGCTTGGGTCATATTTAATATAATAAAAGAATATGTCAATTTTAAAAGAATTGGTAATACTAATTAAATATTTAATAAAATAAATTTTTATATATATATATATATATATGAATTGATAAAATATAAAAGAATTGTTAATATTAATTAAATACTTAAATGAAAAGATAATATTTCCCGTAAAAGCAAAAAACAGCTGGATATCCAAATATTTAACCTTGATTTATTTTAATTCATGTGTTTGTTTATCTTAGAAGTTTTTTTTATTAACAAGAAAAATTGATTTTTATTTTTATAAATTTCTCATCCAAATAAATTGTATTTATATATCAAATGTAAAAGAAAAAGAATAAAAATCACTTTCAAATATTATAAAATATAAAAAATTAAAAATAATAACTAACATTTAAAAAGTATGAACTATAAAATCTAAGAAATAAGATAGAGATAGAGAGAGTATTAATTTGAATTTAAATCAAAAAATTAGTGAACTAAAAATTTAAGAGAAAGTTGCCAGTTCTTTTTAAAACCTAAAATAGAAAGTTGATTTCTCTCTTAAAATCCAAAGACATATGAGTATGTAAATATTTAACTATGATTTTTTTTCTTTTAATTTATATATTTTTATGTTTTTTTCACTTAGGTGAATAATTTTTATTTTTGAAAATACATTATAAAAATATAATTTATTTATATCAAATCTAAAGAAAATTTAAAAGATAAATTAGAACAATCTCTTTGAAACATTAAAAACTACAAAATAATAAAACGTAACTTTTTAAATATGAAAAAAAAAAATCAAAGAGAGAGAGAGATGGGGGGTTATTAATTGAAATTTTAAAAAAATAATGCAAAGTAATAATATATAAAAAAAATAGGGAGTGGATTGATTAAATTTTTGAAAAAAAAAAGTTCAGACGTTGATGAGTCTGCCCCACGTGTCTAGCCATAAAAAGAAAGCCTAGAAACACCTAGGTCAACACTTGTTTTTTTTTTTTTCCTCAAGAGCAAATGACCTGTTATCAATTTTCTTAAAAAAAAAAAAAACAAACAAAACTAGATGATAAGGCACCTCCAGTGACAAGTAACTTGTCGACTACTGAGATTCTGTTTAAATCGAGCCACCCTTGTAGCGAACAAATAACTAGAGGGGATGGCCTAAAAATTCATTACCCCATTATTTGTTATTTAAAAATTCTAAAAAACATTATAAAAATTTATATAAATCATATGTCAGCTGCGAAACATTCTAAAATCACTCAAAAAACAAAATGAAATTTAAATAAGAAATTAATTCAAAGTAAGAAAATGCATAAAAAATAAGGAGGGTATGAATTTAATTTTTTTTTCAAAAAATAATCAAAATAAAAAAAAATCAGGCATTGATGGGTCAGCCCAACATGCATGCTGTGAGACCTAAACTTTTATCTCAAACCCAAGCCCAAGTCACCCCAAACCCAACCTAAGTTAACCTAGATATATAAGAAAAGTTGAAAGAGAATTATTTTTCTCTTTTTTAGTTCTTGTGGCTGATGTGACACTTCCCTCATCAAACCAATGATTTCAATTTTTTATCTTGAATTTTTGGGTTCAAGAAATATGAAATTAGAAAGCAAGTGGTTCTCTCTCATGATACTTTCGATTATGGTTTGTTTATGGAAAGATTAAAAAATAAATTAAGATTTATAAAGATTTGAAGTTTATGTTGTTAATATTGATTAATAATTATTATGTGTTTAAAGTTAAGCGATTGATTTTGAGTGTCTTGTTAGAAATAAAGATTTATTAATTGATTTGTTATAAGTTAAGAAATTTGTTTAAAATTTTCTATAAAATCTGAACATAATGGCCTTGAGGTTGAAAATGATAAAATTTTATTTTGGTCCTTATTTATAAAAATTACAATTTAGTCCCTAAACTTTGAAAAATTATAATTTGACCCCTGAAATGTATTTTGGAATTCTAGGTAGTATTGTTATGAGGTTAAGGATGATTAATCTCAATTTGATAATTGATTTGTGTAGTTTTTTTATAGTCCCTCCATTTAAGATATTTACAGTTTAGTCCCTAAACTTTGAAAAAATTACAATTTGATCCTTGGAATGTAAATTGAGATTCCGAACAGAATTGAGATGAATGATGAGTGAAATTTCAGAATGGTTATGTATTTCTAAAATTTATAGTTTGGTCACCCAATTCTAGTAAAATTATGTTTTAGTCCCTGGTTTCTAAAAATTATCTTTTTAGTCCCTAAACTTAGGAGACTAAACTTGATTTTCTTTTATGCATTGGAATCTTTTATTTGTGTTGCTTTAAGTTATTTTTTAGTATATTTTGTATATTCATTGTGGGTGCTTTTAATGATTCTTAATAGGATTTTCATATCTTTCATCTGATATTCCTTTTATTTTTATATTTTCAAGTAAGTGAGATAATATTGAATATGCATATAATATACAAGTAAATATGTATATTTATTATATGATGAGTATAATTAGTTAATTTCTTGAATATTTATATTTGTTGCTTTAATTGTTTAGTACTCATCTATTATTAAATTTACACTCGTATTTTGTTAAATTAAATTTTATGTGATATAAATTGTTTTGATAATTATGTAAATATCTATTATGTCTTAATATAGAACTTGTTAGTAACTAGGGAGAGTAGTTGTTTATATATATATATATATATATATATATATATATATATATATATATATATATATATATATATCCAAGTTCACCATCACCAGGATAGCAAAGTGGCATTCAAGCAACTTCATTTTATATTGTATATATTTAAAATAATGACACGTGGTGGGATCCTACTTCTTGTCGTTCAGCAAAGTTAGTTATATGCACAGCGTAGCATACAGTAGTGTTGAAAAGTATCCATATATGTGCCGTGCCCCCTTATTGATTTAGCTCCTCTCAGGCATTATTAGAACCTAACATAATTAATTTGAATGTTATGCAGCCAGCCTCGATTAATTAACTATGCTGAGAGACTAACCGATTGAATGTTTAAACAACGTTTTCCTAGTATTGTAGTCTAAGAAGATGGGCCTGCAGATCGTGCATGAGTTGGTTTCTACTGCTAGTGTTTTAGTCCAAGATAGTGGCACTATAATTGGCTTTGTTATACGATTATTTATTTATTTTTTTTTTTGCATTTTCTAATCAGATGTTTTTAGGTCTTCAACATTCATGCAAAATTAAATCACTAAATATTTGAGGTCTTCCGAACACATACAAAATGGAAGGCCTGGTTTGATTTGAGCTGGGTCTAGGTTCAAAACCAGTCCTAGTTGAATGCCATTGAATGGAAGAAAAAGGTGCCTAAGCTGGCCGAATAAAAAAAGCCCCGCCATCAAGGGTGGAATGCTTTGGTTGTGGGCTATATTCCAAGTAAAGATTTTATCACTAATCCTTTATACTAAGAATTCATTTGTTTGATATAAAATAGTTTTTTGAAAATTATTTTTTAATTTTTCTTGTATTTATTTATTATTAGACATATTGATCAATAAAAAATACTTTCCAGATAAATAAAAATTTAGCTCGGTTTTTAAGAAAGTACTTTCCTTTTATTTTAGGAGGAAAACATTTTCCAGAAATTATGAGAAATTTAAAAATATCATATTATTTGCTGATTATAACAAATTTCGTCTTTAAATTTTTTATTGTTATATATTTTTTTTTGAATTTTTTATTTTTATATTAACTTTGGTTTTTATTTTTATGATTGTTATTTGCTTTTATCTTATTATTTTTTTAATTGAAATTTTTTTATCTATCAAATTTAGTCCTCATTATTTTGATTGTTGCTTATTTTATTTAAAATAATTTATGAAATTTTAATTATTATTATTTTAATTTCATCATCTTTAAATTTTTTATCTGTTAGATTTGATCTCCATTATTTTGATTGTTATTTATTTTATTTGAAATAATTTATGAAATTAATTTTTTTTCAATTTCATTCTCATTCAACTTTTTAATTTATAAGATTTGTTCCTTATTATTTTAATAAATTTAAAAACAAAATATTAATAAGTTATTTTCTAGTTCATTTCCTCTTGAAAGTGTTTCCCAACTTATTTTCATGACACTACCAAACATAAAAAAATAATTCATTTTTTAGGAATCCACTTTCTAAAAAGAAATTACTTTTCAGTGAACAAACGAGACCTAATATTAAATAAGTCCAAGTTACATTTAACTAAATTAGCTAAAAAATATTTTTTTATCCATCAAATCACTCATCTTTTTTTGAATTAAATTCTATATTTTTTTTAGTTAAGAGAGCCATAGTCGAAAATCATATCCCTTCTCATGCTAGATTATTTCTTGTTTCCCTACGTATTCAACTCATAAAATTTAACATATCCGATACTATCTATCATACAAATTCAATTTAATTTTATTGTAATTACTAAAGTATTGCTTTAAACTTTAAAAAATATTAAATTTCATCTTCTTCTTATATATGTACAACCTGCTTGAACACAATATTATTAAATTAACATATTACATATAAATGTTTTATATGAGATTAACCTTTCACATAGTGTATTTGAATTAAAACTTTATTGTTAACTTCACAAATTTATATTAACGAGTTAATAATTGATTTTGAAATTTTTTTTATATATTTGCTTAGTAGCTTAGGATAGAAAAAATTTCTGGGTTGGTACTTGCCCGCCATGAACCATTTTGCTCCACCTCACATTTATAAATCAATTCAATTGCAGGAGATCTTCTGCATCATAAGAAGAGCCAGGATTAAACATTCATGCAAAATTAAATCACTAAAATATTTGAGGTCTTCTGAACACTTACAAAATGGAAGGCCTGGTTTGATTTGAGCTGGGTCTAGGTGCAAAACCAGTCCTCGTTGAATGCCATTGAAATTTGAATGAAAGAAAAAAGTGCCTCAGCTGGCGGAACAAAAAAGCGCCGCCATGAGCCCTTTTGCTCCACCTCACATTTATATACAAAAGTCAAAACTTTCGGTGAATGTTTTGATTTGCAGCTAGAGCATTGAATTCAATCTTTCAACAATGGAGAATATCAGCAGAGGAGACTCAATGGAAAGGAGCAGCCATGGGGTAGTTTCCCACGTTCGCTGACACCAATATTTATCAAATTTGACTGCTCTTACCTCCATGGCACCATTACTGCCCTGTACGTTTCTTTACCGACTCTAAAGTTTCTATTTGTATGCTTGAAAACTAAATCTTTCCTTATGCTTGCTTATTATTTGTTGTTTTGAAGTGCAGGAAACTTTAGATCTTACAGATGTAATTAATTCCGAATGATCTTCGGACCTTGACTTACCTCACCCACCCATTTGTATCGTTTAAACCTTCCATTTAAATGGATAATTTGATCAAGGTGTAGCATTCTTGATATTATGGTTCTAAATAAGCATAAGCTACTGGAGAATTTAGGTCAAAATTGCTCGAGAGGTACCGTGTCGTCTCCATCTGGTGGTAAATACCTGCACTCTATTCTAAATTATAATCTCAAACATAATATGGTTTAAGGAATAATAATATAAAAAAAGGGGAATAATAATTAAAAAAAAGACACAATTGCGCCAAAAATTGCTAAATTATATGGTTTAAGGAAAGAATAATAGAAATAGAGATATAAATTAAATTAATTAAATAAAAATATATTATGTAAGGATGTATATATTAAAAATATTATTAAAAAATAAAAAAAATTATTTAAAAAAATAAAAGTTGATCTATATAAAAGATAAAAAAAATTGTAAATGAATTAGATAAAATCTTCAAATTTAAATGTATAATTAAAAAAATAATCATCATCTAAAGGAGGCTCTCCAAAGAAAATAAAAGAGAAAAGATGTACTAATTTAAATATAAATTAAAAAAATTTAAAGAAAAAACCATAAAAAAATTATTAATTAAAAAAAAAAGAAAAGGTCAGGCGTTGCTAGAACGCCTGACTCATTTTGTCTGGGCACTGAATAAAATTCATCCAAATGTGTGAAAGGCTTGATAAAATCAAAGCTGGTTTTCAATGAAGAAAAAGAAAAATGATATCGAGAAAAGTCATCAATATTAATCGGAATGGGACATATGTATTGTCTAAAGGCAAATGAGTAATTATAATAAGAAAAAAAGAGAAAATAATAATAATAAAAAAATCTTGGAAGCACATTAAAACTCCAATTATAACATCATTAGTACCTTCATAAAGATTTTAACGAAACGAATTTAATAACACTAATGAAGGTAACTAATGGTGATTGAAATGAGTCCCACGTATTGTTAAAAGATAAGTAAATTGGCTACCAATTATGTTCCATTTGAATCATTGTTAATGATATTTTTTGATATTATTAAAAAACATTTATTAAGATTTTTTTAATGATAGCAGTAACATTATTACGAAAACTCGAATAAGTCTTAAGATCTTTGGTTTTTTTTTTTCTTGTGTTTTTTATATACTCATTATAATTTGTGTCAGCCTCTGTTTAACAATTTATTTGAATAGTAACATTTCACATTAATTAATATTTTTTTTTCCACACCATTTCAATCATTAATAATTTTCCAGAACTAGTGGTGATGCATAACCGACTTTGATGCTAGCCAATCGAGCCAAGTTGAATAAATATTTGCAGTCAATTTATTTCTGGATACATAGCTAGTGGTTGGTTAATTTTTCGGTGTTGAAACTGCATCTTTTTATCAAGTTTTAAGCAATTAGCCATAAAGGATAAGAGCAATAGAGAGAAGCTCAAATATCAACCTTTGAATTGTTATTAAAATCTCATTTAATTTAATTTCACCTCATAATGTATGGTTTCGATTTTAAAGCAAGTTGCTGATCATAATATATATGTCTACATATATGCTCACATGATGCCGTTTTGAAGCCCTTTTTTAGCTTTATGTGAATCAAAACTCAGATGAGAAAAGAAGGAAAGAAAAAAGACATGGGCAAATTAATGCGGGTTTGAAAGGGTATAGAGAAACGAATTGACATTTCTAAAGAAATCATGATTGGCTGAGAAATATTACATGGCAGGCCGATTCTCAATTGACTGAGAAATATTGAATGGTATATAGAAGGCCGAAGTTTTATGGCTGTTTACTTTTTTGATGCTGAAAGCTGCGTTGAACTTCTGCTGGGGAATGTTGTATATTAATTTTTGGACTGCAAGTGTATGTATATTGAAAACGATACTGCTTTTTGTCCAAAAAAAAAAAAACCCTAATTGCTATTATTTTACATTATCATAATCCTTGTTCTTTTTTTTTTTATTATTATTATTAACATGAATTAACGTGAGTGTCCGGACCAGCTTGCGTCACCTCGACTAATCCTACGAGCCTGAAATTAACGATCATCTAAACCTCCAATGGCTATTATATTAGCAACCATAGAGCTCGAACTTGAGATCATAGAGGAAGCAAACCTCTTGATCTCAAGTTCTTACCATTACACCACTTACTAAATGATTATAATTTTTATTGTTTTTCTTTTATTGGGTAGTAGCTAGGATTAGAACCAGTGTAAAAACAACTATTAGGAAGTTACATAACACGTAAGCACCATCAAATTAACAATGTTAATTATCTCTTTCACTCTCGGAAAAAAGAAAAGAGGAAAATGTTGTTCTCAAACTCATCTCTAAGGTATTATAGTATGTTAAATGATCGTTAATTTAACATATACAAGTCTCCGGTTAATTATTTAAACACCAACTCTTAATTACATACCCATTTAGCTCAATCTCGCCATTCTGTCTGAAATGATCGTTTTAATAGAAAAAAAATTTGTTTTTTTAATTCTAAGAAAAGCATTATTTTATATATAAAACAAGTAATAATTAAGATCATGGAAAACATTAATTAATGACTACGAATGGATGGCCTTAACAAGTGTTTTTTTTTTTTATGTATTTGAGATCCAATTGGAAAAAATATTTGGGGCATCAATCAGAATTGTTTTATAAGTTGTGTGGAGTTATATAAAGTTATCTAAATGAACATGTATTGTTTATGATTCAAAATTCAGCTACTGATGGGTTTGAAAAATATTATATATGTTGAATGTCTTCATCAATTCAATCCTTCACCCTTTAAAAAATTCCTTCTTTTTATATATAAATTTCAATTATCATGTATAGGATATATTAATGGACAATATCACGTACGTATAGGGAATTAATAAACACAGGGAATAATGGAGAAATATTAAGAAAAATCCTAATTTGCTTGTGAGAGAGAAAACGATATTTTTATTTTCTGTTTTTTTGTTCTTAGCATTTCCTATTTTAGTCATTAATTATTTTTATTTAGTTTTAACTTTACACGTTGCATTGATTGATATTTATGGCTCATAATTTATTTCAATTAACTTATTATGTAGTTCTTGTTATTTAAAAAAAAAAATTTTGATATTAAATTAATGCTCGGTTTGGCATAATAGAATTTGATTTTATTAATTAAAAATAATTAAAACTTTAAAGACTAAATTAAAATTTTAATCATACTTAATTAACCAAATTCTTCATAACTAAATTCGATGTGCCTTTTCTGCAATTTTTTTTATTATAATATAATTAATTAAAAAATAGATTCCAAAGGTTTTTTTTAAACTGCATTAGATTATTCCTTTTTTTTTTAATACATTCACGTTAAAATTATAAAAATATAATTTTTTTATTTATTAAAACTTGCTTTACGTTTTTAATTATGAGTTACGTTGTTGTTTAAAAATCAGTTATTATAGTAAAGAAGATAAAAATAAAAATTAGCGCATTAATCATATGAAGATGTTTTAATTAAAAAAATTAATTTTTTTATCCTTATTTCAAATTATTTATAATTATTTTGATATTTATTCTAATTGCTTTTTATCAAGTAATCATCGTAGCTCCAAAAGCTATATTTTTCTATTAAGAAATATGTTAATAAAAGAAATAAGGAATTATACTAGAAAGTTATATATATACACACACACACGTGTGAATTGTGATAGGCCAGCATGATATAAGAAAAGAAACCAACTTGATCCAACAAGTTGATTCGTTTGTTTGACCACTGAAAGATTGTATTTTACGGTT
>Ga0325414_1002671_pt1 | contig 18186 bp, 10 predicted proteins | sample PopdelMetagenome_8_FD_206183 | JGI IMG/M metagenome (GOLD analysis project Ga0325414, IMG submission 206183) | Populus deltoides microbial communities from Bellville, Georgia, United States - Leaf-PdKOR-R3 | ecosystem: Host-associated > Plants > Phyllosphere > Phylloplane/Leaf | place: USA... | reverse complement strand
GTAGATCTGAGTTTTAATTAAAAGAAAAGAGATACAATAATAGATTTTAAAAACCTTAGTGCGTAGGTAAAAATAGATACACCACACTACCTTTTTTCTACAATTAATTTCGCATAAAAACAAATGACTCGAGATATCTGAACAAATCTTGTCATCAAATTATTTTTGTATATAAATTAAAGTTCGAGGGTTCAGATACCTTTTATATTCTCGAATATGACCAATATATATATATATATATTCTAGATGTTATTATTGGAAAATTGTCTCGTGCTTTCAAGTGGACAGTACTATATATGCATCAGCTTCGGCCATTATAATATCTGAAAGGAAGAAGGGTGTCTAAGTCAGAACCAGATTCATGTGTTCATATAAAAGTTTCAGCTGGAAACCAACGAGTAACACTGTGTTTGGAACGGATGTTAACATGCACTTCATGTTAACATGCACTTCATTTTCTTGATATTCTTGATTCGCGGTCCTTTGATACTTCTTAATTTAGTGCTACATCGATATGCATGCATGTTAGCAGCTGGCTAATAAACCTCTCTTATAGGTAGTCCGAGTATTTTCCTTGTGCTTAAGCTAGCTTGAACAAAAAACAAAGAATTTTTACGTCAAAAGCAATGGCATCTGATTCAAAAGAAAAGGAAAAAAGGCCTATCATGGCACGGAAGATACTCCTGATCATGTGAATTTTCTAGCATGAATTCTTCACGTGAAATCGGGGTTCCTTGCCAATTTTATTTGATTGATTGTATTAAAATTATAGTCGATCCACTTGTAAAATTAACCCCAAAACTAATATTAATAAACCCAAACTTTAACCCAAACAAGTTTTGAATTCTAATTAAAAATAAAATATTAATTACTTCAAATAAACCTTATGTGTGTAACTGATATAAAAGAAATAAAATCCATAAATCAGATTCCTATGCTGCCATGATAAGAGAAGAAGAAAAGAAAATATTGCAGGTTTGATACAAGGCTTATTTATAGCCTACAATACCACCCAATAATCTTAGAAACTAAATGAGAAGTTGTTGTCCAAGTAGTTTACTAGATAGAAAAAGATTTTAATTATAACCTTGTATTTGTCATTCTTTTAAAACGAAACTAATTGTTGTCCTTAACCTTCCTTATAGAATTAGAAAACTCTCCAAAATAAGCTAACCAATCTCTTATGAAATACCATCAGCCCTTCCTTACTTGTGTAGTTAGGATGAATTACGAATAAGGAATCCATGAATAAAGAGTCTTTGTCACACTTGAAAATTATGTTGTAATCCATTAAAAATCCTTGTAAAAATATAAAATTTCTAAAACAAGCTAGCACATCCTTGTAGAAAAAGGATCTTTACCAAATAGAAACTCCACAAGTCAAAATAAAACAAATAACAAAACTTGTATAACTTGTTCTGACCTATACTGTAAGGTCTTCCAAAACTTCGATTGACCTAGAATTTTATCCTAACATAGAATAATATTCTAGAAAAATCTAGGTAAATTTTCAGCCCAATACAACAATTGGATTGAGAATTATGATTACTTTTGTAAAACTGGACAGTTCCCATTACTTCTGAGGTATACTTATTAAATCCGTTCTGGAGTTGATCTTGTCAAGAGATCAGGTTTTAAAGTATTTAAGTTGACTAGGGTCAACTTGAAAAAAATTAAAAATAATTGTTTGAGATTTTAATATTTTACATGAAAAAATTAAGAAATAATCTATATATATTATAAATAATAAAATTTAAAAGAATATTTCAAAAGATTTTTATCATATGTTTGAAAAATATTATTTTCTCATTTTGAATTGAAGTATTTAAATAAAAAAATTTATTATCCCACATTAAAAAAAAATATTTTTTTTATGAGAACATAATATATATATACACACACTTCTTGAACACAATATAAATATATTAGAAAATATTTTTTTTCTTTCAATTATTTCACAATTAAAAACAACATGCATTTACCGCGAGCAACCCATCTAGGGCGAACCAAATCATGCTATGAATTCCCCTTGGATTTACAAGAAACATAAATAATTATATTGGACATATTTTATTACGCAAGATCACGAGCCGCCGATCTGGGTCTGAATATTATAGATTTCGGTCTTTTCTGATTTTTGGATTTTTTTTTTATCAGTTTTGTTAGAATTTTTATATATGGGATTAACATGGTAATTAAGAAGGTTTGTTTATTTTTTTAATTTCTTGAGTTTGAATTTTAGAATCAGTATGTACATACAATAATTATTAATTTTATAATGTATCAAATGTAAAATCATCCGATGAAAATCTTAATTAGTTTTAATTAATGCGTAACTGTAATCATTAAAAAAACTTTCTTCGTTAGAAAATGCGCGCGCGCGCGTGTGAGCCGGCCACCGGTAACTTGTTCTGCCCTAGAATGTTTGACTAATTGCTTGTATTAAAAAAATACAACAATTAAAGCGCGTGGTTAACAGACATTATTATTGCTTGATAAAATAACAAAGATTATGACCACAGCAAAGCAAATATAAGGGAAATAAATAATAATAATAATAATAACAGCTGCAATAATAATAATAATAATAATAATAATAATAATAATAATAAAATTAGAGGGGTTTGCTTTTCTTATTATTTCAGGTTTAAATCCTATAATTGTTAATATAATACCTACTGAAAGCTTTTATAATCATTAATTTTAGAACCCGTGGGATTAATTAAGGTACACACAAGCAGATCCGAATATTTATGTTAATAAAAATAAATAATAATAATAACAATAACAATAATAAAGAAACAGGGGAGGGGAGAGGAAATCAAGATCATGTGATTTTTTTATTAAATTTAAATAAAAGGGAAATAAATAATAATAATAACAGCTGCAATAATAATAATAATAATAAAGAAATTAGGGCAGCGACGCAAGCTTTTCCATACCCTTAACCTCTAGAATATGTAGAGCGTTGAGGGCAGCGACGCAAGCTTTTAAAGCGATGGAGCTTTAGGTCTTTTGAGCTAGAAAGCTGAAGGTACCCAGACAAGACTTTAATTAATTAATTAGCACTTAATCTTTAATTTTTAATCTCAAATAAAAATAATAGTCTAAAAGTGTCAGTGAAAGGGGATTTAAATACACACACACTCTAAATGCATATTCAGATTAATTAACTGCTTACAAGTTTGGGATTTAAAATAAAAAAGAATGCAATTTTACAGTATTTATATGTTCATTGGAAGTGATTTAAAAATATATTTGGTTTTAAAAAATATTAAATTGATATTTTTTTATACTTTTTAATGATTTTAATATATTTTCTAGCAAAAAAATATTTTAAAATAACACACTGAACAATAATACCAAATACACACATAATAAGTGTTCGGAAATGCAGTAAATTTTGTTTCAAAAGTGACTTCACTTAAAAAATCTTCAAATTATATTTTTAGTATTTTTTTGATAATTTTAATGTGTTAATATAAAAAATATTTTAAGTAAAAATTACCTTTGAAAAATACCTTGTATTATAATATTAAACACATATTCTAAATTTTTAATGATTTAATTGACTTTATGAAATTTTATTTAAATTCATCAAATCAATTATAAAAAAATAACGAAAAGTTAATCCAATCATTCATCTATTTATATAATGATTTAAGTCCTTTTTCAAATAATTCCCCAACAATTATGTACATTGAGATTGAGTGTTTAATAATACAGCAGAAATTATTTTTTAAAGTATTTTTTATTTAGAAATACATCAAATAATATATATTTTTTTATTTTTAAAAATTTATTTTTAATATTATCACATCAAAATAATTAAAAAATATATGAAAAAACTAATTTTAAATAAAAAAATTAAATTTTATCAAACCTCTATTTATACTGAACATGGCTTAGAGCCTATTTAGTATTATGATAGCGGTTATTTTTTAAAATATTTTTTGTTTGAAAATATATTAAAATAATTTTTTTATTTTTTAAAAATTTATTTTTGATATTAGTAAATTAAAATGCTTTGAAAACATTAAAAAAATTAATTTAAAGCCAAAAAAATTAAAAACATTATTTTTTTTAAAAAATTTTAAAATAAAAAACAAATAGAATCTTAATTTGAGATTAAAAAAAAATAGTCATCCCAATCTCTCCTCTCGGATGGGGACTTTTTTGAGATTTACTCTACTTTTCCCTGTTTTTGTGTACGTTTTTTAATCTATTTTACACGCGCCTTATATAAAAAGCCTTGAGTAGATATGAAATCTTCGGCCACCGGCACGAACCGCAGATACTGGTCTGAGAGGCAAGTGCTGCCAGCCCAACTCCCAAAAAATGGTTCCGTCTCTCATTACTTCCTTGGTGAGTATGTCTCTCTTTCTTTCCCTGTCTTTATTTACAAACTTGTACTCTGTTGACAGGGAAACAACTTTATGTAAAAATTGCCACCCGCCAACTTACATGTATATAGAATGGAACATGATTTGCTGTTTTTCTTTTCTTTTTTGGATTTTGGAACTTGGAAGTGTTATTTTCTTGAAGTGGGATTGATGGTATCCATGCTTTATAGAGATGTTTATTAGTAAATATTGTTTAAGTGAAAGCAAGATGCTTTCTTTTTATTGGGTTATTTTGTTCCTTGTTATTATATTTTCGCAAGGCCAAATTTGCTAACGAGAGAAATGAAGTTCCGGGCATCTTGTAACTTGGAGTCTGCTGCCATAGAAATAATCCTTTCTAAGTTTTTGTTGTTTTGAATTGTTTTTCTCTCACATGGAAACAAGCAGACAGTGAGAGTTGGATGTTCCCATCATGTTAGGGTCCTGTTTTATTGTCTAGTAGGGAGGTTTTTTTTTTTGCTTGATCTGATATTGGGAGTTTGTGGTTTTAATGTTGAAATTGAGAAGTGGAGTTTAAAGCTGTGTTTTTTCGTGTAATATTTTCTTTGCAGTAGCTGATATGTAGATAGACTGGTGGGAGACCTGGAATTGGAAAATGTGAATCGGTTGGTGATAGAAAGAGTTCTGCCAACAAGTTGCATCTAGCTGTCCTCTAGGATATCCTTGTAAAGAGTTTAGGTTTTGGACCCTTTTATGTGAAGTTTGTTTTTGCATGAATCTATTAGTAACTGAGGTAAAGATATATTATTTTTCACAGTATGCGAGGAAGAATATGGATATTGACATTAAGGATATTTGGGAAATTCATTTATTTTATTTTTTTAATTACCAAGGATTTCCTGTAAGTTGTTCTTAAGTATGAATATGATCCTTGTTCAGGGAAGTCACGGTCACAAACTGACAATAGAGGCAAATATTTGTTCTAGGAAATGGTTATATGTTATCAATTATTGCTATAAGAAGAAAAAATTGCTGGCTTGTTGAGGACAACAATTGACTTTTTATTTGAAAGAAAAATTAGTTCATTGAGTTGAATTGGCCTGTTATTTTACTTTCTATTTTTTTGCAGGGTTGATGTTTCCAGCACTAATTCATACAAGTACTCATCTGAAAGGTGGGATATTTGGAGTTCCACGCTTCCATAAAAGAGAAAGTCAATTCTCCATCAGAACACCATGGAAATTTTCCTTCCAACCAGCTTATGTAGACATGTATAGTCTGAGCAGACGTAGGAAAATCCTTTCCCAGGAAAAAGGTAATATGATAATTGCAGCTGCTTAATATGTATTGATATTTAAACAATGAGCACGTTAACTGAACAAATTTTTATATGAAATAAGAATGTACATGGTATTAATAATCTTGATCTGGGGTGTGACAGGTTGATTAGTAGTTTTAAAACTTCTTTTATTGGTTTAACATTTCAGGTTTTAGGTATCGAAACATGGCATCTCAAAACATGGAAAAACTGGAAAGTAATGTGGCTATCATAGATTACGCGCAAGATGTGCCTCTTTCAACTTCATATGAAGTAGCCATGGAAGCTCTCTCTTCCCTTATTAGACAGAAAAAACGCGGAGATCAAAAGGGGATTGGTGGTAAATATGGAAAATTGGACAGGATGCGGATATATCTTAAGGTAACAATTTACTATTCTTCCAACTTTTTGCAGATGCTCAAGTATTTATGCGATCAAGGGCCTATGAACCAGCTATATTTCTCTTCTGTGTACAAGTTAATATGACTGCCCATTTCCATTTTCTGTTGGATCAATAATGATAATTGGTTTATCTTATTTATTGATGTTGTCTCTGACAAGCAAGGGATCAATACATTTTACGGTCAACCTATTTCCAGGTAGTAGGAACAGAAAGTGCTTATTGAGGTTTTTACAGCACCTCATCAGATTAGAATATCAGTTTTCTATTTTTTCCCATTCTTTTCCTGAATGAAATCTCCTGAAGTTGAATGATTGAATGAATGTGTATCTTCAGATACTAGACTTGGAAGAGCATATGGCTGGGCTCAAAATTATCCATGTTGCTGGAACTAAAGGGAAGGTACTGATCCATTTTAATATATTTGCTTAACAAATTAACCAGGTTTAGACCATAATCCACTCCTTGAAATTTGATTTAACATTATATCAAGCATAATGTTAATTGTTGTTACTATTTGAAAACAATTATGTTCTCTGAAAGGTGAGAGCCGCATCAGAATTACTCAATAATGTGAGTTGATATGAGCGTGAGGATAGAAGTATAGTTGTATGACTTCAGTTCTAGGGTGTCTGCATGGCATTGATATTAATATCCTTCTCTGGAATCTTCTATCTATGTATATACTACTAGATTTTGTTCAATATTACACATGAGAATCATTTTAAAACATGTGATAATATTTTATCACACTTTCTTAAACTCAGTTTCATCTTCCTTTGATGGATCCATACTTCAGGGTTCAACATGCACATTCTGTGAGGCTATGTTAAGGGAATCTGGTTTTCGAACAGGGCTGTTTACTTCTCCTCACCTAATTGATGTTAGAGAAAGATTCCGGATAAACGGGTTAGTTTTTTATTGAGTTCCATCTTTGTTTATCCATTATGTTGTGCATTACTTGATCAGACAGACTCTCCTTTCCCTTTCCTTCACTCCTCCTCTTCTGTGGAAACAAAACCATCCATGATCATAAGTTCCACGACAACAATAAAAGTAGTACAATAAACAGATCCCCTAATAGTAGAGGGCTAGAAAATCTAATGCCATTGGGGAAAAAAAAAGATCCTTACATCTTGTGCAAGAATGATGAGACCACTCAATAACCAGTAGGTCATCCAATGCACTTCGACCTTGTCAGTTTTTTTCAAAAGAGGCTGGTAGCCTCTGTTTCCATGAATCTTTGGCTATATCATTCCAAGTCATCTTCCCATTCTAATAACTTTATTTGACTTGTCTGTATGTCAATCGAGAGGTAAACTTAGGATTTTGTGGAAATAACAAGCTGGTTTGACATAAGATCACTAGCACCTTTTTACCATTTTGAAATAGTTTGATGCATTTGGTTACTAAGTCAATCGGCTTGGGTAGAGGATTTCTCTTCCTAAGAGGAGGTGCATTGGTAGAAAACAGTCTTTTTAGATGTATGAAGTCTAAATTCACTGATATGAATCAGATTTAAATACAATTGTAGCTATGTTTATGTATCTTAATGCATTTTTAATTTCAGTCATTTTCTTGGTTGATTTGAATGGTGCTATGGGTATCTTGTTTCAGGTCTAACTTTTAGTTAATTTTGCAGAGTGGACATATCTGAAGATAAATTTCTTTTGTATTTTTGGAATTGCTGGAATCGGTTGAAGGTACTAATCTTTTGCTTTCAATGGTTCTCAGGAGCTATAATAAGATCATACAAGTTAGTTTTCTTTTAAGGTGGAATTTTTGGATTGTGAAGAGATCATTTTGCCTATGAGTCATAGACCTTGAAACCACTTTGGTCTTTAATATTACTTTTTCTGGACCTTTTTTTGTGTCTTCATTATTGCCTTAAAGTGAACGTTGGTCTTTAGACCACTTTTGTGTAACATTATTGTGCTATCAGCTTTACATAGTGTTATCAGTTTTCCATATGAGTTCAAACTGATTCATGTGTTTAACAAATGAAATCAATATACATCTTCAATTAGTGCCCAACTTTCTATTTTAGTGATCTTATGCTTATCAGTAACATTTACATATATGTAAAAATCTTTGGTAATTTATTTCCCCTCCTCTATGGTAATTCTTTGTTAAGTATGAGGTAAAATTGTTTTATCTTGACCTTTTTTGATAAAGTTTAACACCAAACCAAACTTTGAATCTTCATGAAATTCTCAGCAAATCATGGGATCTTTGGTTCAGCTCCAGCTGTTGCCAAGCTTTTTGGTTCATTTTACAGCCTCACAGACCTTCAAATTTGGGCATCTGAAGCATTCACCTTTTATCCTTCCCTTCCAGTAAAGAAGGCATAAGCAGGACTTTAGTATCTATGTTGCTTCAGACCTTCAAATTTGGGCATTTGAAGCATTCACCTTTTATCCTTACCTTGCAGTAAAGAAGGCAATGGCAGGACTTTAGTATCTGTGTTGCTTGTGCCTAATTAACTCCTTCATGTTTCTAAATGGAAATGTCAGTAAAAACAGTCGAACATGTAATTTGTAAGGGAAGATAAGAGACGTATTAATAGGATTCCGTGAAACTGAATTTGGCATTGATTTTTAGATGTTGGGTCCAAATTGGTGTATCAGAGATACTCCTTCATTTTAGTCACTGCTTGTCAGTACTTTGAAGGCTGACTATCCAATCTGATGCCTTTATCTGCTTCAATAATCACAATCTATGCATGGCAGTTACTTGATTCTGTAAATTTTGCTTTTCAGGAACGTGAAACTGAGGACCTGCCAATGCCCCCACTATTTCAGTTCCTAACTGTGTTGGCATTCAAAATATTTGTCTGCGAACAGGTCAGCTACATTTTCTTAATTTATATTGGAGCTTATTTAGATTACCAGCCTAGCAGTTGCAATGAGAGGTTTATCTCTAACCTCTTAATTTGCATATGTATGTTAGCATAACTAAAGGCATAAGATCTCTGCAGTAACTGGGACCTTTGCCTTCATGAAAAATCCCAAAAATATTATTTGCCTTAGTTCATGATATTGCGTGTGGACACCAATCCTGTCTTCTGATACTGAATTTCATTGGAAAAGATTTCCACCACAGGAATTTTTCCTTTGAAATTTAATGGTAGGGCACTAGTACTGTACACAAATCTCATTTGCTGTTTGAAAATGCAGTAAAAGAATCCATTTTGACTGTTAAATTCATTGCATCTTTATTGAGCTATTGTACATTTTCCAACAATGAATGTCATTCCTAACTTAAAGCTGTTATAGTTGCTGGGAACTTTCTTCTTTGTTCACTGCTGGTGTTTGTAGATGTATGTCCTTGATACGTTGCTATTCTTGAATTGTATGAGAAAGCTTTTCAGCTGACATGACTGCATGTATACACTGACATGTTCCTTTCATGACCCAACACCTTTTGTATCAAATTATTTTTGCTTATATCCACCCTCCACGTAAACAGTTTATCTTCTTTGCTTCTGAGTTAGTGACTCTGTTTTGCTTTTCCTTTTCTACAGGTAGATGTTTCTATCATTGAAGTTGGTCTTGGCGGAAGAAATGATTCAACAAATGTGGTAATTATCTTTCCCTAGAATTATCTGATTTTATTATTATTATTGAGTACCTTAAAAATATGTACTCTAATGGCAAAGGAAAATACTGTTTTTCTGTTTAGCTGTTTATTGGAGGATTCTAAGATAAAAGGGAATAATGAGGTTTGTGATAATAAAAAATTTCTTGGTGATGGAATTTTGTTGATAATCCTTGCAGATTGAAGAGCCCGTTGTCTGTGGCATTACTTCTCTGGGAATGGATCACACAGAAGCATTGGGTATACCATTTTCTGAAATCTACCTTTCTCAGCAACTTATTGCATTTATTTTGAGTCTCCTGATACATATTTGTGTTAGCATGCTTAATTGTTGGTTTTGTTTTCTGGAATCAGGTGTCACTAAGATAGTAACTTTCAGCAGTTTCTTTAGTTTTCCAAGGGTTTTGTACAGTTTAATACTTGGTACAGAAAGAAGCAATGAATTATTAAACCACATACTGTGCTATTGTGCAGGCAATACCATTGGACAGATTGCTTCACACAAGGCTGGAATTTTCAAGGTATAAAACTCATATGTAAGCAGTTAAAACTAGCACAACTTTTGCTTTCTTTGCTATTCAGCTATTTATAGCAATTTATCTATTTTGATTATTTGAATTGGCAGTATTCATTTTCAAGTATTTTCTGAATTGAATTCATATCTTTTCTGTTCCCGAAGCATCAAATTCCTGCCTTTACTGTGCCACAAGTCTCTGAAGCAATGGATGTTCTTCAGGAGAATGCCCAAGAACTGACGGTAACTGTTGCTCTCAGTTTGCTATTAGCAAATTCTTTTTTTTTTCCCGAGCTCTTGTAAACTATCTGCTGGTACATTTAAGTTTTTTCACATAAATAAAATGTAGCCTTCGTTCTGTTTTGTCTATACATCACTTGGATTTTCATGCAAAAGTATCCCCGTCTGATCCAATTGAACTATTATTGACTACTCTTGATACATGCATGCTCATCCAAGATTAAGTATGTGTTTGGCAACATGCACCGTGTTACCAAATGTACCCTAATTGTCAAAAATTTTGTACATCTGCATAATTCGTGAATGCACAGAGGATAGGTTAAAATCGGAACAATAATCAAAATTTTCCATATTCCAGGACACAAATTTTCTTTACCGAACTGCTGCAGGACACATTTAGGGAAAGTTCTGGATGATATTTTAGGTCAAGGTTATGAAATTTAGTGGGTTTAGGGCTCGAACATTGAACATATATCTGAAATTATGTAAATAAAAGAAAATCAAGGTGAAAACTGGCGGCCTCGCACTGGTAGATTCAAGGAATCACTCCCTGAATAAGAACTTAGCATCTTATCTAGGATTCTTAGGAATCTCACCTAAGGTTGATTTCATCACACAGTCACGGTGAGCATATCACTGGAGTTCCTCTCAAAATATTGCCATTGTGCTTACTGAAAGATTACATATGTAAGGAGTTCCTGGTACTCCTAGTAAGGACTAAGCTTGCTAAATAAGAATATATTACTATTATTTTATGCTTTGAATCCTACCAAAATAGAAATCTAGACCTGTAAAATTTCCAGCATATCTGAAAGTTACAGAGATAACCCTTCAAATTTCAGAATTACAGAGTTGGCTGTTAGTTGTAAAATCAAATAAAATCACATAAAGTTGATCTTTTTGTTGGCTGCATCACCAACATACACTTATTTATGATTCCCACCCTTGTATTTGTGATCTTCATTCTTCCATTATCATGTTTCAATATTAATTATTGAACCTTCAAAAGCTTGTATCCATGCTTGAGCACATGCCTCCAGAGACTGCTAGCGGCATTGCTGATAGATATTTTCTTGCTGATTGCAGGTCCCCCTGAAAGTAGTGGAACCTCTTGATTCAAATGAGTTGAATGGACTAAAGCTTAGTTTGTCTGGCGATCATCAGTTGTCTAATGCTGGTCTTGCTGTTTCCCTTTGCAAATGTTGGCTTCAAAGAACAGGAAATTGGGAGAAGCTATTCCAAAATGTTAGTTTTACGGACCATTTCTCATACTATATATAGTACATAAAATCTGTGAATGGTGTACCCTCTCTGTTTCTTCTTTTGATTCCATTTTTGTAAGTTGCCAGTATCTAAGGATATGATAAATGGTAGTCATCCTCTATATTCAGAATTTGGTTGTTTTACCACAAGTTATTCACTGATCAGTTTTGTGGACTGTTGAAAGGATAACAAGGAAGCTAATTTACCAGAGGCATTTCTTAGAGGTCTTTCTAAAGCACATATTGCTGGGAGGGCTCAAATAATTCCTGATCTTTCTTCAACTTCAAGCTCCTGTATTTCATCAGAAGTAGCTGAAACTTCGGGCGATCTCATTTTCTACTTGGATGGAGCTCACAGTCCAGAGAGTATGGAGGTTTGCGCCGAATGGTTTTCTAGTGCTGTTAAAGAAAACAACCTATCACCATCACTGGTTTCATTTTCTTCACATGACATTGAAAGTATAAATAAAGTGCCGGGAAATGGTTACATGCAGCATGAGAAATTCAACATTCAAGAAATCAATAAAATATCAAAGAAGGTGATATTCAGAATAACCAGCTTGATTTAGTTTGGGAGCTTAATGCGCTGGGCTGTTTTCTGGATGCTTATTTAATCCCATCATTGTTTGTTTGTTTGTTTTGATTAGTGAAGAGTTTTTTGGAGTGTTCATTCTGTTTTCATTTATTACCTTCTCACTTATCATTATCCATACCTTCTTGTAGATTCTTTTATTTAATTGCATGGATGTTAGAGATCCTCAAATCTTGCTTCCACGGCTTGTGAGTACATGTGCTTCCTCAGGTAAAAATAATAATAATAAAAAAAACTCATCAATCTCTCTCTATATATATGTGTGAGTGTGTGTAAGTGTGAGGCTCTGTCCATTTTCATCTAAGTTTAACCTAGTCTTGGCATATGACAACCATTAAGAACAGCTGTGTTGGTTTTATGATCAGGTTGCTTCTTTGATGGTTTTACTTTTGTTTACTAAATTATGCATGTCTTTCTTTTCATGCTACTTAACTTGATTCCATTTTTCTATTTGCTTTCTGTCTGTGGCTGCATTGTTTTGTTATGGTTGTTAAGCCTTCACTCTTATTACATGGCAAGTCATGAAAACCAATGCTTTCTTGTAGCCAAAAAAAATTATCTCTTGGATTTAAAAAAAATTGAAGGAAAAAAATACACAAGAGGTCAGGTGGATTTCACTGGAAGCACTAAAAGTATGGTAATTTACATGCTTCGTGCTGGAAAATTACAGTTCAAACAAACTTCAGCTGATTTATGATGCCAATTTCAGTTGAATGTCAATTCTCGAATCTGCCAATTGGGACACAAGATATACTTATTTAGTGAGGTTGTCCAAATACTGCTAATGGAACCAGTTTCTCTATGATGAGAAATTATGCCTAGAAATAAATACTCCATCTTTCCTTTCCTTCTTACTTCTGCGCAGAAATTATCTGCATCATAGTAAAAACTCAGAACACTGATGTGTTCAAAATGATTCATGTCTTTTTCAGGTACTTTCTTCTCAAAGGCCATTTTTGTCCCAAGTATCTCAACATATAACAAGGTTACTTCTGGTACCTCAGTTGTCCCTTCAGATATCTCTAGCAAGGACTTGCATTGGCAATTCAGCCTGCAGAGACTCTGGGAGAAGATTGTCCATGGGATAGGTACTACTTTTTGCCGCCCTGAAATACTTACACATCTTAATATTTTGTTTATGTATGTCTGATTTCCCTCTTATTTTTTTTTATTTTTTTTGACAATGATGACCAAAGAAAGCTTGGTTTACCATAAAATAGCAAACAAGCCAAACTATGCACAGAGTGCAGACTAAACTGGCTACTGTATTGTCTGTCTTTCCCCATATTTCTGTATTATATGAATATAGAAGGAAAATCTAGAAAGAAAAGGATATGTGAGGAGTAACTGAGGGAGCTACATACATAGCAGCAGCATGAACTGTTACAATGCAGTGACCCTCGGGCTTGATGTATGGTTTTTCTCTTTACCCATGACATGAATTTACCCACTTATGTGATTTAGCCAATCAAGCATCATTGCAAGTGAAGCTGTGGCCATAGTCTCCGTAGCAATGGAAAACCCATGTGCTTCTTACTCTCCCTGAATATTTTTGCATGTTATTCCTGCTCAGGCCATTTGAATCATGCTACAATAACGCATTGTTGTTTGTCAAAGGAAGCTCTTTTGGTGGCATTGCATTTTGTAATAGGCAGCACCTTATGCCTTTTCTTTTTCATTTGCCTGCAGATACAGATTCTTTACTTGAAAAGAGTACCAAGATGGATGGTGCAGAGACCTTACCACATCGTCAATTCCTTTATGAGGATGCTTCTAATTGCAGTCCTACAGATGGATATTTGGCTTGCAGTGCTGTAATTCCTTCATTGCCATTGACGATAAAATGGTTGAGGCATTGTGTTAGAGAGAACCCTTCCCTAAGACTTCAGGTAATATTTCTCTCTTAGATGGGGTTTCATTTCATTATGTCAAACAATGTGCATGGAGGAAATAATGTTACGGTTACAATTTTTGTTTGTTAAGTGTGAGGACAAAGACCTTGACCAGTTGACAGATTCCTCTCAAAATTCTCATTTTCATCAATTTGAGAAGAGATTGCCTCTATTGTTCGTTCACCAACACTTTAGTGAAAATGCTCTAGAAATGAGTGAATTTCTTCTGGCCCTCTTTTAGGGTTTTTTTTTTCTCCTGAAAATTAGTGGATGCAAATGTCTTCACTTGTGTCATGACTGGCTTCTTTTTTTGAAAAAAAAAACACAGCCATGCCCGCCTTCTCTCATGCAACCCATCTCTAAAAGAAACAAATATTTGTGAGGTGCGTTGATTGTCAAACAGTAGTGCTAACCAGGAAGCCATCGTTGGTGGATTTACAGGTTCTTGTCACTGGATCATTGCATCTAGTTGGAGATGTGCTCAAGCTAATAAGGAGATGACGTCTATTAGAAGACACTCTAGTTGGGATTGTCCTAAAGATTCTTAACCATTCTTCAACATTGATTCTTGTCCGCATTTTAAAGCAAACAAGGCACACCATACAATCCAATAATGCTTATTCATAAGCAAGTGGGCAGCATAATTATATTTTTTGTGCAAGTAACATTGTGTATCATTATTATCATTTACAAAACTATTGTATTGGAATGTGAAATTCTTCCATGTATCTGGTTTTGTCATCTGAATCAATAAATTTAAATTTGGAGATTTTAGATCAATGCTTTGATATCTTATTTTGAAGTAATTACTGATGCCCTGGGGATCATCAGAAGAGCTATTGTTGGGTGTTTTTTTTGGCCCAGAGTTAGGTACAACGAGTCTTGGGTTGTTAAAGGGGGTTAACCTTCTCCTATTCCCACTCCTCAATCCATCCTACCCATGTTTGAACCTTATACTTTCCGGTAGAAATCTCAAATCTAAACCACTGATATGTAGATGCTCCGAGTGGTTTGGTTGTGAGGTGATATATGTTCCAAAGAGACCCTCAACTTTTCTACAACAGTTAACTTCTTTATGGCTTCTGTTTGACTGTTCCTATGCCAGCCTTGGGCCATTGGATAGGAACATAAATGATGAAAAACATTCTTATTTTTTGTGGTTTAATGTATGTCGGTAAGCTTGTTTGGAGAAAACGGAGCTATTTAAACTGGATTTCAAACTGATAAGAAAAGGTCTCGTAAGCTATGATCCAGGTTTATACCACTGTTTTTGTGCTCTTAATTTCTATAAATATTTCACCAAGCATCACAAATTGACAAGGGGCGAATTAAACTGGTTGAGGAATCATCATTTATGGGGTTGGTGTAGTGCCCATGATAGAAATTGGAAAATCATTGAAGATGGTCACCATACGATAGTGATAATCCGAGCTACAAAGCTAGATGAAGATGAAAACTTTATGAAAGCTGGGGCCAATTAGAGTAGACACTTTAACCCTCTTTCTTATCATCATCCATGTGACCTGCAAGCTAACTTTGGAAGTTGCTAAGCTTTAAAAAGCAGAATTATCCAGCAGAGCTGTGCCATGTTTGAAAGAAGACAACTTGCATTTAAGATCCACTAACCATCTATATCCCCCATAGCTTTCATGCTTGTAATGTTGGTTGCTTTCAATAGGTGGCATGGGAAAGTTATTGTATTTAGCTAATGATTCAAAACTAGACTTGGAAGCATCCACTGATAAGATAATTAGAGCAGTATAAGGATTGTATTGGGCAATCACATTATCTAAAACATGTGGAAACCCTTCTATAGAACTCAAGATAAAGGTCCATGTCTCCATGATGCCATTGGCTCAGCTCATTGTTTTCAGATAAAGATGATGCCTTTGTCACACCCCTCTATAAAGGGTGTTCTTTGCTAATAATCCACCATGGATGTTGTGTTCCACTACTTCATGGTAATAGTTCTGAGGCGGTGTTTACAAGGCCCTAACAAGACTTAAGGAGAGTCGAGTGGGAAGAAATTTGATCGAAAGGCAACCCTTCTCTCCGGAATTATTCAGTGGAAACATAGATAATTCTTGAACAAAACATTCATCGCACATGCTTGGTGACTCTTGCTCAGATTGTAATGCAACATTTTCATCCTACGGTTTTTCATGAGGCTAAATGGTCTAAAACCTGCACACCTTGTGGAATGGCAATGGGTTGGTTCAAGTTTTCGGTTATGTTTTTGATAAAAAAAAAAAAAACTAAACTGATATTTTTTTATATGTATAATTAAAATCGAATTGAAAACTGGTTCAAAAACGATCACTTTTATTTTAGTTCAATTTGGTTTTTCAAAGAGAAAAACCAACAAAACCTGATAGTTTTTTAATGGGTTATTTTTGGATTTTGTATGTCTTAACCCAGTTAATTTTTATATAATAAAGGGAAAAACCAAAATTAATTCATAAAATGAATTAGATAATTGCAAATACCCAATAATATACATAAATGTAATTACAAAAATATAGAAAAAAAAAGTAGAAAAAAAATATGTAATTATCTAAACAATATATATATAAACTATTAGGTTTAACATTTTATAATTCTCTCTTCATGAAAAGAAATGTACTCATAGAATGAACTAATTTCTCGAAGTATGAAGCGTAAAAAATCAATAGGATTTAAAATATATTCATGATCTAAAATATCTTATCAGTTATTAAAAATAATATCATAATTTTTTATTATTATTATAAATTTGAAAAAAAATTAATGACTCATGTTTATTATTCATAATAAGAATTATCCAAACTTAAAAAAAATAAAAAAAATATATGAATAAAAAACTAAAATAATGAGAGATAAAATGAAAGTTATTGAACCTGGTTTAATCTAAACATAATTAAGTAGGTTAGCTTGGCTTAGTAAAATTATTTTTGTTCTGATTTTTTTCAAATCAAACAAAAGTTTGATTATTCTCTTCTAATTTTATCAAAATTTAAATTAAATTTTGAATTATTTATTAAATCAAACCAGATTTAATAACCACCACGTACGACACCGTACATCTCTCGTTATATTTCCAAAACTCCATCGACAACAACTACTATTACATCTTCGGTCTCTCCACCCCAATAAATCCACGCTCTCTCTCATTTATATATTTATTTATTTATTATCCATACTCATGCACTGCTAATACCTTGTTTGGAAACTCATTTAAAATTATATTTTTCAAAAAGTTTAATTTTTTTTATTTTTTTAATATTTTTTTATTTTAATATACTAATATTAAAATTATATTTTAAAAAATAAAAATAAAATTATTTTAATACATTTTTTTTAAAAATACACTCTAAAAATCAATACCATATTCCCAAAAAACCCCCGCCCTCCCTCCCTATTTATTTCTTTCAAATGGCGGGTTGAAGACCCCCCACTTCAATATCACAAACATCCACGCAACTTGTTACTTCGCTTCTAGTGTTACTCCTAACTCTTCTTCCATTAACTCTTGCCGGGTTTGCATTTGTTCTTCAATGCCGGGGCGGGTTGACCGACCCCACTACCCGGTGGTCACATGATCACCATGAATTTCCCGGAATGGAGACTATCAGTGGCTTGACTAAGGATGTGGTTTGACTAAGGATGTGGTTAGGAATTCGGATCTTCTGGGTCATAGTCATTCCCTTTCTTTCCCTTATTTTCGTGATTGGAAATTCGGGTTCGGGTCGGATATGAAACCCAAGGTGAGTTTTTTGTATATAGTATTTGTCGGATTGTTTCGGGAGTGATTGATTTTTTATGGGTTTTCGGGTTTGGTTTAGAATCTGGGTATCTGGCAATAGTGTAGGGTTAGGATTCGATTCAAAAGATTGATTGGACATTTGAAATGAAAGTTATGGCTTTTATTTATTTATTTGGGGGGGGGGGGGGGGGGGGGTTTTTGTTTAATTTTTTTATAAATAAAAATTTTAAAAAAAAAAAATTGGTTTTTTAATTTATTTTTAAAAAAATTTATAAAATAATGGAGA
>Ga0325414_1002669_pt1 | contig 18190 bp, 6 predicted proteins | sample PopdelMetagenome_8_FD_206183 | JGI IMG/M metagenome (GOLD analysis project Ga0325414, IMG submission 206183) | Populus deltoides microbial communities from Bellville, Georgia, United States - Leaf-PdKOR-R3 | ecosystem: Host-associated > Plants > Phyllosphere > Phylloplane/Leaf | place: USA... | reverse complement strand
TTTCTCTTCCGATAATCGAATAAACTACGTAGCTGGCGCCTTCTGAATAAAGAAGAAAAATTCAATAACCCAGATTATAATCCTGAACAATTAAAAAAGTTGATTTTATTTGAATCAATGAAAAAAACGGTAATAATAACAAACGGATAAAACATAAAAGAAATAATCACATGAACTAACATGATAGATAATTAAAAAAAAAACTAAAAAGGAACAAAATCGCACACGAAAAAGGAAAAGTCTTGATCCAGGAGTAAAAAAAAACTATGTTGTTTAAGTTTTAGATAATTAAATATGAAAGAATAAAATAAAATTAAAAAGGAACAAAAACTCAATGTAAGTCAACATGAATTAACATAATAAATATGTAATTTAAGGATTAAAATCGAGTCGGTCTAAGTTAACCTCTTAAACTTATGTTCTATGTTAGGAGGTCAAGATAACATGATAGAAAAAGAATTGAAAAAAATTATAAAGCTATTTTTTTTTATTAAAAGTGTCAAAAGAAGAAATTAGAAAAGAAAATCATAAAAAAGGATGTCAACCCTTAATAACTTTTTAAACTCGTTACCTGAATCATTAGATTAAAAATATCATGCATGGAAAAATCATGAAATTCTATCCCTAAGAAATAAAATGTTGACAGGCAGAAGAAAAAAAATCACTCAAAAAGATTTAAAATTAAAAAAAATAATTAAAATAATAAGGGTTAAAATCAAAATAAAAATAAATTAAAGGGAAACAATAAATTTTTGATTAGATGTTTAAATTGAGAAGAGTAATAACATTAACAAAAGAATAAAAAAATCAAAAGAATTAGGATCAAATTTTAAAAAATAATATACCATATTTTTGGATTGAATGATGAAATTAAAAATTAATAGAACTTCTAAAAAAGGGTCAAGGGAAAAAAAATTATAAATAAATAGAATAATGGCCAAATATATATATATATATATATATATATATATATATATAGAGAGAGAGAGAGAGAGAGAGAGAGTAAATTGGGATTGAATGATGAAATTGAAAACAAATATTTTTTTTTATAAAAAGAGCTAAGAACAAAAATTAGAAATCAAAATAATAAAAACTGAAGTTGAAATGTCAAAACAAGAAGGACTAGTTTGTAATTTTTAGAGGATGAGAGAGAAAAAAAATAAAAGGCCCACAAACGATAAATCACTTAACCTCTGTTGACACGTGTTGCGCCACCAAAAAAAGGATGTGGCAATGCATCCAAAGACAAGATGGAATAGCAATTTCGGCTAACGGGAGGCATTGCATGCGCTGTCCAAAGTGTATAGGCAAGTATATTACACATGACAACAACTTTTTATATTAAAAAATAATTCATTAAACTAAAAAGATGAAAATACCCCGGTACTCCTAGAATTTACAGCAAACTATATGAAAAGATAGAAATTCCCCTTAAAGAATGGCTTAATAGTTTTTTATTATTGAGGCAAAACTATAAATCTATTGTATTCTAAAAATACAAAAGACCAAAATACCCTTTTACCTTGTTTTAACAATTCTGACATGAAGGGTAAATAGATCAATTAACTATAGTTAAAGAAGGAGAAAATTTCACCCCTACATAAATCTTTAAAGATTAATGTGTTGTGTTAAAAGATTAAAATACCCTCAACCCAAAGGCTATTGGTTTTTTTAGAAGGGCAAAAATATCATTTTACTATTATGGTTAATAGTAAAATGAGTCTACCTACATAATGTTTTTGCCTTTAACTTTAGCTTATACTAGCTATTTGACATGCTTTCCATCACGGACTAGATTTTTTTTTATATATATAAAAATTATACATGTAGGCTTTTTCAGTGTATTTTTGATATAATTTTTTTAAGTATAAATTAAAAAATTCATGCATACATACAATCAAATAAATCAAGAACTATGTATATTAATAAACATAAAAAAATTATTATTAACGATAACTAAAAATAAAATTGGACAAATCAAGAGATATGTATAGATCAAGATACTTAATTTTACAAGACGGGACATTTACCTGGTTGTATTTACTGAATTTATTTAAATTAATTTGATATTAAAAATAGACACACATATTAAATTGATTAAATAAAATAAAAGTGTGAAAAATATCATGCAGACTGCATGTATTAGAAATATTATCTAAATAAATTTCTTGTATACAAAAGATAAAAGAAATAATTACAAATAATCTAAAATAATCTTTTCAAACATTAAATACGCACAACACCATCAAAAATACAATATGTATCCAAAAAATGCTAAATAAACAAAATAAAATCACAGATGAGAGATATTAATTGAAACGCAAATTTAAAAATTATTAAAAAAAAGATATGTTAAAAAAAGATATCAGTTAAAAAAAGCAATATCAGAAAAAAAATATTAATAGCTTAGATATTCTGGCTTAACTCGTCAAATCTGTAACCTGAAGCATGAACTTAACCGAGTTTGGCTTCCCTTAAAAACTTATACTCAACCTATAAAAAGAAAAAAAAAATAGCTAAAAAGGTCTAGACTCATGAGCCTATACCCAATGCACCTGGCCACTGCAATGAAGAGCCCATAAGTGTTGGTAGGCCTTCAAGCCCAGGCCTGCAGACCTAGGTTTGGTTTTGTTTTAATCAAAATTTGTTAAAGAGGTGGAAGACGCCCCTATTTTTTTGAAAAAAATAAGCAGACGACATGTCATTTACGAGCCCATATTTTGGCCACCAATTAGAGCAGTGACTCTTTTGGCTAAAAAACAATTTTTTAAAGCTATTTCAGCCCAAAAACACTTCATCGACACCTTTTAAACACCCACAAATCATTCCATCAACTCCAAGTACTTAAAAAATAACCCAAATACTTGAAATCAAACTAGGTTAGTTTTGGCTTTTTCGACTTCAATCTAATTTTTCATGCAACATTTAAGTTTCAAACAATCACCATGAAGCTCCTCTCATTTTCAGGAATCCGTGGACACCAAGAAACTCATTTTGATGGCTGAAATTGGGGTGAAAGGTAACTTTCTTTTTTATCGTATGAATCCAACAATCCATTTTTCTCTTCTCTCTAATCAAGAACTAAAAAATAACATAAATAAACATGTGTATCAAAAGTGTTTTTTTTTTTAAAAAAAATAAAGGAACCTAAATTGTCACAATTGTGTAATTTTAAAAATCAAGCATCTAATATTTTTCATGCAATTTCTAGCACACCACCCTTGTTTAGCATGTTTTTAATTTCAGGTCATCTTCTTTCAATTTCACGTGGACTAAAAAATATAATTAATTAGTTTTTAATTAGAATTAAATCACACAAAATAAAATTTTAAAAAATAAAATGAATTATTAGAAAATTAAAAAAAATCCATAATATTATGTGAGTCCGTAAATAGTACCCAACTACAGTAAAAATGTAAAATCACAACACCTTTTATATGTGTTTATTTATATTTATATAGTTTAAATTTGTCGGATAAAAAAATAAGTAATAATTACGGTACCGTGGTAATTCAAGTTTCACATCTTGAATTTCTTGAATCAATCTATCTGGGCATGAAAGGTTTAAAAACTATGTTTTATACTGCATGTCCATGAATACAGTACTGTACTCTTAAGTATACCATCCAATAAAAGAAGAATACAGGAAAAAGAAACGTCTTTTTTTGCTCTGTTTAACTTGAAGGAATATCAGTACTAGAATTTCTGAGGCTTGGCTCAGTAGAGCTTAGCATGGCAGCTAAGCTCAGGATCGGAATCTGCCCTGCATAAACAATTTTGAGGAATTAGCTGTAATGTACTGATGACTGATTAAGAAATGGAACAGCCCCATCTAGATAACGTGGAACATTAATTGTATGATATTAACGAGATCATGTCTTGTTACGGATGGTGCGTTAGTGTATTCTCCTGCGCGTTGTTTGGGGTCGCATTATTATTATTATTATTTTTAATTTTTTAAAAAATAATAAGAGTGTAGAGGGTCTTTTAATAGTATTATTAAATTCAATCAATCGGTTCGATCTTGAAATTTACAAGCTTGGCTTCTTGCCTATCTCAAATTTCACATTAAACTGCGTGGGAGCTGATCCAAAGTGAATCATTTAATTTAATGAGTCTAAAAATAATTTGGATGACCGGTAAGAACATGACATAACTTTTAAAAAAAATTAAGATAATATTTTTTTAATATTGAGACAATATTATATTGGATCGATTTCGATCACCTTACAACTTGAGTCATGAACTGTAATGAGTTTAATAACTTTGTTGTTTTTATAAATTATTTTTATTTAAACTTATGATAAAATTAGATGTTTGTAAAACCTAGCACTAAAAAAATAAAATGTTTATTTGAGATCATGATATTCTATAGAAAGTAAAAAAAAAAAAAAACCATGAATTTCTTTTCCCATTCAATTCAAAATTAAAACAATTGGAAAAATTATAGGATCAATATATATATATATATATATATATATATATATATATATATATATAAATATATATATATCAAGTTTGATAGGTAAACTCGCTAAATTTATGAATCGAGTAATCTGGGTCAATACGTCAAACCCACAAACTAGGTAATGGATTCTATTAAGATTAATAACTTATTTTCTTCTAAACTGTTTTTTATTTAACTGTATGATGATAAAAATAAACAATCGTAAAATTAAGTATTAAACTAATAATGAAACTTTTTTTTTAAGACTATAATAATCTCATAAAAAATAAAATGAAATAAATTATGAAACTCAATTCTTAATCAGCTCAATATTAAAGAATAAAATAAAAATAAAAAAATAAAAAAAATTAAACTTATCAAACCCGTCTTCAAACCCATGAATTTTTAAAAAATTAATAATATATTTTTTTAAATTATTTTTTAACTATATAATAAAAAAATAAAAAATTATATAATGAAATTCAATTAAAAAAAAAACCTACTCGACAGTAAAATTGAGCACCATCCCTCGCCCTGAGCTTGCAACAGCCGATTATGAGTGCTTGCTTTCTCTTAAAAGCTGGAAAGTCTTACTCTCTTTTTTCCTGCACAGTAAACTAGTTTTATCCGTCTTGCTTGCATCAAACTTTAAATTGAGTCATTGATTTTAAATTAAAATGATTTTAAAATTTTTTTATATCAATATATTAAAATTATTAAAAAATATTAAAACAATTAATTTAATACATTTTCAAATCAAAAACACTTTAAAAAAAGTAACAAAATGCATATTAGAAAATGATAAATTTTGTTTTTTTAAAATATTTTTCGCTTGAAAATAGATTAAAATAATATTTTTTTATTTTTTTAATTTATTATTAACATCAATACATCAAACTAATCTAAAAATATGAAAAACTAATTTAGAAGCTAAAACAAAATCAAAAGTATTTAAAAATATTATATATATATATATATATAAATGGTCCTGTTTCAAAATGTGAGTCAACTTTCAAGTTCATAAACCAAACCGAAGCAAAGAGAAGCTTGCATTTCTCTCTTTGTATCTCTCCCTCTCTCTTCACTTCTGTCCTTCTACATAGTGAAGTGAACTGGCCACTCCCACTTCCTCTAGACTATCCTTTTGGTTCCCAATGCCAAAGCACACAACACAAAAAATATTTCTTTGATTGATTTTTTGCCGCCTCCATTAAAATCCTCTGCTCTCACTTACCCTCCATTATTCTCTCTCTCTCTCTCTGCAACTCTCAGGCTGTTATTGACTCATAAATGAACCAAAACCAAAACCCAAAGCCACATTTTAGCTACTAATAAACACCATGTACCACCAGATCACCAAGCTTAAGCAGAATTGTTTTGTCTATGTTAAACAGTTGCAAAACATAAAAAGATCAATCTTTGCCTCTCTCTTTTGCTTACCAACTTCACTCCTTGCTCTTATATTCTTTCTCCTACTTTTGTACAATGGTTTCGCTGTTTTCTACGTTCACCTTCCCTTTCCCTCCAAACCTCAGCCAGAACCCGCCAATTTTTCCAAGGCCAATCTTGCTGGAAATTCACTTAAAAAGCTCCCATCTTCAGTGATGTATGCAGTTAAAGAAGACACACCATCAGTTATTTTAAAGACCCTTTTGCCTCTCTTGCAAAATCCAGCCATTTCAGTGACACCAATTAATCATTCTGTGGTTTTGAAGCCAAAGAAGGCTCATGGATACAAAGCTGTGAAGAGAATGCTGAGTTCTGGAGACAATTCAAAACAGTTTTCGACAAGAATAAGAGGCTTCCTTGGGAATCGTGGTTGTAAGGTTAGGTTCTTTATGACATGGATTTCTTCTTTGAAGCCATTTGGTGATAGAGAGTTGTTTGCTATTGAGAGCTTGTTCAAGTCCCATCCATATGCTTGTTTGGTTATTGTTTCCAATTCCATGGATGCTGAAAGTGGGAGTCTTGTTTTAAAGCCATTTCTTGACAAAGGGTTTAAATTGATTGCAATTAAGCCTGATTTTGATTATATATTCAAGGATACTCATGCTGAGAAATGGTTTAAAGGGTTAAAGAAAGGGAATGTTAGCCCTGGAGAAGTTTCTTTGGGTCAAAATATGTCTAATTTGCTCAGGCTTGCTTTGTTGTATAAGTTTGGTGGGATTTATCTGGACACTGATGTGATAGTGTTGAAGACACTTACCAAATTGAGAAATGCTATAGGGGCACAAAGTATTGATCTTGAAAATGGGAAATGGAGCAGATTGAATAATGCCGTGTTGATTTTTGACAAGAAGCATCCTTTACTCTTCAAATTCATTGAAGAATTTGCACTCACATTCGATGGAAACAAGTGGGGTCATAACGGTCCTTATCTGGTTTCAAGAGTTGTTTCAAGAGTCAATAGAACACCTGGGTTTAACTTCACTGTATTGCCTCCATCTGCATTTTATCCGGTGAATTGGAGTCGAATTAAAAGTCTCTTTAAGGGGCCTGAAGGTAAGGCCCATTCAACATGGCTGCGAAAAAAACTTGAGCAGATTAAAAGTGAAAGTTTTGCAGTTCACTTATGGAACAGGCAGAGCAGAAAGATCAAGGCCGAAAGCGGAAGCATTATCAATCATATAATGTTGGATTGTTGTGTTTTCTGCAATTCTTCGAGCTCAAGTTTGTAAATTACTATAGGAAAATTGATGATTATGTAAGTGTTGAAGATTGCTTTGCTATCTGTGGGCTGTGGTTATGGACTAACTCAATCCTTTCCACCATTACAATGTTGACGAAGGTTGAAGAAAGAAACAAAAGGAAAATCCTTTTCTTTCATATATCCCACCCTTTGTTTTTGTTTCCTACTATTTGTCTCATGTGTATCTTCTTGCAAGGTATGAATACTCGCAGAATTGAATATAACAAGAACCTTCCGTGTCTACTGCGGGTTTTAGCCATCTTGCATTTATATAATAAGGAGCAGAAATGGCTCGTTGGTGTTATAGTCTTCTCTTATGAATAGTTTATTGGTTAATCATGTACCGATTCAATTATTCCACTGTTTCTTGGAAAATAAATTATTCTCTGAGAGTTAATGACCCTTTGATTCTCTTGCAATTTATTGCATGTTCTTGGACAGCATAGAGAAAAATAACACAATTTGAGCGCTAAATGCCCATGCAATCCTCTTTAAATATGAAGCAAGGCCAGTTCATTTAATTTTTGAAAGTAAACTCTATGATTTGTCATCACAAGTAATGAATATGTAATCATGCTGAAGATCCTGCCTCTTAAAATAAGTTGTGAGAGTGATTTTTCAGCTTCCGGGCACCTAATTTCTGGCCCCGCATGAATCTCCTATTTATTTTTGATTGATTTCTTATCACCATACGATCTAGTCTTGCATCTGCAGGTTGTAAAATTAGACATTGACACCATTATTTTCCTTCCAGTAGTCTATGGATAGATCAATCTTACCCACTCCCTAATGTTTAATTCTCTATGCTTCGCCAGAATATAATTAGGTGACATCAACTTTAGTTTTCCTTTGTTTTTTACAACTACGGGGCTCATGCATGATTGACAATCAAGTTCATGTAAATTTGATGGGTTCTGCACATGAGACTTTGGTGATCTATCTGTCAAATAGGAGCTGGTTAGCTGATACACAAGCTGCTTGCTGACTGTTACCATGTGAGACTTGATCTTCTTTGTAGGGAGTATGACTACTTGAAGTGGAGAGCTAAGCTATTGCCAGAGTCTTTTTATTGGTAATTAAGGATTAGTATTGTCCTGTGGATGGTGTGTTTACTATGATAATAGTTTTTTGATGGAAATATTTGGTAATATGGTATTGATTATGATTTAAAATATTATTTTGTTTTGAAATATATTAAAATAATATTTTTTTTATTTTAAAAAATTATTTTTAAGCATTCAAACAATTAAAAATATAAATAATTAATTTTAAATAAAATAATTAAAAAATTAAGATGACCATAATTTTTCTTAAAGTAGAACTACACCCTAGGTATGCAATAGACCATGTGAATGTTGCATAGAACCCGTTGTTAATATGATGTGACTGTTCATGCTATGTGCACATGGCTATACTTCCCTGGACATGCTTTGGTCCATGCCGTGCTCCATATATTTTGTATTTTTTTTTTTTGTTTTTCGCCCATTTCATTATAGATTATAACAAGTTAGGTAGTCCATACTATACCAAGAGTTATTTTTTTGATATAAAAAATATTAAAAAATTAAGATTAATGAGCGTAAAGTCTATCTACAAAGCTAGACTCAAGAGCTTTCGGTTTAGCTGTAACGCCTAACCTAAAATTAATATTTATAATATTAATTATAATATCAATAGTAATATTTATAATATAAATAATAATATTAAACTTGCATGACTCAAGTTTAAGTGAATCTGCTTGCAACGCCAGGTCCAAGAGCTTTGGGTCTGGCTGCAACACCAGACTCGAAAGCGTTGAATATGAGTCTAGCTGCAAGACTGTGTCATGAAAGTATGATAACTATATAGAAAAAAAATTAATATTACAAAAAAAATTAAACAAAAAAAGATTAATTGAAAAGAAAAAAAACAACAAGGCAAAACAATATTATAATGAATAATGCTTTACAAGGAGGGGTATAATAAAATCTCCTCGTGAGATCACGATAATCTAATGAAAAGTAAACAAAACAAATCATGAACTTTAATTCTCAATCAAATCGATATTAAAAAAATGAAATTAAAAGAAAAAACCACTTAAAAAAAGAAATAAATCTGAATCAATTAGGTTAATTTGCCAAAACAAGTTAAAAACAAGTTAACCCGTCAAATCTAGAATCTGTGTAATAAAAGTGTGATAATTAAATAGAATTTTTTTTTTAATAAGATTAATTAAAAAAACAAACAAAAAAGCTTGATCTTCTTTGTGGAGAGCTGAGCTATTGCCAAAGTCTTTTTATTGGTAATTAAGGATTAGAATTGTCCTGTTGAAATTTTATGAAAACAGTGTGTTAATGATTACAAAAAAAAAATTGGTGAGAATTTTTGGTATGTTATTATGGTAATGGTTATGATTTAAAATATATATTAAAATAATATTTTTTTAAAAAAAAATTATTTTTGATATCAAACCATTAAAACATCTGAAAATATATATATAAAAAATTAAATAAAAAAATTAAAACATCAAGATGATGATAGGTGTGCAATATACCATGTGAATGTTGCATAGAACCCGTTGTTAATATGATGTGATAGTTTATACTTGGTGCACATGGCTATACTTCCCTGGACATGCTTCGGTCCATGTTGTGCCCCATATATTTTGTATTATTTTTTGTTTTTACCTTTAACATTAAATTAAGAATTATTAATTAAAAAAATTAAAAGATTTTAGGAAATATTGTTCACCATCACCCGTTCAATTATAGAGTCTAGTTAGGTGACTCGCACAAAAAATATTAATAAAAATTAAGATTCATTGTGCTTGGGTGATGTGTGCGACTTACTCCAATGTCTAATTGTCACAATCATTGGTGGAGATAGAAGCGTCATGGCGAGGCCATCGTGGTGGTTTCGCACATGTTGGCTCATTTTTTTTCTTCTCCTATCTCTTTTCTCTCATCTCCCCTTGGTTTCCACACCCATTCTCTCCAAAATAGCAAATGATCTTATCATTTTAGTTTTATGTAAAATTTATTCCTCATTCTTTTTATTGTTATTTGTTTTGGATCATTTTTTGTTGATTTTAAGCGTCATGGCAAGGCCATCGTGGTGGTTTCGCACATGTTAGCTCATTTTTTTTCCTTCTCCTATCTCTTTTCTCTCATCTCCCCTTGGTTTCCACGCCCATTCTCTCCAAAATAGCAAATGGTCTTGTCATTTTAGTTTTATGTAAAATTTATTCCTCATTCTTTTTATTGTTATTTGTTTTGGATCATTTTTTGTTGATTTTTCTTCAATTTTATCCCTCATCATTGGATTTATTGAGAATTGAGTTTCATAATTTTTTTTTGTTTGCCTTTTATGAGATAATTTCAGCCTCATGACCCAAGTCATGAGTTTGGAAAGTTAGCCTGGGTTAACTTTGATCTTTTTTTTAAATTCTTAATTAAAATTGATTTTTTTTCAATTTCATTATTTAATATTGGGTTGATTGAGGATTGGGCTTCATGATTTTTTTTTTTATTTTCTATAGAGTTATCTCAATATTATGACCTAAGTCACGGGTTTGAAAGGTTAACCTGGGTTGACTCTATTTTTTTTTTAATTAGATATTTTTTTTAGAATCTAGGATATAATACTTATAACCACAAGGCTCTGATACCAAGAAAAACTGTGAGGATTAATAAGTATTAAGGCTAAAGAGTATTAAAACCGAAGAAAGATTTAACTTACATAAAAGACTTCATGATTACAAATTTAAATGCTGAAGGCTTCTCAAAGAAATATTTAGTTATTTAAAAAGAAGAGAATTCTAGAAATTCTTCGATTCTTTATTTCAAACTAGAGAAGTCCTTATAAAGGCTATGAAATTAAAACAACACTCAAACTAGTTGGTTGAAAGATAAGGCCTAAACAAATGGCTAAAATACCTATACGAAAAAGATAAGGCCTAAATAAGTGGTAAAAAATCTTATAAAAAAACAAAAGATTCCATCACATGCTTAGGAAACACATGTATTTGGAAATTATAATAAAGGGACAATAAGCATTTAATCTTGATAAGATTAGTAAAGCCTGACAAGGCATCAACTATGCCTGAGGTGGGTGGTTAGCTCATCTATGATGTCATTGTCATCTTCTAAAGGATCATGAGAGTCTTAGTATAAACTATGATTATTTATTTCATTGAAGGCTTCAAGAAGAGATTCTTGAGCTCTTGCTTCAAAGACGAAGAGAGAAGGCCTTTAAAAATCTCCTTCAAAACTAGAGATCTTGATCTTCGTGGAGAAGATTGATGTTCTTTACCAAAAACATATAGTTTATCATAACTCATTTTTGGATTATTCCTCAAATTCAATTCCTTTTCTTACAAAATAAAAATAAAATAAAAGCTCGCAATGTGGAGAAAGTAGGACGAGGAGGATTTCAAACATATAGAAAAATTAAGCTGCAATTTTGGATGAACTTCGAAGCCTAATTGTATCTCATTATACCCAAAACTGAAAAAACACTGTAAATTCAATGTCAAATTAAATCATTATTGGACAAATCTGCATAAAAATTAAGTCCAAAAATATAATTAAATTTATAATAGGACAATTTGATTTAACCATAAGCCGAATTAAAGTTTAATTATGTGTAAGAATTAAGTTTGGGTCTGATTAAATGATTTATTTAGGTGCAACAACTTAATTATACTTTAAAAGGTCAAATTAATTTTATTAAGGGCTTAATTGGTGAAAAATTAAGTTTTGGAGCCCAATTTGAGCTTAATTAAGAAGATTGAAATTTTAAAAGATCAAATTTAATTTTTACCAAGTCAATTGATTGGATTTTGGGGGTCAATTAGATGTTAAATTGAAAAAATTCACAGCCAAAGACTAATCTGCAAAAGACACGGAACTATGAGGATCCAATTGATTGGAATCAGGGGTGAAATTGAAGAATTGAAAGTTTAATGGTCAATTGATGGTTAATTTGCATAAATCCGCAACCAAGACCTAAAATGAAAAAGACGCTCAAATATGGGACTGAAATTGAAGTTATTCAGGGGCTAAATTACACATTGAAAGTTTGAAGTCAATCAGGGATGTAATTGAACGAAAGCAGAATCGAAGGACCATATTGAACGTTACCAAAACAATGTCATTTTAGTTATTGTTCATCTTCTTCTTCAATTTTTCTTTGAAAAGACAACTAAGAGACTACTTTGCATGTGCATTTAATGTCTTTACCATTCACCAAATTTGATAAAATTTACCCGAAATGATCATTTGACATCCCTCTACACCCCGATATGGTCCTTTTTAGCCGATTGACGCCACAACGGTCATGGCGCTAGCTGAAAAAGGCCAACTCAGGCAGTCTTTAACTGTCAAATTTGACAGTTCATAGTGCCTACTTTGAGCCAACAGTTGTGATTTTTCCTAGCTGAATCAAGGGCTGAAAGTTTTAACCAGTGAAAACAAGATTGCCCTTTTCCACTCCCTATAAATAGGAGTGGATTTCATGGCCTGAACATGAAGAAAATCGGGTGCAAAAATTGAAAAAACTTAGCCCTTCTCTTCGGTTTCCGCCATTTTATTTTCTCTCCCTTTCTCTCCCCGCCATCCCAACCACCAACTGTCACCACCACCAGCTTGTCTACCATCAACTTCACCATAAATAGATAGCACAACCACCAGCTAGCCACTAAGAGCCACCGCTGACTTCCCTCTCTCCTCTGAATGCTTCTTCTTCCTCTTATTACTCTTTAGTTGGGCCAAACCTAATTTGGCCTAGCCCAGGTGGATGGGCTGGGTTTAGCCCACCTCCTAAAAAGATCTGTTGGGTCAATTCGTTCTAATAGAGGCTCGACCCATATAGTTGTGATGTCGAACCCAATATATTTAATAATTATATAATATAATAAAATTATGTATTATTAAAAAAACAAAAAAAATCAAAATTCTTTTTAAAAAAATTGTGATTTTCTCACGTGCTTTTCTACCAATTTTGCATAATATCGGATGTATATTTATACTGTAAGATACAGATCTGATATTTAAAATGGATATCATACCCAGTTTATGATTATCCGTTAGGGTTCGACCAAAATATCAAAAACCCTTCACCAATCATTTGGTTTATTTTATATTAGGGTTTAGATATAGACTTTAATATTTGGGTGTGTAAAAGTATATAATATAGTATACTCTTGGGTATTAAAGTTACAAAGTGAAAAATAAATGTGATGCTAAATTTGGACTTTAGAATTGTTAGGATTAAACCCGATGGGGTAGAGACTCTCTCACGAAAGGATGTCTGCCTTAGGCCTTAGAAAAAGACCAATGAATAGAAACCTAACTTAAAAAAACAGTCAAATAACAATGTTGCTACCTTAGGTAGGGTGCACTGGGGGTGATGCGTTTTTCCCTTACACAACAAGTTCCTTACCCAGACTCGCAGATCTTAGGTTCCTAGTAACCATAATATTAGGTGATGACTCTTGAACCTCAATCATAATCTTATGATTAAACCCAAACTCATTTCCTTTCTCAACAACAATACTTCTTAGAAGGCACTTTAGCATGTCAGTCTGATGTCACCTCGCAACACAGTTCATCTAAAAAATTGAATTTATCCCACCATTTGACAAATGTTCTCCTCATAAGGATTAAGGTATTGATGTGAAACCAATCTTTTCTTCTTCTTAATCTGATAATTGATGATCCCGTTTGACTATCCTAGGGACTTGGAAGTGGCTCACAAAACTTAAAGGTTTTAAAATAGACTTATTAGTCTGAAGAAAATTCTTCAAATAAGGTTTCATGGAAATTGGCATTTGGATTGGAAAGATTTCCCATTTATTATACCAACTTCGAAAGCATTTTAGAAAGACTTGAGATTTATGAGATAGTTAGAACTGGATGAACCAACTATGCTTACCAACAATGTTATCATATGTTAAGGCTCCTTCTCATACATTGATGTAGTCAAAGTAAATGTAAGTTTTTGGGGAAAGTCGATAGTAAGAAATATAAAGGAATGAGGATTAGGGCCCCATTTATCGGGAGTAATAATTCCTTTAATTATAAGATTAGAACAAGCTCGATCTTTTTTATTTTTGAGAACTTTTTGAAGAAAGGTCGATCTTGTCTCTAATAAGAACTCTTTGTAATAAATAGCTCCCATTTATCATGTAAAGGGTGAAAGTGCTTTGATAAGAGCAATGTTATCACCTCTTGTGGAGTTGAAGATGGAATCAAAGATTTTTTAATCACAAATGCTAAAAATATTTTGTGGAAGGAAAAGGTATAAATTTTCTTTGGATAGTTTAGAGTCTTTTTCTTTATTAGAATAGACTGAGATGTTCCTCTGATACGACGAGGACTGGATCTTTTGATTTATGAAGACCTCTAAATTGCCTTTAGTTTGCAATCCCTGCAAGAATTTCTAGTTAGAAAATTATGAAGAAAATTATTTTCTCCTTTGATATATTCTATATCAAAATCAAATAAAGAGAGAATTTCTTGTCATCTAGTGAATATTTGTTTGGAGGCAATATTTATTACGTCCTTTAATAGGATTTTTTTTTTTTGTAGATTTGCAATAAGTTCTTAATAAGACTTTTTAGTTGATAAGATCACTTTTAAATTTAGAGATACACAAAACTATTGATATGGTTTCTTTTTGAATCATGGAATAGTTTTGTTGGGCTTGAAAGTCCACTCCTGAATCTTACAACTTGTTTTTTTTTTTTATCATAAATCCTTTGTTTTAGTATTCCACCTTAACCTAGTTCCGAGACATTTGTCTCAATAATTTCCAAAGCACTAGGATTGGCAATAGAAAGACAAGGAAACTCTTTAGCTTTGGTCTTGATCTTTTTCACTACAACAGTGTGTTCATGGTTCCATTTTGCAGGTTCTATTTTAAGCCTTTGAAATAAAGGCTTACAATCATGGGCTATATTTTTTATAAAAATCTTGTGTATAATTAAGGCATCTAAGAAATCTTTGTAGTTATGTTATTGTCCTTGATTTCATTTGGAAACATATCAGCAAATTGGATAGCCCTATCTTCTTTTTAAATGATGCAGCTAGGCCTACCTTTTCTGTGGCATTGGAAGAATGTATTGAGATGTTTGAAGTGTTGATCTAGAGACAAGAGAAAATTAAAACATTATCAATATAAACTATGATAAATCCTGAATAAAGATTGTAGATTCCATGCATGATTCACTTGAACTCAAAAGAAGCATTTTTTAATCCAAAAGGCATTACGTTTATTTGTAATGGCCAAATGACATTGTGAATGTTGTTTTATATCTATCTATTACAACGATCTATATCTACCAAAAACCTAATTTCATATCAAACTCAAAGAATATTTTAGCCTTATAAAGTCTTTTAAGGACCTTGTTTTAATACTTATAGTTAATTACTAGCCTTGGGATATTTGGAGGTATAAGACGATGGAGAGGGTGTTCAAGTCTCCCTTGAATGCTAGTCTTGTGCTTTTTCTCTTCTAGTTCCATGTAGTTCTATTTATTTCTTTTCTTTTTTTAACTCAAGCCCCGGACTAAGTAGGCACGCCCCCTAATCAATACTTCACCCCTAGGTGCATTAAATGAAGGCATGTCTTATAGTCACATGTCCTTTAAAGATTGGTCACATTATCATTATCAATGTCAACCTTTCACAGCCTATAAAACCCTAAACCCGTTATGCAAAGATCATTATCATTCTGGACATGTGTCTTTATGTAATCCAAAACTATTGGTGATAATCACATTAACCACTTCAGTTCTTGCATGGACACGCCTAGAGACTACAATCTTGATCTGCATAGTTCCATTCGGATCTTCTTCTAAGTAATCATGTTTACAAATTCTGTAAACATACAAAATACAGTCTGAAGGATTTCTTTTCTCTATCATCAATGCTAAACTCAATAGAAAGAAATCACCTTGCAGGTGTTCATTCTTTCCAAGTTATGTTATTTGAAATCTTCATTTAATTCACCAATTTTAAAGGAAAAAAACTTGTAATTAAGGGTTTTTGTGAACCTTTTCAGCTATATTGGTTACTTGTGCATATATGGTCCCGTTCGAATCATCTCATAACTATACATGCTAGTATCGAAGGTGATTTTATAATTATACATCCCAGACTCATTTAATAACTTTGGTCTATGCCGCACCCGACATCATGACGGCCTTAGAAAATTAAATGAAAAGAACAGATTTTTAGCATCTTGTTCTTAGATGGAAAATGTATAGTATAAAGAGATCCCAGGCTCATTTAATAACTTTGGTTTGTGCCGCACCCGGCATCATGACGGCCTTAGAAAATTAAATGAAAAGAACAGATTTTTAGCATCTTGTTCTTAGATGGGAAATGTCTAGTATAAAGAGTCGCCACTTAGTATTATGGTCATTAGGAACCCTAACTGGTCAACAAAGATTCTATGATACGGGACTGATTACGTGAAAGGAAAGAGATTATCACTCCTTAAACGTCCTGCCTGTGGCAGGCTGTATTGTTGATTTTGTTTTAAATTACTAGAAGTTTGTTGGTTTATACTATGATGATTTGCTTATAATATTCCTGACTCTGGCGTCGATGAATATTCGACTATGAATACTTCAAACACGTAGCTAAAATAAAATAAATTTAAATCAATATTGTTATTTTTTACTCTGGCGTCAGTGGATAAACCAATAAAATAAATTTATTTTTTTATACATGCACATATTATTTTATTTTTTACGTAGCTAAATAAAATAAAATAAATTTAAATCAGTATTTTTATTCCTGACTCTAGCATCAATAATAAATCACTAAAATAAATTTAATTTTTAATGCATGCACACATTTTTATTTTTTTTATAAATTTTTTTAGGATGGGCTAGACCTAGCTAACCCGACCTGGTTACTAGCCCAAGCTATGAGCCCGACTTGGCAAAGCAAGATGCACGCGTGAAGCAACTTCATCTTCATGTGTGCATGAACAGTGCGAAGGTAATTAAATTACCTTGGCACAGTGTTCAAATTTTGTTAAATGCAGAGAACGAAAGAGGAATGGACGTACCTGCTTTTGGAGATGGCGAAGATGGCTGCAACACTGATGGTGACTCTCGTCTACTGCTTTCCTTTTTCTTCCTTCTGTGTCCATTGTCTGCATTTTCTTTTTATTTTTCTCAGCAGCTTTTGGAACTAAGAAGATGATGAAGATGCCAGCTTTCTGTGAATTTGTTTTGACTGATTCTGGGTAGCTCCTTCGCTCTTCTCTTCTTCTCTGCGTATTTGTTGTTTGTCTTTTCGTCCCCCTCTTTTACTCTGTTATGCTCTGCCTTTTATAGAGCTAGATAAGCTTGCCCCAGAACAATTCTCACTTACAATTCTGCCTTTACAGGACTGTTAATCAACCCACGAACGAGATCGTGGGCAAGAGACGTGGTCCATGATTCGGACCGAAATCACTGCAACTTTTCCAGCTCCCCTGTTGAATCGAGACGAAGAAGACGAGTACGACTGTTCCACTCAGCAATGGTGTCGTTTCGGCAGAAATGGACATTTTCAGTTTGGCCCCTGAACTTTTGATATTTAACAATTAGATCCCAAATAATCAAAAATTTCTTTTAGTTTTGCCCTTAGATTAATTTCAATTGAATCCCTGAGTTATAGTGACATTTACACAATAGTCCTAGATTTCTGGATTATTCAATTGGGTTCTTGGACTATAATTTCCTGTAATTTTTCCTTGAATCAACTCCAAATTTTGTTATTTCTTTAATTAAGCACCTGTTTTTTTAATTAATTAAATCAAAGTTTAATTAAGTTCGCAAACTTATAAATTCTTTAATTTTTGACCAATTGACTTTTAAATTTAATAATTTCATCCTTGAATTTTGAATTTGTGTTATCTTAACCCCATTCTCAAATATATTTATTTATTTATTTATTTTTATTATTTATTTAAAAATTAGGTTACCAATTAACTTCCAACTATCAAAAGACTAACCAGAAATATGCCAGGATTACAGCAGCAGCATCTTCATAGCCCAGATTCTCAATACTTCACTG
>Ga0325414_1002668_pt1 | contig 18192 bp, 8 predicted proteins | sample PopdelMetagenome_8_FD_206183 | JGI IMG/M metagenome (GOLD analysis project Ga0325414, IMG submission 206183) | Populus deltoides microbial communities from Bellville, Georgia, United States - Leaf-PdKOR-R3 | ecosystem: Host-associated > Plants > Phyllosphere > Phylloplane/Leaf | place: USA... | reverse complement strand
AGTCAGGTGTGTTTATAAAAATATATTTATTAAATAGAAAAACAAGTTTGAGTAATAATAATATAAAAACTAAATTACCCAAATAATTATTCTTATTAAACGTAAGTTGTTGAACAAAACTCTAAAGTAAAAATTCAATATTAGTGTTAGTTACGTATTGTAGCGCTATTTTTTTTATTTTTTCAAAATTAGTTTTTCTTTTCAAAAAATATTAAATTATTTTTTAAAATATTTTTTTTTTACTATTTTGATATATTAATGTTAAGAATTAAAAAACTGGATCCTGTTGCTACCAGGATCCAACAGCTTTGGGTCCTACCTATCATCATAACCCAACATCCAATTGAGCCCTACTGCCACTAGGATCCAACATTTTTGAACCCTTTTATAACCAGAACAAAACATCGTTTTTTTTTTTTTGTTTAGATGTTTTTTTAAAATGTTTTGATTATTTAATCCGCGGTGGAGCGCGGGTTACATAGCTAGTTATAACCTACATATAGCTTAACAAAACTAATTAATTATGCAAAATTAAGAAAAAAAATTCCTTGATTTAAGAATTCTAGCTAACAAAGAATCATGAAAATTATGTAGCCTCCTATCATGAGAATGGAGTTGTGGTCACATATGGCATTACTAGATCAATCCAATTGTGATTGAATCCATCTTCAGCATAATTCCTCACAGAAAATACCATCCTAACCTTGTATTGATTTTTTGTTGAAGAAAAGATGGAAAGAGATTGGGGAAACAAGATATGTTAGAAGGAAAAAAAGAAGGGGTGTTTTTGGAAAATAATTCTCAATGTCAATTAGAATTGAATTCTTTGAGTAACTCAAAAGTATCTCCCCTTTTATTTGTGTTTTATTCATTATTTGTTAATTAAATTTCATTTAAAATTAAAATAAATACTTTAAAAAGAGAATTTCAAACACAAAAATTGATTTAACTCTATGAATTCATTTTAATTCTTAGAGTTTGAGACAACCTGTTAATTTCAAATATTATATATTCAATCCTTAAATTTTATTTAATCATGATGTTTGATCAATTTCATGTTCCTATAATTTATTTTAAAAATATATATAATAAGAAACTAGTAAATTGAGCATGATTAATTCTAGTCAAGGAGCGTTTTAAGAACTTTGGATATAAAGGGACTAATTATTTATTTTCAATAAATGTGAGGGACCAAATTGTAATCAACTCTCTCAAGAGACAAGACCCCATGCCTCCGCAATGATGGAAAAAAGCGTTTGCAGCGAGATATTATTATATTCCACAATCCATCATCCCTCGAGGCTCGCCTCAAGTCTCCCTCTCTCCCTCTCTCCCTCCCTCACCGTGCCTTTAACGTTGACAGCATCTCTCATTTCTTTAGCGTCCGTAACATTTACTGTACAGAACCTGACCTGACTTTTAAGATAGTCAACCTGTTTTATAGATATCATCTTCGAATTGAATAGAAGAATCCAGAAGAGAGAAATGAAGGGAGGCTTGATCGTGGATGATGGGTTTATCTACGAAGAGGAGAAGCTTCTCACAGTGCTTAAAACTAGTCTGTTTTTCGCTAATGATGGCTTCACTGTCTATGATTGCAAAGGTGAGTTAGTGTTCCGAGTTGAATCGTATGGGCCTGACACTCGTGATCAGGGCGAAATCGTTCTCATGGACGCCCATGGACGCTGTCTTCTTACTGTCAGAAGAAAGGTACTCCTCTCTCTCCCTGTATATATCTGTATGAACGAGTTCACTCAGCTGGTCATCTCTCTCTAGACTGTTTAATCGGCCCGATTAACTTGTGAGCTATTGAGCTTTACGGATCTGGTTGAACATTTTCTATAACTTTTTTTTTTTTTTAAAAAGGGGGAATGCTTAATTGGAATGTGTTCGTTCAATTAATTACTGGGATTCTATTGGATTTTAGATTTAAATGTAACGTCTGATTTCTAGCCTGACGGATACCGAGTGAACCCGGTGAGTTAACCGCCTGAAAGAAATTAACTTGCCGGTTATAATTTTGTGTCTAATTCGTAAGTAAAAGAGGTGGCTTTGGAATAAAACTTACACAAAATACACACTTTTCGTTACATACATGACGTATAATTATCGTAATTATACTCGATAGTATTTGTGATCTGTCAATCACATGGCACGCACAGAGGCCGAGCCTGCATCAAAGGTGGGAAGGGTATATCGGTGAAGGAACGGACGGCAACAGACCGATCTTTAGCGTGCGTAGATCATCCATAATCGGACGGTGTAGCGTGACGGTGGAAGTCTATGGGAAACCAGGTGCGGAGTACCAGATAGAAGGATCCTTCGCAAACAGATCAAGCACCATATTCAATGCAGAGAAGGAATCAATGGCTGAGATCAGACGCAAAGTAGATGCCTCCACAAATGTGCTGCTTGGCAAGGATGTCTTCTCCTTGTGCCTTAAGCCTGGTTTTGACGGGGCATTTGCTATGGGGCTGGTTTTGATTCTTGATCAGATTACCGGCGATGACGCCGTTGACGGGCACCCCACCACCGAGGATTAGAAAGTCTTTGTAATCTCATCTGCTGTATAACAAGTGGGCCCGTCTCTCTTCATCAAGCAATGTAGACCTTTTTTACTCTATAGTTGATATCATATTATAACAACACTTGCTAATTTAAAACATTGAAAGAGACATGGGGATTCAGAACCAACTACTATATTGAGAGGAAGATTTCATGATATTTATGGACTTCCCCGTCCCATCCCATCCCATCCAGGATATGACAATCGCAGCTTGTCTATAAAATAGCATATGATGTAAACAGGATGTTTACGGAGATTCAAAGTTTATAAATATATATTATTTTAAGCCAGCGAGAGATTATGTTTAATTTATTATAATAAGGCATGTTATGTAAAGTTTATAGTTCAAATATTCAAGTATGTAAAACAATAGTTTATAGCAAACATGTATACAGAACAAATATAATAATGAAACACTAACATGCATACTAAGAATAAATTAAAATTTATAATTGCTATTAATTCAAAGTTCCAGTATACATACTAATAATAAAAATATTTATATTTAAATTAAAATAACAGGGGTATTAAATATTTTAAAGTAATAAATATTCTTTTGTTGTTGTCAATGATGAATTATTTGTTTTTAAGGTTTTATTGCTTATTATTTGTGCAACTAGAATGTTTGCAACATGACTCTCAAGATTCTAACAACACCACCTTGGTTTAAATGCACTTCTAAACAAAATCTTTGAACCTAAAGATATAAAACTTGATTCTCTTAAAGAGAAAATTAAACTCTAAATTTGGAAGGAAAACCAAATCTTAAAATTAGAAGAAAACACTAAAATATATGGTTAGGAAGAGTAAAATCTAAAAATTTAAATTAGAAACTAACTCTTCTTTCACCTTTCTTTTTGTAGTGAATTTAGGAAGCTAAAAGGTTGAAAATCAATTCTAACCATTATTAACCATTAATTAGCCATCGTAAATTAAGAATTAAATCTAGAAAAATCAATGGTTCTTTAAGATTAATTTTTCATTCATCCATAATTTGTTTAAATAATGTTAGTTAAAACAAATTTCCAACAATTCTCTATATGAATGGAAATTGTCTTGCCAATTTAAAAACAACTCAAAGATTTATTAAAGCTATTAATTTGATAAATTACTATATCAGGATATATAACTTTTGGCTTTAAATTTTTCTTGGTGAAATACTATGAGATTTACTCTACTGCATAGCAAACACGATATCTTGAACTATACATCCTTTTGTGCAAACCAAGACAACAGTACTCACAAAGTTCTCTACCTAGAGATTTTCTTTGGTTTTAATTGTTGTGTTTATTTTAACTCTAAACAATTTTTGAATTTTAAGTGCTTTAGAGAATTCAACGTTTATCGTAATTCTCAAATAAACAACCACATTTCTCACTCATATATGTAATTTTTCATTAAAAGTATTATACTATACTTTATTTGGTGTGCCAAGATATAAAAATTATTAAAAGCTCAGCTCACCATTTATCACATTGCAACTAGCACCTATTTCATCGTAGAAATAAGTAGGAAATAATAATTTTATAGTGGTACCAAGAATATTATATAACTTAGTTTTGCATTTGAACCTAGATTTTGAAATATTCAATCAACTAAGTATGGTTACCATCATTGCACTCTTTCATCTTTCAAAAGATTTAAGCTCATCCTCCTCAATGACACAAACTCTCTTGACAAATCTGTGGTTAGCAGATCTGTAATATTTTCCTTTGACTTCACATAGTTAATGAAAATAATTTCATTCGAGAGCAAGTGTTTGACGATATTATGTTTACGACATATATGTCTAGACTTCCTATTATACAATTTTTTTTATGCCCTTCCAATTGTCGATTGATTATCACAATGGACACAAATAACTAACATTGATTTTGGATAACATGGAATATTTCTAAGAAATTATGAACCCATTCATCTTCATCTCCAACTTTATCAAGAACAATAAACTCTGATTGCATTATAGATCCAGTGATATATGTTTATTTGGAGGATTTCTATGACATATATATTCCATCAAGTGTGAAGACATATCCACTTATGAATTTTAAATCCTTAGTGTCGGATATTCAATTAGCATTACTATACTCTTCTATTATTGTTGGATAACTAGTATAGTGTAGTTCATAGTCCAAAATATAACTCAAATACTTGAGTATCCTTTTTATTGCTTTTTAATGACTCATAATTGGATTACTTATAAATATACTCAGTTTACTAACTAAATAAACAATATCAAGCTTTATGTAGTTCATAACGTATATTACGCTTCTAATTATTAAAGAATATTCTAATTGATTTATTCCTTTTCCTCTATTATTGGAAAGATATACATTTATATCAATTGGTGTTTAGACACTGCTTTGCTTTGATTTGGTTCACATGGGATTCTTTTCATCGGAATCTAGCTATATATATATATGATAAATTTGTAATATTTAATATAAAATCTTTTTAATCTTTAATTGAAATATAATGATGATCTTATAAATAATCTTACCTTTCGTTGTTGTTGTTGTTGTTGTTTTTTTGCACGTTAGTGAGGATGTAAAATTTTATGAACTTATAAATTTTAATATATAAATTGTAATTTTTGAAATAATAGAGGCAAAATGAGAAAATTATTAAACTACAAGAGGGTCGAGGTAATTTCCCCTTTAATAAAAAGAAAAGAAAAAACATATGACGCGTTGTCTACATTTTCAAATTCCGACCACTAGAGAGATGATCGAAAAATTAAGTCATGGTTTTTTTAACCCTAATATTTTCAACCTGTTTTAACCTTAAAACACCTAGGAAAAACTTAAGAATCTCAATTAACCAACTTCTCAACCCAAATCACCCATAAATTGGTCCAAAAATAATAATTAAACCATAAACAATTCTTTCTCAACCCCATTCTATCTTTCCTGGCAAGTTCAAAGGTAAAAAAACGTATTAAATGAACTCATTGACCCGAATAATAACTTTCTTGTTGCTAGAATGTGGACAACCAACAACTTTCTTTCTCCTCTCTCATTTTACGATGACTTTCTCTCTCTTTTCTCCAACTCAAGGACTTAACATGAGCAAAATGAGGTTTTGTCCCAAAATAATAGAAAAAATCCAAGCTATAGGGATCTAAAAGAAAGTCAGCATAAAATATGGGGATTAAATAATAATTTTTTGTGTGAATTTGTGATAGACCACCATGGGTTTTTTTATTTCTTGGTTTGGTCTATAATCTTTTAATTGTATCTTAATGCTACAAATCAACATTATATCTCATTAAATTGACCTACAATTAAGCCCTAAAATCTTATCAAAACCTTCATACTTCAAGGAAATACAAAAAATAGATATTATCAATTGAAAAAGAAAAACAAAAAAAAAATACAAAAATAAAGATTTAATGATAAAATAAAAAATAATGTTTCAATCCACAGTGAAATATAAGATGGTCTATAATGTATGGGTGAACAATATTTTATGCACATTTTTTAAATGACCATGGACCTTAATAAAAAGCCATATTGGCGCCCTCAATAGTCAGTTTATTGATTATTATTTTTTTAAAATGGTCAAATTGTTAATAGATTGTTCCAATAAATAGTGAATCCTCTCAAAATAAATATTATTTTTCTCTCACCAATTAGCTTTTGATTATTTAAAACCTCTAAATTATTTAGGACAAAGAATATCATAAATAATATATATTTTTGAATTATTATATTTAATGTTAGAAGATATTTTATAAGCTAATTATGTTTGTTTTATAATTTATAAAATAATGCCATGGAAGAATATTATTTTCATCGGACCATAAAAACATGAAGTGAAATGGATAAAATTGTAAAGTGAAAATAGCATCACTCATGTTTTAAATAGTTTTTAGCATACCATTAAAAGTAACTTAATTTCATATGATATCATGAAGGTTTAAATAACATCTTAATTAGCATGCTTCATATGCTAAGGATTTCTACCATACTAGTTATGTGACATATGCTGAGTCGTAGGTCGGATAAAGTTTTTTGGCAAAAAACAAAAAATAAATATGCAACCTTTTCAAATTTATTTATTTTTTAAAAAAATCTAATCATAAATCAAAAGGTCGATGAGAACTATTTGTGTCAATAAATACAAAAAACAAAGTGTTAAGACATCTATTCAATTTATCTAGCTGCAAGTCAAATAATGTTTTTTCCGACGCAAAAGAATTAATATGCAGATGTTATTAATTTGTTTTTTTACATTAAGTGAAAAATATAACTGGAAATCACAAAGTCAATGCTTACATATAATAAAATATAATAAAAATCATATGTATCAACAAAAATTTGTAAGATCTCAAGCTAATTTTTAACATAGTCGAAAAACAAAACAATGTTTCAATTACCATAGTAAAACATCATTTTCTTAGTCTGTGCAAAATAAATCTAAAAAAAAAGGGTAAAGAAAAAAATTGAAAACAAATTACAAAAGAATAAAAAACTGAACAAAAAGAAGGGTATAAATAGGCCAAGTGTAAAGAATAAAAAAATATATATTTTTAAAAAAAGTGCAAAGAAAAAAAAGAAAAAAAAACTAAAAACATTAAAAACATGAATTTGGCATGCAAGTTATAATTTTTTAAGAAAACAAATACCATGTATGTTAGTTGCTCCAATGTGTTTTTTACATGAAAAATTAAAAGTGTCATTTGAAAAGCCTATGCAATCATTTAATTAAATTAATCGATAAACATTTATTTACCAGATCATGTTCACTAAATTTTTTTATTTAAATAAATAAAAGATAAATCAACACTAAAAAACTCATTGCTTAAACGATAAATACAAATGACAATAACTGAATAAACCTGCACCATAAAAAATATTATAAAAAGCCAAACACATCAGAAAAATATAAGGAATGGGCACCTGCTGATATGATAGAAACATATATATAAAAAAACGCTTCGAGCAAACCTGGCAATCAACTTGGGTGAACAAATCAAACACATGACTTAGGACATGAAATTGAGATGATCTCATAAATAAAAAAGCAAAAAAAATACCGAAAAATATATTAAAAAATGCTTTAAAAAATACCAAACACTACTAGAAAATTGATAAATACAAACAGAAATACCGAGGGAATATTTTTGTTGGTAAATTGCCGATGGATTTTACTGACGGAAATATTCCCTCGGCATTTACCGAGGGAATTACAGTGGGAAAAAAATAATTAAAACGAAGCAAAATAAATTTTATTGGTAATTCCATCAGTAAAATTGTTGGTAAACTGTCAACACTATTCATCATGTAAATTACAAAGGGAATCATCGATGGAAAATTCCGTCAGTATTTTACAGAGAGCTCTAGACTATTCACTTTTCAATTGCTCTGTTAATTATTGTTCTTCATAGACAAAATCATCGACGGATTGAAAAGTCATCGGTGTTATTTGGCGGTTTTCTGAAAAATTTAAATTAAATAAAAAATTTAAATTAAATATTACAGACGGAATCACTGACGGATTGAAAAGTCTTCGATGATTTTTGGCGGTTTCTGAAATTTTTTTATTAAATTTAAAATTTAAATTAAATATTACAGATGGAATCACTAACGGAATGATTAAAAATATTAATATTTAATTATCCGTCGGTAAAACCCCTCAACAAAAAGTCCAGAATCCCTAATTTCACAACAGACTCGTCTCCTTTCTTCTTCTTCTTCTTCTTCTTCGTCTTCTTCTTCTTCTTCTTCTTCTCTTCTCTCTTCAACTCCTTCTCTTCTCCTCCATGCTCAGGTATGTTTTCTTCTCCTTTCTTATTTTTTTTTCTCAGTTTTTTTAATTAGTATACTTTACGAATTTTTTTTTTCTCTTTTTAGTTTCACTTGCAATTATATTAAGGTAAAGAAAAAAATTTCTTCTTTTTTCGTGTTTTTTTCACTATCTTTGTTTTTTATTTTATTTTTAATTGTTTTTGTTCTTAATAATTGTATGAATGTTGTTGTAGGATTTGTTTTTATATGAGATCAATTTTTAGTTGATTTATTTATAGGATTTTTAAATTTTTTTCATATGAATTTTTTTAGTTGAATTTATTTGTTCATGTTATTTATTTGTTGCAAATTTTTTTGAGTTAATTTTCTTCTTCTTTTTTTCAACCATTTTGAGTATTATAGAGTGTTGATTAATATTAATTTAATTATTTTATAGTTTTGTAAAATATATTTTTAAAGAAATATTTTTAAATAATTACCGATGGAAGTATATACGGTTTGTTTCTGAGGGAATTACTAACAGAATGAAAATTGTTTTTGCTTGCTTTTTCCGTCAGTAAATCCATCGGTAATAATATTTTTTTTATTATCAACGGACTTACCGACAGACAAAAAATTACCGACGAAAGATTCACTGACGAAAACTTTCCATTGGTGATTTCGTCAGTAATTCTTTTTACCAACGGAATGGTAGTGCAAATACCGACAGAAAATTCCGTCGGTAAATCTAAAGATTGTGGTCGTGAAAATCAACCCGGGCTAATCTTTCACATCTATGATCCGGGTCATGAAACTAAAATTACCACATTAAAAGCAACTACCCCAAAGTTATCGACTACATGTATAAATATCTAGGAAAAGTAGTAACTTTATTTTAATACTAAATAAAAGACAGAATACATGCACTATAAATAAATCACCACTTTTATTAATAATGGAAAAAGGTAAACTCGATAACAATGCCAAAATAAATATAAAATTAATTAATTAAAAGCATTAACTATATATACGTCCCTCTCCATAATCTTAAAACACCAAACCAACGATAGCAGCTAGCATGGTCAACAAGAAACTTGCCAAAACATTAGAAGACGATGAACCAGGTGGAGGAGGGATAGTTGGAAGTGACTCTGGAGTCATTGAGCTTGTGGGGCTTGGTGCTGGTGTTGGAGCACAACCATCCGAGGTATTATTTGAAGACGGTGAAGGGGTAGCTGTAGGACTTGGTGGTGGAGGTGGTCTAGGGGTGGTGGAGGGTGGTGATGCGCCTGTTGTGCGTGATGATACAGTGATAGCTAGCTTCTGTCCAGATTGACAATGCCTGCCAATAGTACAGATATAGTAGTGCTCTCCAGTAGAATCAAGGGTTATGTTAACAGGACCAGTAGAAATTACGTCTCCAATAGAGTTTGAAGATGTGCATGCATCAAAGGATTCTTTTTGAACTCGGAGAACATCGTGATTGTTGGTGGTGAAATCAAAAGCTGAAAGGAAGAAGAAAAAGAAAACAAATTAAGATGATGATGATTTATACCTATATATATAATTTGATCGTACTAAGAAAAAAACAACACATCAAGTCTCGGAATATTTAAATCATCATGATAGATACCGAGACGAGAGAAGAGGACATGCACTTACTTAGGGTATCACCAACCATGAAGTTCTTGCCACTAGCCCAGGTAATGTATGCCTGAGCACCGGCCTGTGGAACAGTCCAACCGTCGTTGTCTCCGACCACATACACTATTTGTGCCACAGAGCGTTGAAACAGAACCATCATGGCAAAACCAAATGTTACACCAATATTAAACATTGCCATTACTCTCTCAAGCCCAATATAATATGATGTTCAATTCCTCACTATATTTCAGCAAGTGTATTGGCTGTTGTGCTTGCAATATTCAAATGTTATGGTCACAGAAGATCTAGTGTATGAAGCATATATAGAGAATTAAGAAGGCGATTACACTGCTGCTCGGGCCCAACAAAACGCGGGTTGCGAGATGGCAAGCAAAGAAGCCGGTCTTCCTTGAACATTTGCATGCACGCAGGGTCCACTTTGATTGAGAAAAAGGGTTCACGCTTCACAGTTGATACCCGTTAGGTGGGAATTTTGAAACTTTTTTTATTTCTCGAGACAAATTTTAATGAGGATAAAACATCAAGCTAAAAAAAAAAAAATACTAACAAAAGGGTATTTAATTTGCTTTTTCATCATTCTTTTGTGTTATGCCACCACACAAATCATTCTTTTAATTATATTCTTAATTTCTATAATTTTTCCTATAAATTTATTCATTTACTGGATATATATATATATATATATATATATATATATATATATATATATATATATATATAATTTTTTTATTTTTTATATATATGATTATATATAATAATGACACAAAAAGATTGAGACGGCATGCTATGACATTCTTTAGTCAAAATTTCAAAAATACAATATTACTATACAACTTTGATTATATGATTTCATTTTATTTTCTTGACCCGCGCCCCGCATTTACGTTCTTGAAGAAAACTACATCACAGCATTTAAGTTCTTGGCGGAAAATATTGTTCAATTGTTTTAGAGTCAATAAATTAGGCTATTGAATGTTCCCAGTAAGAAGATCCAGAATGCTTGGAGGTTGAATATTCCGTAGCTCATTCCAAAGTCAAAATAAATATTCTTGTTCATATATATATATATATATATGACTTTATTTTCCTCTAACAAGGGAGACCTTGAGACGCTGGCAACCAAGTCTTGTTCCTCCTATGTTAGGTGGTGGCGAACCTTCACAACTTGCTCCTTCCTAGTGCTGTTTTGAAATTGCTCCTTTTGTGCTCTTTGACACTTTCTTGATGGAGATACGAGGGAAATTCATAAAAATATGGCCCCTCTAATAAGATATTTATATTTGATAACAAGGACTACAAAAATGAAAATAATATTTTTATTCTAATCTCATTCGAATGAAGTAGGAATAAGAACGAAGAATGTGAAAAGAAATATAAATTAAACATAACTTCATTTTCATGAAAGAGGTTGGGAAAAAAATAAGAAATGAGAGTTTATTTTTTTTCAAAAAAAAATGTAGATAAGTTATATTAGTTTTACGAGATCAGAAATATCTCTCAAACCATATATCGGATCAAACTGAAATTTATAAGGAGATACTACACACAAGTAACTATATTTTATAAAATTTTAGGTCAATTTGATTTCAGTAACATATTATTTAAATTGATCGAAGTTGCTCTTACTATTTTGATAGATTCATCAATAAAGTATTTTTTTTTTCGTTATTTTCAGTTCAATCAATCCAGACTTATAATAGGTTAGTTTTGAACAAAAAATAAAGATTAAATAAAACTTATTTAGACCCTAAACTTGTGCATGGGCATGAGCATGAGCATGGGCATGGGCATGAGCTACAATAGTTTATAATGTGGTTTAGATTCATTGAAGAATTAGAGTCTCTTTTTTCTTAAGTTATTTGTGATGGCTAGAGGCTTTATAAATATTTTAATTTCATTTTTCTTTTATTTCTTTTGGCTCTTTTTAATTTTCAACAGCTTAGGGAAAAATTTTAACACTCAGCTTTTTATTCTTAATTTATACTTTTGGGTTTGATTAATTAGATAAGATCCAAAACTTGTTTGGGTCCATACTTTCGGGTTTATTAATATATTTCTTAGATCAATTTTGTAAGCGGATCAATTTAGATCATGATAGTAGATCCATTAGGACATTTATTTTTCAAGAGTATAAATACTCTTTATAGGGACAAAATATTTAGACTTGTTAATACTATAGTTGTTGAATTTATGAGAGAGATTTTCACATTCTTTGGTTCTCTAATGAACAAAATTGACATATCGAAGATTAATTGGTTTTGTGGTGTCTTTTTTATACTTCTCATTCACGAATTGGTATTTGTAGGGGTTCTTATTCTGATAATGTTGGTACTTTAGGATAGGTTTGCATTGTATCACACTTCTATCAAACGTGTTTCGACTTTTTAGGATTCATTATCATTTTTGTTGTGGGTTGCGTGACAATGTAATTACGAGATTCACATCTTACTCTCTCTCCTCAATATTATAGAGGGAAAAAAAACTAAGTCAAACCCAAATAAAATTAAAAACAAAATCATCAATCAAATGTAATATAAGATTTTTTTAGAAAATTCAACTCAAATTGAAAGTAGAAAAGAAAAGGAATTCCAGTAACGGCTTATTAAAATTATCTCTTTACCCAAAATTCCTTGTACATAAAGGAGATTATGAACATTAGCATAAAATGATTTGGGAAAAACAGTGTTCATTTACTATAGTGTCCCCTTTTGGTCTTTCGAATTTCTCTATTTGTTTTCATTTTGATTATTAAATTTTATTTATTTTTAATTACATCATTACAAGAAAAACATGGTATTATTTGTTGTTTTTTTTATTCAATTTGCATATTCTCATATGCATGCCTGATTTAAAGTTAAATATTACAACTTTGAATTAGAGACCAATCTTACAAAACATGATTTTATGTTATTCTTAAATCTAAAGTTGAAAGATAAAGGATCAAAGTTGATATTAAAAAAAAAAAACTACACCTTTTCATGCTTTTGCTACTCAAATAGCACGTAAATATTCAATTTGAATCCTCAAATTTCATTTTTTTTCATATGTTGTCCCTTTTTTTTAGCTTTTCACGTTTCAATTTGTATTATTTTTTACATTTTAATCATTGAATGTCTAGAAAAAAGAGAAAATTATTAGAAAAAAAAAGAAAAAATGTTCTCAAATGACCAAATTTTAGTCACCGATAACTACGAGTTTGGTGTCTTTAGATTTATCTTTAAAAGAGTATCTCAATAGAAGTGATTTATGCCTTCAATGATGCCCATCAAGGTAAATTAAGACTCTAATTTTTTTTTTTAATATTTGATTTGATTTTGAGTTTTAGTTGAAATTTGATTTTTTAGATTTTTTTAAATGTTCTAAAAACTTATACCCTAATTTTTGAATCAAAGAGCTAGCTTCAATGGTTGGGAAATGGTGCAGATTATAAAAAAAAATATATGGGAGCTTCATTCACTCTTTTCTTTAATATTTTTTAATAGGATTGACTTTAAATAGTTATTGAATTATGGCATGGTTTTCAAATATTATTATAGCTTTTATGATAGTATTAACATTTATATATATGAACATAAAAGACTTATTTTTTTAAAGCAAATTACCTCATGAGCATTTAAATGTCTATTTAATTATTGTTTTTTTATAGATACTTTAAATGGTTTTCTCATATTTTATATTTTTTGATATTTCACATATAAATTATCAATTTATGTTTATTTTATCCAAACTTTATTTTAATATTATAATAATTTTTAATTAAAAAATGGTCCTTAAAAATATAATTTTTTGTAAAAAAGAAAAAAACATGAATAAAAAAGGGAAGTTTTGATTAGAGAGATATATTTTTTACTACTCATTTCAAATCAATAGATTTTTTTTAATTGCCTTTATTTTTTATTCAATAAACCATATTTCTAATAAAGAAGTTATTTTTGAAAAAACAACAAATAACATTTATAAGAAAATAGAATTTTGACAAAAAAACATTTCTCTCCAAAATTTAAATAATTATATTTTTTACAAACATTTCTTTTATTACCACACAATTAAATAAAAAAAATTAGAGAATTACCCTTGTTACCACTACAAGATTTCACAGTTTTACCGACGAAAATATTCTGTCGGTCTGTGATTTAGAGTTCCTCGGTACTTTTTTTACCGACTAAGTCACCGACGAACAACGTCTGTCGGCTTATCTTTTGTCGGTAATACCTAATTTCATCGCTAAGTCAGTCAGTAAAAAAAAATTGCCGATGATTTTACAAACGGAAATCACACACCAAAAAAAATTCCCGCTTGAAATATACCGACGGATTTATTCTGTTGGTGATAATGGCATATCCTAAAATAATATTTTTTAGCTCCCGATTAAATTCCAACGAATTCCCTCTATAAATTTGTCGGTGAGTGTGGCATTTCCACCACTCTGTGAAATGCCGACAAAATTTATCTGTCTGTAAATTCATCGGTGAGTGTGGCATTTCCACCAATCTACTATGAAATGCAGACAGAAACATTCCGTCTGTAAATTCATCGGTGATATTGGCATTTCCTGCTCTCTGTCAAACGCCGAGGGATACAGTCCGTCTGTAAATCCCTCAGTGATTTTTTTAAATATTTTTTTAAAAAATTATATCGAATAAATAATATCAAATTATATAAATTAATAGTAAAAAAACCAATTATGCAAATACATTTTTTATTAAACATCAAAAACAAAAAAAATAAGGTTAAATAATATTCATTACAAATTGAATGTGTTTCAAAAAAAATATTAAATTAACATAATGGCGAAGCTGGAGGACGAGGAGGAGGCTGTTTGTTATACGGCCAAAAAGGAGGCACACATGTATCACCACTCTGCGATGTCATGTTCATGACCATTTGGCGAAGTTGTTCATAATTCGCTGAGAGTTGCTCGTATTTCTCGATGAGATGAGTAATGTGTTGTTTATAAGTCGCCGATAGGTGCTCGTATTTTTCGGTGAGCTGAGCCGTGTGTTACTGCAAGGCCACGAACTCCTTTTGCGCTCTCTTTTGGCGGCCTTGACTCCACTCATGCGTCTCAACAAACAGCTCCATTGTGCTCGGCTCACGTCTAAGAGACATAGCATGTATGGAAAAAAATTAATAAAGTAACAACAAATTATTTAATGATATATTTCATCTAATTAATCTTACCATCCATTTCGCATGTGCAGCAAAAGGAACGGAGCCGCCGGTGTGCGTTGTCATTGAGCCATGAATTAGCCGGTTTCGGTTGCCAGCACCGGACTATGAGCATCGTGTGAACCGCTCAGACATCACGTGCGTAAGATATTGCGACCATATATCTTCCAGGATGTATAGCGGTTTGAAATCCCTCTAAATTGACATGTCATTCCAGCTTTGAAGACCGTTATCTCTCGCGTTTGTTTTTGTCCTTTTTTGTGCTTCAAACCAAAAATCACGCAACCTACTTCCATATCGAGAAATTAGATTTTGAAACATAAATGTTTTTCAAAAAAAAAATATTTTTTCCGATGTTACCTAGTTGCCGCTTGATTTTCCCACACCCTCCTCATAACAGTGTCATGCGCACTGTCCTAGCTGAATTTGTCTTGTGTATAAATAATAAATTTTAAATAAAAATAATAATTTATTTACAATTATATTAATAATTTATTAGAAATAAGCTAGAAATTAGAAATTAACATCAACCTCAAATCTGTCAAACCATGCATCGATTTGAGGTATCCATTCAAGATGTCTGGATACCTTACTCCATTGAAATAATAGAATCTCCATCGACGATTTAAACGCCGATGATATTACTCGGGCGGCCTCAATGTTTGTAAATCTGAAAATAAATTAAATTAATGAAATATTGATTAGTGATTCATAAATTATATTATAATTAAAAAAAATCGAAACAAACTTCAACAATATATTATAGCCAAAATATTTATTCATATATATTCAATTACTAATTACAAGCTAAATTCAACAATAACAATTAAAAGTAATGGAAATACATAACAAAAATAACAATAGATAAAACAAAGAACAAATTAAAAAATAAAATCTTAAAGCAAATAAAGAGGAGGAAGTACATACCTTTTAATTTGCTGAAGATTGAACTAAAGATTACAAGCCAAAAACACAAAAATCTTGAAGGAAATGAAAGGAAAAAACAAAACTCTGAAATGAAAAGACGAAAAAATGAACTGAAAGGGCGGTCACTGGGATTTATAGCGCAGTTTTACCGACGAACTCACCGATGGACATTTAAATAACAGTAAATTTTTTTTATTCCATCGGTGACGTTTTGAAAATCCATCGGGGACGTTTTGAAAATCCATCGGTAAATTTTGAATTTCACACAAGAATTTTTAATTACCCTCTATATTTTTCGCGGTTTGTCGGTGAACTTGTCGGTGATCATGAATTGCTGAAAAATACCGACAAACAGGATTCCGTCTGCCATGTCGTCGGTGATTGTGCCATTTCCACCACCCTCTATGAAACGCTGACAGACTAAATCCATCCACAAAGTCGTTAGTGATGATTGTGTCATTTCCAGTGAGGCTACTGTGAAAGGCCGACGGACAGTAAACCGTCCGCAAAGTCGTTGGTGATTATTGTGTCATTTCCAGTGAGGCTACTGTGAAATGCCAACGGATGGTAATCCGTCGGTATGGACGTCGGTGATAGTGCATCGTGCAAGAAAGATTATGTTTGTTTTGCCTATTCACCTTCCTGCAAACACTTAAATTACAAATTGTTTATCATCTATAATATATATTACATGAAAAAAAATGTTTTACACATTGCTTCATTCTGATAGTTAGTCAAATTTTTTTCTTCTTCTTCGTCGTCAATTGAACAGTCATCACCTTCATCACAATCTTCAATATGGATATCATCATCATCTTCATCGACATTTGCTTGTCCGCTAGAGCTTAAAACAACATTCAACTTCTCTGCGTTAACATCAACAAGACTATCATCGAAAACACAAAAATTTAAATTGTCTTCCAAGTCAATCGAAGGAGTAACTCGATATGGTTCAACCAACTCACTAACTTGAAAGACTTCATCCCGCACACTTGTGTCTTTGTTCTCAACATGAGCAACCTCGACACGACCCCTTGGTTTTGTTTTTATAATGGATAACCAATCAACTCTTGATCGATCCTTTCTAAAGGAAGGGGTGTATGTGTAATAAACTTGTTGACATTGCTTTGCAAAAATAAAGACATCGTTTATGTTGTAGAGTCTAGCTTTTGAGTTGATTTCGACCAGACCATAATGAGGATCAACTCTGATTCCTCTGTCAGTCGTGTCATACCAATAGCATTTGAATAAAAACACTTTATTCTGCTCGCTATGATATTGTAGTTCGACGACCTCTTCTAATCTACCATAATAGTCAACTTCTAACTCACTACTAGTCGATCCCTAAACACAAACACCATTATTGTATGCCTTTCTTCCATGCTCGTATTCTTCAGTATATAACAGATATCCAATGACAAAATACCCGTTGTAGCACTTAACTTTTCTTTCAGGGCCTAGACTTAGTGAAGACAATGACTTAGCAGCACTCCTTCCCATTTGATAAACCTTGTATGTAATGTACAACAATGAACAGTAAACGAGAATTCTATAATGATATGCATACAGTAATTTTGCAAGTGATAATGAGTTTGTGATAGTACTTACATGTGTTCTGAACCATGTGGAAAATCATTCATCTTGTAATTGAAATATCTGGGATTTGGTCAGTTGTGAGTTATTGAACAACAAATATTGTCGATGTTACCTGCAAGTGATAATGAGTTTATGATATTACAATATATAAATATTATATTATTAAAAAAGTTTAATTAGTAGTGCATATATATACTTACTGAAGAAAAGGTCTCAGCTCATCACAGTTAAATAGCACATAATTGTGTGCTTGTCTGAACTCTATTTCCGACAAATATCTTCCCCTTATGGCATTTTTAGGTGTGGGTCATTCAGGATTGGAGAATATTGACAAGTTCCCACTAGAAGGCACTTCACCGCCATCATCATGTCGTGGAACGCGATTGATTCGCGTTCTCAGATGAGGTTTGTGTTTAGTACTTAAAAGTGCATTTTTATCAAGGTTTTATATCATCATTTTGCACTTGAAGTATTAATAACTCCTTAACTAGAGCATGTTTTATAATAACAGATCTGATAATATAAGATAGCTTTAATTTA
>Ga0325414_1002667_pt1 | contig 18208 bp, 15 predicted proteins | sample PopdelMetagenome_8_FD_206183 | JGI IMG/M metagenome (GOLD analysis project Ga0325414, IMG submission 206183) | Populus deltoides microbial communities from Bellville, Georgia, United States - Leaf-PdKOR-R3 | ecosystem: Host-associated > Plants > Phyllosphere > Phylloplane/Leaf | place: USA... | reverse complement strand
GTGACAACCATTATCTTCTTGTCTGAACAAAACATCATTTCTAACATCAGAATTTGAATAGATAGTCTTCATGAAAGTTCTGGGCATTTGTCTCCACTTTCCAACAAAACAAGAATGAGCTCATTTGGACTTCTAAAACTTGAGATATAGGCTGAACACTAAATAGTGTCGGGGCTGCAGGAAAAATTCCGACATCTCTTTTGTTGCTATAATTTGAGCTTGAAAATGGTCGTTTTAAATCTTGGACTCTCATGAAAGTTTTAGGCTTATGTCGTAGCTTTCCATCCATATAAACCAGACCTAAATCCAAGTTCTACAGCTCTAGTTATGATCCAATAACCGAATGGAGTTTTAGTTTGAATTGAACCAGCATCTCTGCTCTAAGCTTAACCCTCTCTGTCTTCTCAATTTCAATAGTTAAACAAATCTATCAATCCTTTAAATTATGAAACATGCTTGCATTTGAAATGAGCATTTACCATAAATTAAAAATATCTTATATTATCAGACTTGTTATTATAAAACATGCTTAAGTTAGGGAATTTAATGGTATTTTAGTGCAATATAATGATATAAAACCTTGATAAAAATGCAATTTTAAGTACTATTCACCCGACATGTATGGCGGCCTGAAATCCCTTCAAACCACCACGTCATTCCAGCCTTGTAGACCGTTATCTCTAGTGTATTTTTTGGCTTTTTTCTACGCTTCACACCAAAAGTCACGCAACCTACTTCCATCAACGAATTTTATTTGAGTTAATGACAAATTAGATTTTAAAATATATTTTTTTAAAAAATATATATCGTATCATTTTCGATGTTATATAGTTGCCGTGTGATTCTCCTATATCCTTCTCGCAACATTGTCATGAGCGCTATCTCACTCAAATTTGTTCTGTATATAAATAATTTATTAAAAATAAATCAATAATTTCAATATAGCATAAAAAATAAATAAAATTTGAAGTCAACACTAACCTGAAATCTTCGAAACCATACATCGATATAAGATCTCCAATCAAGATGTCTGGAAACCTGACTCCATTGAAATAGTGGAATCTCCGTCGACGATTTAAACATCGATGTTATTACTTGGGTGGCCTCAATGTTTGTGAAGCTGAAAATTAATAAAATTAATAAAATATTAATTAGTTATTCACAAATTATGTTAGAAGTAAAAAAAACTAAAACAAAAACAAACTTACATTGAAAGGGTGTCCTTCCAATATGCCTCGTACTAGTGAGTGAATTGACCCCGCTGTGAAGGCACACCGCTTCTGTGCTATGGAACCGTGCTGGAAGAGACAGCGTCGTGAGTCGCCGCAGGTTCCTCTTCTTGGTTGACACTTAAGGACACATCATCCTCATTGCTAAAGAACTAGTTGCAACCATATACTCATGACGTGTTGTTGATTTCGTTCTATGCATCTACGCAAATTTGATGAATAATTACATAATCAAATTCGATTATTTTAAAAAAATTCAGCAGCACCTCTCTTATACTGGATACTACTCAAAAATTTCAAACCTGTAAATATTAACAATAAATATGCCACAAACCAGTTAATGTTTTTTTTATTTATACCAGAAATTTTATATTTTTCAATTTCATCTCATTTTCAAAATGATAATAAAATGTTTCCAACTATAAAAATAGAGAGAGAAAAAATCATATATATAACCTAACATCTATACAAATTTAACAATAAAATAAAGAAAAAATAAATTTTAATTCTACATATTCAACTAACATTCATACTGCAAATTCAATAATAACAATTAAAATTCAACAAAAGAATCAATTATTATTGCAATAAAAAAAATAAAATAGGCAACAAATTAAAAAAAATAAAATAAAGACTTTAGGAATGAAAAATACTTACCGTAATAGTGTCTTTATTTTTTAGACTTTATCTACGTACAATACAAAAAAGAAACAAAAATATATTGTTAATAAAACCAAAAAAAGACAAAAAATAGAAAATCATTAAGTAAATCGAATCACAATACATACCTTTTAAATTTTGAAGAAGAAGATAGAACCACAAATAGAGATTAAAAGCAAAAAAAAATAGAGAGATTTCATATTGGAAATGGAAGAAACAAAGGAGAGAAAAAAATGAACTGAAGGGGTGCTCACTGGGATTTATACAGTGTTTTTTCCGATAAAATCATCGATGGACTATTAAATAATAATATTTTTAATTAATCCATTCGTGATTTCGTTGGTGAATTCACTTTGAATTTTTCATTTCGCACTAAAAGTTTTAAATAACCCTCCATAATTTTCACAGTCTATCGGTATTTCCGTCGGTAATATAAAATAAGTACACACGGTCAGAGATGCATTAATTACCCGCGCTTTGAAATTCACATTCCATCGGTGATTCAGAGAACTTCACTAACATAGAAGGAGAACAGTTCTCATTGCCTCTGGAAAATATCGACGGAATGATTCCATCTGTATTAACGTCGGTGATTGTGGCATATACAGTAAATATTTTACAACTCTCTAGAAAATACCAACGGTATATGTCCGTCTGTAAATTCATAAGTGATGTGCATAGTGCATGACAGATTGTGTTTGTATTACATATTTATTCTCCTTGCAAACATTTAAATTGAAAACTGTTTGCACAGCACAATAGCAACAGTGAACATAACAATTATAAAATAAATATTTCTTGGTACAAAATTTCATCCATAATATTACATTATAAAAAATTCCTTTATACTTTCGTGTTCTGATACTTATAAAAAATTCTTCTTTTTCAATTGAATCGTCATCAGCTCCATCGCAATCTTTAATGTTGATATCATCATCATCTTTATTAACTGTGCTTGTTCGCTAGAGCTCGGAACAACATTCAACTCCTCTGCGTCAACATCAACACGACTATCATCAAAGACATGAAAATTTAAATTTTTTTCTAAGTCAATCGATGAAGCAACTCAATATGGTTCAACCAACTCACTAACTTGAAAGACATCATCTCCCACACCTATGTCTTCATTCTCATCCTGAACAACCTCGACATGACCCCTGGGTTTTGTTTTTAAAACGGATAACCAATCAACTCTTGATCGGTCCTTTCTAAAGGAAGGGGTGTGTGTGTAATAAACTTGTTGGCATTGCTTCACGAAAACAATGACATCGTTTACGTTGCAGAGTCTAACTTTTGAGTTAATTTCGACTAGACTATAGTGGGAATCTACTCTAATTTCTCTGTCAATGGTGTAATACCAATAGCATTTGAATAAAAACACTTTATTATGCTCGCTATGATATTGCAATTCGATGACCTCTTCTAATTTATTACAATAGTCAACTTCAAACTCACTACAAGTCGATCCCTTAATACAAACACCGTTGTTATATATTTTTCTTCCATGCCCATATTCTTCAGTATGAAACATATATCCATTGACAAAATACCTGTTGTAGCACTTAACTTTTATTTCAGGACCCAGGCTTAGTAAAGACAATGAAACACTAGCACTCCTTCCCATTTAATAAACCTTGTATATCAAGTACAACAATGAATAGTAAATGAGAATTCTGTAATGAAATACAGTAACTTGCAAGACATAATGAGTTTGTGATAGTACTTGCATGTGTTTTGAACCACGTGAAAAATTGTTCATCTTGTAATCGAAAGATTTGAGATTCGGTCAGCTGTGAGTTACTAGACAATAAATATTGTTGATGTTGTCTTCAAGGTTTTTAAAATTATATGAGTTTATATTATTACAATATATAAATAGTACATTTATAACAAAGTTTAAATAGTTGACACGACCAAAAGATTGATGTCTTTTCTCAAGTATAGGAGTGTCGAAGTGATAAATAATCCGGCAAGACAGGGGTTGAACCACAGGGAGGTTAATTGTATAAATTATAAACAACAATAATAAAACAACAATAACAATAACAATAACAATAATAATAATATAGAATACTACTAGTAGTAATAGTAATAATAATACCAATAATTATTATTATAAAGGAATTTTTTATAATGTAGTATTCTATATGTATTCATACAGTATGAGCTATGAATGTGCCAAGTATTTGTTGTACCAAGTGTTATACAACATAAATCTAGATTAATCATTTAACAAGCAAAGTATTAAAAGTGAACAAGATAACAAATATAAAGTATGTTAGTATCCAACATTAAGGTCCATGTTAAGTTTATATTATACTTATTCTTACACCATTAGTGTACCCTTTTCACCTTGACATAATTAACCTAGCTAGACATAATGAAAGAAAGAAACATAAATAAACAAGATAAAAACATAAATGAGAAAGAAGTTAACTAAGTAAAAAAAGGAAATGAAAGGCATAAACAAGAGATTAATATAAACAAAACTTAAGTATTACAAAAGAGAGAGCAAGAGCATGATCTTGATCTGAAAACCAAGATGCCTAAATACATGCCAAATGCCTCCTTTTATAGGCCAAAATTCAGAACTATTGATTTGTTGACTAATTGATGAATGGGTGGCCACATCTTGACTTGGTGACAATTCGTATCTTCTTGTCTGCCAAAACTGTCATTGATAACGTCATAATTTGAACAGACTTTAATCATGAAAGTTCTAGGGAATTGTCTCATCTTTCTAGGGTAAAAATATGAGATCATTTGGACTTCTAGAACTCGAGATATGGGCTGAACACTGAACAGTATCTAGGCTGCAGGACAGATTCGGACTTCTTCGTTGTTGCTATAATTTGGACTTGAAAACGGCCTTGTTAAATCTTGGGCTCCAATGAAAGTTGTAGGCCTATGTCTTACCTTTCCATCCATATAAAGTAGAACTAAATCTGAGATCTACAGCTCCATATATGACCCGATTACCGAACAATGTTCCAGTTTAAACTGCACCAACATCTCTTTTCTAAGTTTGGCCATCTCTTTGTCCTTTCAATTTAAGTACTTCAACTCATCAATCAATTCTTTCATTTATGTGATAGGTCTACATTTAAGATGAACATTTACCATAAATTAAAGGTATCTTATATTATTAGATATGTTATTATAAAACATGCTTTAGTTAAGGAGTTATTGATACTTCAAGTGCAAAATGATGATATAAAACCATTATAAAACATGCTTTAGTTAAGGAGTTATTGATACTTCAAGTGCAAAATGATGATATAAAACCTTGATAAAAATGCACTTTTAAGTACTAATCAATAGTACATATACTTACTGAATAAAATATCTCAGCTCATCACAGTTAAATAAAACATAATTGTATGCTTGTTTGAACTCAATTTTAGACAAATATCTTCCCCTTATGATATTTTTAGGTGTGGGTTTTCCATAATTAGTGAATATTAACATCATCATGTCATGGAACGCAATTGATTCTCATTCTCAAATGAGGTTCGAAATAGCATAAGATAAATATTGAGATCTCCTCAACAATATAGGCCTCACATATCGAAGCCTCAAATGTGCCTTATTCTTAACCTTTTTCTTAACATTAAAGAAGTACCTACTTAGAATTAAATAAATATTTTCAATTAAGAAAAACAATGAAACTACTTTAGGAATTACACTACATCTATAATATCTAACCTCTCGAATGGATACATCCATCTATACTGGACTGGTCCTCCAACTTATGCCTTATACGATAAATGTATGGGTAGATGCTTCATCGAGTCAAAAAATAATGGAGGTAATATCATCTCAAATTTGCATATTGTTTCGACGATATTCATTTCAAGCCTCTCAATGTGATGTGTCTACAACTTGCTAGAGCATATATCTCTAAAGAAATGATTGATCTCTGTAAGTGCATCTCATATCCCCTTTGGCAACAAATCATGATAAGCTAATGGAATGAGTGTTTTGCATAAACACGTGGTAGTCATGGCTATTCATTCTATACAATCTGCATTCCTCAAGACTAACCAATCTTGTTATGTTCGAGGCATGTTCATCGGGAAAATGCAAACTTGTAAGCCATTGGTAGACTAGAAGTTGTGCATGTTTCTCTAACACAAAGCTCGCTCTGGGTTTTGTGACTCGTGACCCTTCAAAAACCAACTCCATATTTTTACGATTATAGAACAATGTTATATCCATTCTAGCCTTGATGTTGTCCTTTGTCTTCCCCATCACATCCATGACGATGTTAAACATGTTCTCAAACACGTTCTTTTCTGTGTGCATGACATCAAGGTTATGACAGAGAAGATTGGTCTTCCAATAAGGAAGCTCCCAGAAAATACTTTGCTTTACCTAGTTGTGGGTCAAACCAAAACCAAGAAACTTCTGCTTACCAGATTGAAAACCAAACACAATTTCACCGTATTCTAATACAACGTCATGCAATTCTTCACCAAAAAGATGCAGGGGTGCAACATCCTTTTCAACTCTACCAACAAAGAAATCCTTTTTGTTCTTTCTGTACCTGTGATTCGTTGGCAAGAAACGCCGATGGCAATAATAAAAAAAAGCTTTACCTGCATTTAATACCATGAATGCCTTGTTTTCCATGCAATATAGACATCCTAGTTTTCTATGCGTGCTTCAACCAAAAACCATTATATAAGCTAAAAAATCATTGATAGTCCATATCAAAGCTGCCCTTATAATAAAATTCTATTTTCTTGATATATCATAAGTCAAAGACCTAGAGGACCACAACTGCGTCAATTCATCAATCAATGGTCGAAAATAAACATCTATATTCCGGCTTGGAGTGTTTGGACCGGGTATCACTTTAGATAAAAACACAAACTCCGGCCTCATATAGATCGCTAGCAGCAAGTTATAAACCGTGAGTATAATCGACCAACAAGAATAAGGAGCAGCAAATGACATGAATAGGTTGAATTCGTCTGTACACAACCCAAGATGCATGTTCCTTGATTCTGGTGAAAAGTGAGGATGCAAATTGTTAAAGTGTTTCCATGCATCATCACTCCATCAACCGCATCATGCGATTAATGCCATGTCATGTACTCAACAGTCTTTGGTGATATGAATAACCTGTACAATCTAGGTGTGATTGGAAAGTATCTAAGTTTTTATATGCCACGAGAGTCTTTCCCATGTTAGTTTTGGGTTTGTAATGGGAATGCCTACATGTCATGCACTCAATCAGCTCATTATTTTCAAGATAATACAACATGCAAAAGTTAGGGCACATGTCAATTTTCTGGTATCCTAAACCGAGGGATTTCATCATGGACTTAGCAGCATAAAAGTTCTCTTTCAGCCTATTTCCTTCAAGTAAAATGCTTCTCACCCATTTGATAATTTTCTCATAACCAGCCTCAGTCACCCCATAATCCGACTTGATGGCGAACACATGTGCAATGACCGGTAATTTCCTATGATTCATGTAGCCATCTCATATTGGTTCATCAAAATCTTTCAATAGATCAAAAAACCTAACTGCGTCTACATTAGGTTCTTCTTCTACGATTGGACATTAACTGGCATTACCTTAGTTTATTCTCATTCCATCCATAACTATATTCTTGTAAGGATTACTGTCATTTACAACTCCATGCACGTTGCTAGCACTAGAAGTTGACCCAACCATCCTTTATACCATGCTCTCATTACAAACAAAAAGTTCTTTGTGTGCATAGCAACATAGGTAATCCTTCATGAACCCTTTGTGTAGAAGATGCATCATTACAACATCTGAATGCAGAAACTTTTTATTTTTACATTTCCTGCATAGACACCTAATACTGCCTACACTAAATTTTTTTGGAATAGACGTTGCGAAATTAATAAAACCCTGAACCCCATTACAATAATCCATCATCTGCAATCCTTAGGGTGAATCTCAATGCATCCATGAACGATCATCCATGACTTCTGTTGAACCTCTATAAAATAATGATCACAACATGTATTAATTAACTACATTAAGTAAATAAATTTGCAAAAATATTGGTTTAGCTCAAGATTATCCAACTTACTTTAAAACTTTTCTTAAATATTCACTATTAATTGTCAATATGCATACAAATTTATGCACATAAATTTACAGAAATCACAACTCGGCAATAACATTGATAAAAATTAAAACGGACCCATTAAACAAGCTATTATTTATTTCATCACAACACATCTAATTCGGTAATTCGACATAAGTTTCAACAATCTACAAATAAATATAATTTACAAAATCTAAAACAAACCATAGCAAGTACAAAATTATACATTCATACTACAAGTTTGTTTGAGAAAAAACAATAAAACATGTACATACCCTAACAAAATACATATACTAAAAAAAACATTCAATAATAATAAAATTGACATTTGAATGTTAAAATTAGAAAGGATATATTTACTTATAAAATATTACAAAATCCAGAATAAATCAGGACACGGATGCTGTGATTACAAAAAAATAAAGAAGGATGATTTGTGTTGAGAAGTGAGTGATGTTTTGAGGGATGGTTCTTTGCAGTTTGGCAGGGTGGGGGGGAGTTTGTTTAGATGCAGGGATGGGGAAGAAGAAGGAGAAATAGAAGAGGGTCGACAGCGTGGTGATATATTAACTTTTATTGATGGAATCCCTATTTTTATCTGTGATTTCAACGATAATTTTATCAGTTAATGGACACGTCACTATATGGAGATCCCAATTTGAATTCCTCTGCAATTCTGTTGGTAAAATCACCCATAAAAACTTCCACATCATCGCACTACTTTGTTTTTTAAAAGTCTTTATATTCCATCTATTATTTTGTTAGTATATACTGACGAAATGATTTTGTCGATATATACCAACGGTGTTAGCGATAGATTTAAATCGATCGGTAAATATCATCACAAATTACTGATAGAAAAATTGTATCGATAATTCCGTTAGTATTCGTTGAAGTTTTTATAATGGCCTCTCATTCCCAACAAGCACATGAGAAGACAATAAAGCAGGAAGCAGGGAACAAGCATCATAAGAAGATCAAAGGTAATGAAGATGCTTTCAACCAGGATGTAGAAGAAACAAGACCCAACAGAGGTTAGGGGTTGAGGCTTTATGGAACAATATGATTAGCCAAATAGGCTCAGACATCGACAGATGCATGGAGCAATTGGAAGACAGTGGCGCTAGTAGAAGACAGTGGCAGCCAGGCCATAGATCCATGTCTCCAGCATCCCCAGCACACACAACAAAGGACTAAGAAAACTACACCAAAAAACCAACACAACACAAAGAAGAGCCTCCTACATCCATCCAATCCCATACACTCTAACTGAAACAATAAATAGTCATAGTAACATGCATGATCAAAGGAACCAGCAACTGTCAGAGCAACTAGGGTTGAAGAAGCATGACAAGGTAATTACAACAACAACTCAGCATATCAAGCAACAGGAAAAGAAGCATAAAATAGGGCTTATGACCATAATTAGAACAGTTGAAGGTAGCAGATTCCACCCAACAAACACTAAAAGAGTCAACCATAAAAAAAAACCTTATGACTGAAGCCTTATAAGTAAAAGGATGAACAACTCAATATCCACCAAATGATAGCTTTGTAGACTTCCAAGCCAACCAACTCACCGAACAAGCCATGCCCATTGGCATCACATAACATTGATAATAAAGTGGTTTTTCTTATGGAAATGTAAAATCATGTAAAATATTACTTGAAATTTGTGAAATAAAAGTTCCACCAAATTACAGGTGTTATCAAAGATCCTTTTGTTTCTTTCTTCCCATACCAAATAAACATTAATGCTTAAAAAAACTCTTCTCATCCTAGCTTCAAGGTTCTTCTTTCCTAAAATTAATCCTCTAGTTGCACTGCTTAGGGTAGCCATACACCTGCTTATTTTTAACCAAGTCTTTATCTTCCTCCACAGAAGAGAGGTCCAATTGCAGGCAAAGAACAAATGGCTATGATTCTCTTCATGATGCCGACAAAACACACAAAAAGTTTTTGTCTCAATAAACCATAGCGTATCCCTTGTTTTGAGTCTCCTCAACATAGCCAACCATAGAATAAAATTGTGTCTCGGTAAGCACCAGTATTCCCAAACTACATTATCCCAGGACATATAAATACCTTTAACTCTAAGGTATTTGTAAGTATTAGCAAATAAAGGCCCATCAAAGTTTTCCCAACTTCTCATCATAGCCATTCTTTATTGATACTACTGGTGATGATAGATTGCAACTAACGTCTTTTCACTTATCAGATTTTACCGCTTGTATCTTATATTGACCTAATCAACCTCTTCAAGTTCTAATTCCATCAGTACCGTTAGATATGGGGTTTTTTCTTTTAGTGGCATTACTACTTTCATCCTGTAAACTAAGAAATAAGGTATAGCTCATGTGGATGTTCTTATTACGATATGATATGCATGTAGAGTAAAAGGAGCATTTCATGTTAGTCCTTGTACGTGACTACCATGTTCTGCATAATTTTTTTTTTATCAAATGTAAGAATTTATATAGATAAAAAATACAACACAGCTGGAGACCAGCAAGTCAACTGTTCAGGTATATACAAACTAGTGAAAAGGAATAGGCTCCCTTGAATATTCTAAGGGAACATACTCCCTAATACAAAGAACCTAAACAAGCTAGCTAAACTAACCAGCAGGCGAATACCAACTACAGAGGTTAGAACCAGAAGCAAACATACATATCAGCAACACATGGCTACTGGAAAAGGAACCAAAACATAAGCAAATGCCAACGAAAGGCCAAACAACAATAGAGCATCAGCAATGCAAGCAACACAAAAACATATCAGCAAAGCTGCACAAAATCTGAGAGACTAGCCAGAAGCAAACCAGCAACAACAGGCACAACCAAGCACAAATAGAAAAAGACTACACAGAACAAACTGCCAGCCAAGCTGCATCAGGAAAGTGCACCAAAACAGAACATCTGCTCTGCATCCAAAAACACATGGCAACAGCAACATCAGGCATAACCTGGCACTAACAGAGAAGACTGCACAAAATAAAACTGCCAGCCAAGCTGCATCAAGAAAAACAAGCAACTCGAAATGTCTACCCCGGATGAAGCAAGCAGGGGATCTGCACAAGAGAAAACCCAAGACCAGCAAGTCTACAAATATTAAAACAGGCAATACAAGACAACTAATGAGAAATCAAAGGATCACCCTCCCTATCTAAGCATGAAACAAATCATCAAAAAGTGGAAGATAGAGCAAAATCATCTGAGTTGTGCGGTGACTAGAAATCAACAGTAGGGGCCTTGGACTTCCCTTGTGAACCCAAACAAGGGATGACATCTGCTTTGCTTCTAATGAGATATTGCCTCGTGGGAGGGGCTACAGCTGCAGTGGCACCAGCTCTAAAATGGTGTGCTCGTGGAGTAACTAGGAGAGTGGAGCCAGAGTGTTGGACCTCTTGCAACCAGGAGACTAAGGCCTCACTTCACTAGCTGTAATAGCTTTAGTGAATATTGGATCCATTAAGGGATCAACAGAAAGGCCTGCACAGTACGGTTCCTGCTTCTCAACCGCAGTTGTCTCTATAGAAGGGCTAGAACTGGCTGAACATACTAAAGTTTCATGAGGCCTCCTCTTACTTTTGAGCTTGAGTCCTTTAATGCAAGTGAGAGTTGAATGTCCTAGAATCTTACACTGCTTGCAAAAATATGGAAGTGATTCATACATAATTTGTTGGGGCAAAGAGGTGTCATTGGGCAGAATCACATTGACAAAGGATGGCAAGTTGGAGAGTAGGTCAACTTCAATAAGAACTCTAGCATACAAGAGCCGGGTCATTTTTACAATAGGATCATTATAATGGATCGACTTCCCAATCATGCTAGCAATTTTTTATAAGCAAATTGGGTTCCATCATCTTAGAGGCAGATTAGGGAACGTCACCCAAGTTGGCATTGTGGTCATATCAGTAGATTGAAAGTCAAAGAAATCGGGCATTATTTTCAGGATAAGAGGCCTGCCAAAGACAGCATATGGACCTTCACCTAAGACATCTAACATCTCCGATTCAGAGGAGAATGTAAAGATTAACCAACCCGAATCATGCATTGTGAAATGAGCTTTATGCTACCAGGTTCTACTAATATACATTAACATTGAAGCATAACTTGAGAATATCCTAGCCACATAGCCAATCAAGCAAAACTTCCACTTAACAATAAATTCACTAACATCAGTTTCCAGAAGATGATATGAGGTAGAGGATGCATATTTTGGAAAGTGAACAAGAGTGGGAGACTGAGAATTTGAAGTACCTGATGGTGTGTCTGCAAGAGCACCTCTACTACAACCAGACTAAGACTTATCCTTCACCGGTGATGCAAGAGAGGTGCTGCTAGCAAGGGAAGGAGTGATACCAGAAGGAATTGTTGAAGGATAGCACTTTCCAGAGGATGGTTGATTGGGAGAAACAGTAGATGGGGCGGGGGTAAGACCACTTGAGCCCAGACAAGAACCTCTAGGGTTAAACCCAACCGGTCCTTCTATAGGCAAGGGGTTTGCCCTGGAACTACTATAGGAGCCGTTGTTGCGACCATCAGAAGAGGGAGGATAAAGAGATGGAGCAAGAGAGCCTTTCTTTTGCATGGTTTTGTTCTTGCGTTTGGACAAAACCCTAGCTGCACTAGAGAAATCAGCAAAATCAGCAAATGCAACCTTCGTTCTAGGTGGAGTGGAGGTTGGAGAAGGAGAAATAGAGCCATGTTGAACTAGAGAGCAACTCCTGGACTGAACCCTAGGCGTGTGTGAGGCAGACGCATGGCGTTTTGTTTGAAGCCGGAAATCGCCCTGGGTGGAATGAAGATTTGAGGAATTGGTCTTGGATTTTGTCATATTGACCAAAGAGAGAACACTAAGGAGCACAGGACAGACAAGAGAAGAAGAATGGTGTATGAAGAGGGAAGAACACAGACGCCTTAAAGACCATTTCTCTCATTATACCAGGAACTTCTTTCTCTTGACTCTTCTGCATAATTTTCTTTTTTTTTTTTATCAAATGTAAGAAATTGTATAGATCAAAAGTGAAACACAGTTGGAGACCAGCAAGTCAAATGTATAGGCATATACAAACAATCAGCAGGGAACAAGCTCCCTTTTACAGTAAATGAAGATACTCCCTATAATAAATAAACTAAAATAGCTAGCTAAATAGACCAGCAGGCAAACGCCATATCACAAAGGATTGGACCAACAACAAAAATCATCAAAAGGCTGCAGGCCAACCTAAGATACCAAGGAGGCCAAACATTAACAAAGGCTCTGATTAGAGCACCATCAGCGTATCAGCAAAGCTACATAAATAGAGGGGCTAGTCAGCAGAACAAACCAGCATCGGCAACAGCATCAGTAGGATCAGGAAAACCCAAATAGATCAATTTGCGCCAAGGCAGACCAATTGCCCTAGAGGAGGATCTGCAGAAAGACAGCAACCAAAACAGAAACAAGCAATCACTAGAGAATCCAGCACCCAACCAAGCTTGAACAACAACAGCCAGGAGATCAACTCAATCAGCTATGTATAAAACTAGCAGCAAAGCAAACAGGCACCCACAGAGGATAAGGCTCCAAAGAAGGCTAACAACCAGTCTAAGAGGCACACCATCCAACTACTACCAAAACATGGCAATAGCTGAGAGAACAAATAGGCATTGCACCAGCAACAGGACCAGCAGCACTGCAACAGGAAAGAGCCAGACACAACAAGGCCATAGGCAGAGGTTGAACCGACTCTGCAACAAGGAAAAATAGACCTGCAAAAGGCAACAGCAGGGCAACAAACCAGAAACAACTACCAGAGCTGGAAGCAATTAAAGCACCAACACTAGCACCGGCAAAATAGTAACAGGGACCAAACACAAAAAGCCATAGGCAGAAGCTATAACTCTGCGACAGACATAAACAGTTGATTAATACTTAAAAGTGCATTTTTATCAAGATTTTATATCATTTTGCACTTGAAGTATCAATAACTCCTTAACTAGAGCATGTTTTATAATATCATGTCTAATAATATAAGAAACCTTTAATTTATGGTAAATGCTTATTCTAAATACAGGCCTATCACATAAATCAAAGGATTGATTGATGAGTTCAACTACTGAAATTGAGCAGACAAAGAGAGGGTTAAGCTTAGAAAAGAGATGTTGGTTCAGTCCAAACTGGAACACTGTTTAGTCATTGGGTCATATCTGTAGCTGTAGATCTTAGATTTCAATTTGGTTTATATGGCTAGAAAGCGAAGACACATGCCTAAAACATTCATGAGGAGTCCAAGACTCAATTCTGCTATTTGGAAGTTCAAATCTTAGCAACAATGAAGAAGTCAGAATCTGTCCTGCAGCCCAGACATTGTTCAGTGTTTAGCCCATATCTCGAGTTTTAGAAGTCCAAATGCACCGATTCTTTTTTTTTTTTTTGCAAAGTTGAGACAATTTTCTAGAACTTTTATGAGGACAATCTGTTCAAATTATGATATTAGCAATGATATTTTGTTCAGACAAGAAGATAAGGATTGTCACCAAGTCAAGATGTGGCCACCCACTCAACAATTAGTCATCAGATCAATAGTTTGAAATTTTTGCCTATAAAAGGAGGCATTTGCCATATATTTAGGCATCTTGGTTTTCAAATTAAGATCATTTCTTATTTTCTTTCTTTGTAGTTTTAATGTTCTAGTTTTATTTCATGTTATAGTTTCATTAATATCTTGTTTATGCCTTTCATTTCCTTTACTATACTTATATAATTATGTTCTCATCTTGTTTATTTATGTTTCTTTTCTTCATAATGTTTAACTAAGTTTAATATGTCAAGGTGAAAAGGTTTCACTAATGGTGTTAGGATATGTATAATATAAACTCAATATGGACTTCAATGCTTACATCTAAGAAAGTTTGTTATTAACATGTCTTATCATTTTTATCTTATTAATTCTTAATACCTTGTTAAATGGTTAATCTAGATTTGTGTTGTATAACACTTGATACAAGAAATGATTGATCCTTCATAGCCAACTATATGGTATAACCGACACCTGTGCTATGAAAGGAACTTGATTTGTTGTTAACATAAGTTAGCATCATGAATTCCTGACAATATTTAAAAGTATTGGTGTTACTTAAATAAGATAACTAATATGATCATGTTAATAATTTATAATGAGTTATTAATGATAAATCATCTGATTGGAACCTTCTTTATGTGTGGTTTCTAGTTGAGTAATAAGAAGAGTTTATATTATACTTATTTGAAATACCTTTAGTAGATCCTCTAACCTTGACATTTATTTTTATCATTGTTTAATCCTCACATTAATCTCACATCTCAAAATTCTCTTTAACTTATTATTATTATTATTATTATTATTATTATTTATAATGTATATAATTTATATAGTTAACCTCTTTGTAATTCGACCATGGTCTTGCGGGGTTATTTATTACTTCGACACTCCTGCACTTGGGATAAGACATCAATCTTTTGATCGTGTCACTAAAGCATAGACAAGTAAGCCAAATGCAAAATATTTAAACACATCAAATCATATAAACCACATAAAATACACAAAGCCTAGTCCAATACTATAAAAAAAAAAAACAGAATTTCTCAGTGGAGTCATCATTTTATCGCAAGTGTGTACGCGACACAAGAAGATCAAGAAGTTGCTACCTAGTTGTTTGGTTTAAGGTCACTAGGAGATGTGGGTGGACTGGTTTTATCAGAAATTCTAAGGTAAGGGACTAGTTGTGGCTAGGAAAGGTATTAGCACCTCTAGCATACCTTACCTAAGGTAAACTATATTGTGTGGTCTGAATGTGGTTTAAAGGTGTTAATGGGTTCCTAATTGGTAGTCTGTCTATAACATAGAGCAAATATTTACACTCATGAACAAAACTGGCATTTAATTTAATATGGGCTCATATGCCCAGATAAATCCTTATAGAAAAAATTCATGTTAGTGTCCTGACCAAGGTTGTCAATTCCATTCCATTTCGTCCAGAATGGCCGAAACATTTCGTACCAATTCAAAAAACGGAACAAAACAGAACAATTTTCATCTCATTTCAAATCTCGGTTCATTCCGCATTTTTCGGATAAATTTCAGCCGGAATGTTCCGGTTTCATTTCACATGTTCTGTTTTGTGCTTGAAAAGCCTTTGAATCAAATTGAACTCAGTTCAATTTGATTAATTAAACCACCCAAGTATAAACTATAAAAAGCTCTTTTTCATTATTATTTTCAATAACAATAATAATAATAATAATATTGAAAATGATTATTACTATTTTCATTAACAATGATATTAATTTTTTAAAAGTAGATTTATCACTAATATATATGGTTTATATTCATGTTGTTTTTTTCATGTTTATACTTTGTAGGAATTTGAGAAAAACAATGGATGATTTAGATCTCATTAGCCTAGATAACATTAACCTATTGAATGAATGGATTTGTGAAAAATCTAGCTTTCTTGATGGAGAGGATATAAGTTGGGAGACTATTGAAACACCTTTGTCTACTTTAACTTTAGAGGATGAAGAGATATGTTTTGATGACGAGAATGAGCTTGGTGGAAATGATCAACTATTGAAATGTTTAGTTGGTGACTTTCCCTACATACCACCACAAGATTAAGATCCTTATTTCTATTTTAATGATGGAAATGATGTTTGATTTATGTTTTTTCTTTTTGCGTTAAAACATTTTACTTTCATAATATTTTGATATTTTGTTTAAGTTGAATTACTTTAAGTTAAAGTTCTATTTAATCTTGACTATTTAAGAATATTTTAAATTTTAAAATTATATTTGTTTGACATTGTGTTTGTAATGCATAATTTATAATTAATTTATCTTGAATTTGAATTACGTTTGTTGAATTACACACACACACACATAAACAGTACAACTCCGAAACGGCATGCCAAAACGCTTCGAAACCGAAATATTCCATTCCAATTGAAAAAACAAAACACTTACCGAAATGTAATTAACAACCTTGGTCGTGACAGGATTCACCTATCCTAAAAGGCGAAAGTGTTTCCCACAACTTGTATATTATGGTGAAAAATACTCCTAATTAAAATTGGTGAATATTAAAAAAAATTGAGAATTTTCTAGTCAACTTCTGATATTTAAATACAAGCTTACTTGTAAATCCAACATTTATACCACAATGTTGACCATTAATTTTCAGAGAAAGAAGAAGAAAAAAACTTAGGGTTTTTGAAATATTGGCCAAATCCTTAAGGAATTTTACAAACTTCTTGTAAATTTCACAAAAAAATAGAGAAATAAAAAAAAAACTAAAACAATGCTAAAAAAAAATTTCTATTTTTTTATAAATAAAATGCAATTTTTGTAAGGATTGAGTCGTATGCAATAAGGAGAAATCATTTATTTAGTTATATGCAATCAAAACATTAGATTAATTTCTTTTTCCCTTTTTTTAACAATTATTTAACATAAAATAAAATAAAATACAAACACACGTACATCCTTTTTTTACTAATTACTCACACCAAAAAATTACACAAGTCTACAAACCACCAAAAATTTAAATTTGAACAATAATTGAAAACATACACTAAAAATTCAAAATTTGCAAAATGGTCCTCCCAAGGGTTGGAAAAAAATTGGAGAGATTGTTGAAAACTTAGGAAGCACATTGGAAGATTCTGGGACCATCAGAACAACGGCGACGCATGAGTCTTACACATTGTCGCCACTAGCGGAGCGTGTAGGTGACACTCTAGCATCTTGAGAGGCATGTGATGGCATGGATCAAGTAGCTCTTCCTCTCCCCTTCACTCCTATATTGGTGGTGTAACAAAGGGGAACCTGCAAAAGCAAGAAACAAACACAACAAACTTTAGTTCTTTTCTTTCTTTTCCCTTATTTAGATATGCTTCTCTCACTATTTTTTCTTCAAATGGTCATTGTCACTGCTGCTACAAGTGGAGAATCGTGTGTGGGGAGGACCAATTCGGTGGTTTTTGATGGGTCATTGGTTCATGGCTGGAGAGAGAGAGAAGTTGTTTGCGATGGTATTTACAACGACGATGCTGCTGGAGCTGGCATTATCGAATCTGTTGCTGGGGGAGGCTACTATGATGTTGAGGAGCTAGTGCTTGTTGTTAGGGGAATGTGGTCAATGATGATAGTGGGTAGATTTGTGGTGGCTTCGAATGGATAAATGAGAGGACAACATCATGAGG
>Ga0325414_1002666_pt1 | contig 18209 bp, 11 predicted proteins | sample PopdelMetagenome_8_FD_206183 | JGI IMG/M metagenome (GOLD analysis project Ga0325414, IMG submission 206183) | Populus deltoides microbial communities from Bellville, Georgia, United States - Leaf-PdKOR-R3 | ecosystem: Host-associated > Plants > Phyllosphere > Phylloplane/Leaf | place: USA... | reverse complement strand
AAAAAAAAAAAAGATGACGAGTGCCACATGCTATTATTGTGTATGGGTTGGACTGACAGGACAAATACCAAGAGCTATGCATATATAGGCATGAATCAGTGACATAAATCACATAATTACTTGTTTTGTTTTGTTTCGACATTTCCAGTGCAGGCATGCATATCACACGAAACCCACGTTAAAATTGGCTACATGTCAAATTGCTCCGCACAGCCCACTTGCCTCTCCTCGCGTCAAGAACCTTTCTGATCCACATAATAACTCTACCCATGATCGCAGAGTCTGTTTATAGTCGTCGTTGTTTTTTAAAATTATATTTTCTAAAACTGCCTTGGTGACTCTAGCACTAATTTTTTTCTATTATAAATTAGGGTTGTTAATTTTCAATTTGATTAGGTTTTTTTTTTAAAAAAATCAAACTAAATTTTTTTTTTAAAAAAATCAAAACCGGTTCAAACCGACTGGTTTCGGTCCGCTTTAATTTTTTAAAATAAAAATCAATTGAAACGGATTTTGCTGAGTTTTTTTTCAAGTTCAAACAATTTTAAAACATAAAAACAAATAAAAAAAATAACAAAAAGAGCAGAAGCTACGGGTCACCGGTGATGCAGAGTCAAGTCTTTGCAGTTGACAAATGGGAGAAGAGTCCGCAGGCATTATTTACCTATTATTCCTGTGACTTTTAAACTGTTTTTATTTTTAAAAAAATTATATATTTTTTTTATTTTGATATACTAATATTAAAAATAAATTTTAAAAAATAAAAAAAATATTATTTTAATTTTTTAAAATTAAAATCACTTTAAAATACAACCCTGCATGACTGGATAGAAAAATACTTGTCTAATTTTTGTCCAGTTAATTACATCAAAGTTTACACCAACAGGCATTAGTAACCTGTGACATCCCAGTAATATTTATTATTATGGTAATAATTATTTTGTAAAATATTTTTTTATATGAATATGATAAGATAATTTAATAATATAAAAAATAATTAAAAACACGTGGTTGCATAGTCAAACACATTCCAAAAAGACTGCAAAGAGAGATGGTATAAATAAAAATCGATAAGAATTATTATAGAGCAGTGGTGTTAGGATTCCAACTAGTTTTCAAAGTTAGAACGGGAGGAAATTTCCCAGCGATTAGGATGACTAACTTTATCACAAGGACTTTACAATTCAGCATTAAATTTTTGACACCTGGGGAAATTTGTAAATATTAAGAAATTGTTTACACACATGGTAATATTTAAATCTTCTAGAAAATTGGAGCTAGAAAAGGAAAAACTAGAACTCTCTGTCCAGATACAATATTTTTCTATTTAGAAAACTGAAAATTTCGTTTTTTTTTATTTTTTTTAAATTTACAATGAATTTGAAAAACACATTTTAAAGTTTTTATAATTTTCATTTACAACTTTTTCATTGTTTTTTACGATGAATAACCATGATTTTGATGTATTTTTTTTTAATTTGATGAATAATTTTGTATACGACAAGTGAACAAGATTTTTATTTTTTTATAAAAATAATAAAAAGAATTTAAAAAGAAAAAAATATTATATCAGTAAATAAATCCTGAATTTTTACATAATTTTATTAGTTTCTATTTATATCACACAAACAAATAAAAAGGGTGTTTTAGAATTTAATTGCGATTGCTTTTAAGATTACTTTTCATTTAGAAATGTATTAAAATAATTTTTTTTATTTTTAAAAAATTATTTTTATTATTAACATATCAAAATGATATAAAAATATAAAAAAATATTAATTTTAAAAAAATAAAAATATTTTTAAAACATAAAAATAGATAACACAAAGCCTTACACTAGATCGCACCCTACATGTATGCCAGACAAGATATGTAATGCAAAATATTTTCCTTGGTTTCAGGAGATTTTTTCACGAAGAAAGAGATAATAATTAAATTAATTAAAATAAAAGTAGCTGAGGTGGAGAAAACACTGTTCCTCACACTTGATCTCTTCCTCCATTTATGCCGGACAACTTTAATATGCAATGAAAAATATTTTCCTTGGTTTCAAAATATCTCTTCTCGAGGAAAGAGAAAACAATTAAATTAATTAAAAGAAACCCAGCAGAGATGGAGAAAATATTGTTTGCCGACTCACAAAACACATGAGAACTGTGACCATGATTTCTGGTCATTTAAGTTTTCCGTACCTCTTATTGTTTTTTTATTATTCTAATTTGTATTAATTAAGGTCAAACTTCATATTTTATTTTATTTTATTTTTTATAGAAACATTATAATATCAAAAAAATCTTTGTACAAGTTTTTTTTTTAAATGATTTTAACGCTTATAAAAAATTCAAAATAAAAGGATTAAAATTAACAAGGAGGCAAATATATGAGTTTTTCCTCTATATTGTTCACGAGGCCCTTTTAAAAATAATTTCTTGTTGAATCTTTTCATTTTTAGTTCATTTGATTTTAATTTTTTATGCTTTAAATCAAAATTTTATTTTATTTACATTTCAATTTATAAGTTTAAGAGGTAATAAATAATCATAAAAAAATAACTAGGAAAAATTAAAGAAAATAACTGATTGATAATTATGTGGAAAAAAAACTAAATTTTGTGTCAATAGTTTTCTCTTCAAGGTTTTTATAAAGTTTTATATTGTCAAGAAAAAAAAAGAGATTGGGTTGATAAATATTTTTCTAGTTTAATTTTGTATTTTTCAACTAATTTAAAGTTTCATGTTTTTTGATGATTTATGTAAAAATATGTTGAAAAATATATTTTTAAATAAAATACCTCAACCCAATTTCCTACTATCTTTTCATTATACAAAATATAAATAAATAAACAACTCATTATCTACCACAACATACAATACATTATCTTCTGCTACAAAGCTTTTTGAAAATCCAACTCAATGATAATATCTTTTTTTTTTCCTTTAATATTTCAAGAGCATATATATTACTTACAATTAAAAAAAAATAGATATTATTGTATGATATTTTAAGTAATTTATTCATATATGGATATGCGTACCATACTAAATTATTTTATGAATATCTTTCTAATAATTTTGAACCCACGCCACTCCACTTCCTAACTAGACCGATTCTCTTCCTATAAAATGCGATTTTTTTATCCAGTAAACGTTCAACATACGTTCATCACGATTTACTAGCAAAAAATAAAAGTTTTAAAGCTCAAGGAAAAAGAAAGAAAGAAAAGATAGATAGATAGATGACTAGTAATTGGTTTAAATCCTAGAAAGGCCAGTAGAAGGGTTAAAGAAACGATGTCCACATATTCCAAGGGCCTGGCTTGTGGTGACAAGGCAGAAGAAGATCCTCAGCATCACCTCACAATATAAAGCGGAAAGCCATGTAAGAAACTCAGAGAACAACTGGTTAGCCAACCCAGAAAGCAAGAAATTAAAAAGCTTCCACTCCTCCCTCAAAGACATTCTCACTACAGCCAACGGGCCTTTAAGAAAACCAGCAAAGAATTATCGAGATGTCTGGTGTTCTCCCTTGGGTGATTTGTCCCAAAGAGAATGCCAGTTTTGCTGCAACAACTTCGTATAGTTTAGTCCCAAAAATTCGCGCACAAGTAAGAAGTCATAACTCCAAGGGGTGTTCAAGACTCAATTTCTCTTCTGGGGTTTTTGCTGCCGCTTCCCTTTCAAGTGCAGTGGCAAACCCACCAAGATCTTCAGTTGAGAAGGTGTACGAGGTTGTTCTAAAGCAAGCTGCTTTGGTGAAAGAACAGAAAAAAGAGAGAGCTTTGGATGTTAGAAAAGAAAAGGGTCAAACTGATAGCATGACTCGCGGGGATCTGCTGAATGGGGCATATAACAGGTGTGGCGAGGTCTGTGCTGAGTATGCCAAGACCTTTTACCTGGGTATTTGCTCTCTCGTTCTCTCCCTCCCTCTCTTTCTCTCTTCTTATTGTTTGTGTTTACTTACAATTCATAGTTATCAGAGGGTTTGCTTTAACTTATTGTTTTACTAATGAAGACGAAGTAAAGTTTTTATTAAAAAAATGAAGTGAACTGGTTTCAAGGATATAAATATTGTAGTCAAACATGAAAGTTACAATTCTACAGTTAGAATCTGACCATGTTAGCCTTTCAAAACTTAGCAGTTTGCACATGGCAAAGAGATCAATTGACTATTACAATATAACACTTTTTATCTGCATATCTTTTTCATTTTTATACTAAAGTTTTTATTTCCTTGAAGATTAGCCCTTTGTTGCTACTTGCTAAGATAACGAAAGGAAAATAAGAGAAGTTCAATTGCTTTGCTCTTCTACTTTCTGTCTGTGCTTCTTTCTCTTGTTGTGGAAACGATTGAAAAGGCTAATGGCGGAGAAATAAAGAAGGTTGAAAGGGGTTCTATAGAGTGACAACATCATCATGGCATTATACTAAAGATAATGATTTCAGCACAGATAATGTTCCCTTTTATTATTTTTTATGGGAGCTCATTAAATCTAAATTGAATCTAACATACATGATTTATTACATGATAAAAATAATAATGACTTAATTCTTACAATTTTATTTCTCTCACAAACACACATGATTCATTGAATTCAAAACTAATTGTGAGACATTGAATATGACGAGTAATGCTACCAAGGGGGATTTGGATGGGGAACATGAGAGTGTTCGAATCGGCGGGGAATTAGGAACTGAAATGTCAAGTTAATAATGTTGGTCAAATTGGAATAAAATTTTGTGTTATAATCAAGTTTCTTACCTGCAATATTCCAATTTCAGGCACATTACTGATGACACCAGAGCGACGAAGAGCTGTCTGGGCAATTTATGGTATGTATGCTATGGCCCTCTTTCAACTTGCCAGTTCATTTTGTTCTATTGCATTTATGCTCCCTATACACCAATTTGTTTGTTCGTGGTGGGTGCACTAGGGCCGATTTTGGCTAGATCAGTATGATCTGCTATTCTGCTTACATTATGGGTCATTTGGACATTCCATGAATGTGAATGAGCCCTGTAAATGACCCAAGTTGTGTTTTTTCGCATCACTGCCAAGGGATTTGTTGTTTTGGAAAAAGAAAGATGTCTCTCTACGTATTTCATCACCATGTGTAGGTCATTGTAGAATTCTCTTGCAATCATAATGACTGCGATACACTTTTATGTAAAAGCCCCGAAGAACTAGTCTATTTACTCTTGTATCTGTTCTGAAGTGTGGTGCAGGAGAACTGATGAGCTTGTGGATGGCCCTAATGCATCACATATCACACCCAAAGCTCTCGACAGATGGGAGCAAAGGCTGAATGAACTTTTCGAAGGTCGCCCATATGATATGTACGATGCTGCTCTATCAAACACTGTCTCCAAGTACCCTGTTGATATACAGGTAAAACTTAAACCGCAAAGCTAAATAGCCAGCATGCTTTTGTATATTCACTGCACCATCTATTTGGGTGATAAATTATTAACCCCAGTTGATTGCAAATCCTCTCTTGTGACAGCCCTTCAAGGACATGATAGAAGGAATGAGAATGGACTTGAAAAAGTCGAGATACAAGGACTTTGATGAGCTTTACCTGTACTGCTATTATGTTGCCGGGACGGTGGGGCTAATGAGTGTTCCAGTAATGGGAATAGCACCGGAATCCAAGGCCTCAACAGAAAGCGTCTACAACGCGGCTTTAGCCCTTGGGATAGCTAATCAACTAACCAATATACTCAGAGATGTTGGAGAAGAGTAAGCTTAATTATAATATAATCCTGATTTGAATAGCCAAGTAGATTTCTTATTAAGCAAAGAATTAACACCCTATAAATCTGTGAATACTGAGAATGTTGGTTGGTCCTTCTCAGTGCTAGGAGGGGAAGAATATATCTCCCACAAGATGAGCTCGCTCAAGCTGGCTTGTCTGATGAAGACATATTTAATGGGAAAGTGACAGACAAATGGAGGAGTTTCATGAAGGTACAGATAAAGCGTGCAAGAATGTTCTTCGACGAGGCTGAGAAGGGTGTTGCAGAACTCAATGATGCTAGTAGATGGCCGGTATGGGCATCTTTGCTGCTATATAAGCAGATATTAGATTCTATCGAAGCAAATGACTATGATAACTTCTCAAAGAGAGCTTATGTGGGAAAAACAAAGAAATTTGCATCATTGCCTGTAGCCTATGGTAGAGCACTCATGGGTGGTTCTTCTAAATTCGCCAAGCCAGCAAGAAGCTGATCACTTCGATTTTTTGCCCTTGAATTTAATTGCTATATTACAAAAAAAAAAAAAAACCAAATCTCAAAGCTATAAATTCCCTGCTTATTTCATATGTGAAATTAAAAAAGAAGAAGCATAGCATTGGTTAATTTTTGCAATTTCTTTCACCTTTCACTCAACAGATCGTAGAGGAGCATTGGTAGAGCATTTGTAATAGATAAATTTATTCTTTTCAAGTCACTTTAATCAAATGTCTGTCATTTGTATATTTATCATTTTTATCTCAGGACACAACCAGATGTAACCTTATTTACCTTCTATATCAAATAACTAGGATTCTTTATGTGAAGTGGTCTTCTTCTTCTTCTTTTCAATTTAGTACTACTTTTTTAAAAGAAATTTACCTAATTTTTTTTACAACTACCTCAGGTCAAACTTGTGGGCTTCTATCCACACCGAGGCAGAATGGCATTCTTCTCTTTTTTGAGACTGAATCGGGCTTCTTCTTGCTTGCCCATGCTTTGAACACCATTACTTTAGTGGATGTAATGCCTGTTATATATAGTCCAATAGTCTGTACCCAGTTTGAACAGGCTTCGTTAACAGGGCTCTGTTTTAACTCGGAACGTTGAGGCAATTCGATCAGAGTTCGGATCCAGACGGGGGTGCAAACCATGTCAAGGCCCTTCTGTAACATCTGCTCCACGGCATACTTTGACTTGGACCCCGATTTTTCCCCTTGTTTCTTCCGAGGGGGCAAGTATCATGGGAACATGCAAATTTTAGGTTACAATCCGTTTTGAACTTCAATTTCTCATATATTATGCCCACTAAGAGGGAGGGAAAAACAGTATGTAATTCTTTGATTTCGCCGCCAAACTGTGTCTACGTCTCCAATTTGACATTAATTAAAACTCGACTTCATGATATCTCCTCATGATACATCTCTTTTTCTTGATTTGCTTCCAACGTTGACAAGGCTGCATCCAAAAGAATTCAACGAAATTTGTGCGAGGACCCTTCATGTTGGGCTATACTAGCTTTAGCCTTTAGGTGCTTGTTTTAAAGCCAAAACTAGTTGAAAGGATACACGAAATTGCTCAACAAGGGAATTTGAATTCTAAAGTAATTGTATTATCAAGTTTTATAATAATAAATATAATTTTGAATCCGATTATTGAATTGGACTAAAAATTTACCCGAGTTTCTTGATAAATTATTTTATTTTGGGATAAGATTTTATGTAAATCCTTGCAATAAAAGTTAAAATAAACTATACAAATTTTATTATTATTTTTTTAACTTGTGGATTTTTTATTTGGTAAGAATCCTTTTCCTATAAAGATACGATAGCTTTTTATAAGAATTTCATAGTTTTACAAGAATATTTAATATACTGCAATATAATTTTTAAGTGTGGTGAAAATTCATTAATGTTTCAAAATCTTTTTCTTATAAGAATTTTTTATTCATCATAACTATACAAGGAAAAAAGGATCGGTGATATTTAATAAAGGATTAGTTATTTTATTATTTTATTCATATTCGGGCTTGGTTAACATACTTTGGATTTTTTTGTAAGTGGGTAAATATTAATTAGCTCACAAGTTTTGGGTCCATTAGGGTTACTAATTGAATTATTATACAAGGTTTTGTAAGCTGAAATTTTCAGCAGCCATGGATTTATGAAATATTATTGTGTTTCGTTTGAAGCAAACACGTTCCTTGCTGTAACAAAGAAGAAAATCTGACTTATTAAGGTATAATTGACATTGTGACGTCAATTCGTGAATTCCAATACCTTTGATACTTAGTTACAGGTTAACTCTAGATCAAGGTTCTCAAACTTGATTGTCGACTTTCTTAGGAAAATATCATTTTTTTTGGGGGTTATTTGACCACTTGATCAAGAGATTTCTATCCGTTGATATCAGAGTTAGGTTATATCTCTTATTTCATCTTTGTATGAGGTTGTTTGACTACATGATCAAGAGATTTCTATCCGTTGATATCAGAGTTAGGTTTTAAAATTAGGTTATATCTCTTATTTCTTTCTTGTGCTTTTTAATATTAATTTCATCTATCCTTGCATCTTTGTTTTAGGTCAGAATTCTACGAGTCAGTTTTGGTAATATTTGTTTTCTTTCAAACATGATTTCTTGTTTATTTTCATTATATATAATTTCTTGGTAATATTTTATTTTCATTACATCTATTTCTTGCTTATCTGTTTCGGTCATTTGCTTGGGGGTTTCTTGGGGAAACTTCCCTGCTTAGACTAATCCAAAAGAATTCAACGAAATTTGTTCAAGGACTTGTTTATATAATTCCACGAGGACCATTAATGTTGGGCTATACTAGCTTCAGCCTTTAGGTCCTTGGTTTTAAAGCCAAAACTAGTTGCTTTCAGCCATTAACTTTGAAGGATTCGAAAAGTCAAACCTGTTTCCTTTTGTTGAGTGTCGAGGAATTTAGATTCATTCCTCTTTGAAAAGTGGAGCCTGCAACCTTCACTTAAATAAAAGGGTTGCCCAATGAAGCTAGAGCCCCCTTGGTTTTCATCCCTTTCTTGAACATGCTTTCGGTCTTATTTCTCGGCTATCACCTCGCCGAACTTGTGCACCCCATGTTTCCGATATGTCATGCTACAAGATAATACCTATCATTAGCTCACGAGGAAAACGATCCCCTCTAGTTCTACCATTAATCATGCACTCTTTAGTTTTACCCAGTGATAAATGACATTAATGGCCATCTTCATCCATGATCATGGTGGCAAGTTTTTCTATACCAAACCCACTTTGACGATGAATGGGATTGAGATGTTAAGCTCACAAATCACATATATGAATAAAAAATATAATTGTGTGTGTACGAGAATTTGGTTACTTGTTATGGATGCAGATGTTGTTGGTAAGAATAAAATAAGAAATTAATGCCAGTACTGTAGTTGATTTCTTTTTTAACTACTCCTTTGACATTTTTGTTGTGATTGCGTATTTAATCGGACGAGCCTTGCGTCTATGTTATTTTTAAAAAAATCATAACTTGAAAAGTTTCAACTTTATACCTTCGTTTTTCATTCATGAAATATACAGTAAAATATAGTATGAACAATCAAATATATAGCACAGCCAGTAGCATGATAATGGGTATCTACGAGATTTGAATATTATCTATACTCGAACCCGAATGACTGTACCCGAACCTTACCCGACTGGATTTATAAAATCTATTATATGACCCGGAAATCTGCTCTTAATTTTACGTCATAACCTGCTGTTGAAAAGTAATTAAGACATTCGAGAGAGAGAGAGAGAGAGAGAGAGAGAGATGCAGTTTTGATCACTTCCAACTTACCTGCTCCTCCTGAAACGATTAATTAATCAGTTTAGGTAAGTCTTCAAGAAACACACCTCGTACCTCCTTTACAAAATTAGGATGATCCTCGTCAGCAAGATATTCAAATCCAGTGAAATTGTCATGATCAAGAGCCATCGAAAACATATAATGACATGATTTTCCAATATCAGTACAAACACAAAAATCAAGATAGTCCTTTTCTTTAAGGATTTCTCAAGATATCAGATCAAGAACTCACTAGCTATAGGAATTACTCTCTGATTCTTCAATATCAAAACTGCTTTTATCGGATAAAAGCTTCCAAGCAAATGATCAATAAATAGAATCTTCACAGGAATCATGAGATGCTAATTATATATATATACTACAAGAATCATGAGATGCTAATTATATATGCAAGGATATTTAGACGCATGAAAAGGCAACAGAATACACAGAAATCAATAGCAATCTTAATTTTTAAAGAATGAAAGATAGCAATCAATTTATTAGATATGGACATCAAAACGAATCTTGAAATGTAAACTATTCGTCAAATTAAGAACAAGAAAGCAACCCATAAGAAAGAAAGAAAGAGAAAGAGAGAGAGAGAGAGAGAGAAAGGAGAAGAAGTCAATATTATCAACGCTTTAATATTGGACATTTTCAATTTCAAAACAAAAGCTTCTACTCTTCAATTTCGAAATACGAACAAGGCATGCAGTTGAGTAGAGGAGAGTGAGTCCGCGTGGACTGTGGGCTGCAGCCGAGGAGAGAAGATTAATGACATAAAACAAGGCATGCAGTCTTCATCAGCTATATAGTCGAAGCTTTTGAAATTCGGGATAGCTTTTGATTGAATGGTAATGTGTTTTGTCGAAAGATTTTTCATAGCTAAATTTGTCCAATTGCGCGCCTGATCAGGTTGGCATCTTTTCAAGGATAAATTCGAGGGGCAAACATTCTCAGCAATGTATTGAGGAAAGAACTGTAAACTTTCATCGTTAGGTCGAGTCATTATGTATATATACTATGTACGTACCAAATGTCCGAAAGGTTTGAAAACTCAAGATGAACCTGCGATCGGATCGGAAGAGAGAAAGAAGATGAAGATTAAGAAACTTGTATATATCGAGTGATCTTGGCATTCATTAATTTTATATATTAATAATAGAGACAGACTATCATTAACCATAATCGTGCATTAATGATCAACTAATGATAAGTGTGAGTACTACAGTACTGTGCCCCGATTTCTTTTTCTCGTTTTCCGATTATATTTTCTCCTGCACTTCAGCAGTATTTATTAATTCTGGCCGCAAAGCAGCAACAAGGCATAAGGTTAGAAATCGCATGCTAATAATTAGTGGTTTCAGATTATTGCAATATATAGAAAGCTTTTATATATATATATATATATATATATATAAATGAAGAGAGAATGTGTTTAATTTACAGTCGATGAATCACTGATAAGATATAGGATACTTTACGATATAGATATGATGCAATGGTAATTCTTAAAAAATTCAGGATATGATATGTAAATAATACATTTTTTTTAAAAATCATTATCGATCGGGAGAATTTTATTTGAACAATAAATAAAAACTAGGACGTAAAAAAAACAATATGAACAATAATAATTATTATGATGGTTATAAAGAATTGGTGATAGTTTGGTTTTTATTTTATTTTTAAATCTAATTATTGCTACTTAATTATCTCCCTGTTGACTAATTTGTATCAATAACGTGTTCTTACCATAATTCTTTTTATAAGATTATAATATTAAAGAAAAAAAACCCAGAGAAAGATTCCCTTTGACTGAGAAAATAAGAGAATTAGCAATTTGATACCTGATTGCGGTGTGTGAATCAGCTTTTCCTTTGACTGAGAAGATAAGAGAATTAGCAACTTGATACCTAATTGCGGTATTTGAATCAGTTTTGGTGGCTAAAGTACGTGTTTGAATTTATTATTTTTTTTTGAAAATATATTAAAATGTTTTTTTGATATAACAAATCAAAATAATAGAAAATATAAAAACTAAATCTTTATAAAATAGCGTTTTAACCGTGTTTCTAAACTGGGCCTACATATTTATCTATATTATTTAGCATAGTTATCGAGTTACTTGTAGAAATAAGATTTACCTCTGTCACTTTCACAAAGAAAGGTAAAATTACACCCCCAGATATCTGCATATGTATTTGTCTTTTGGCCAAAATTACAGTGAAAGCAATCTTCCAGATCAAAACTGCTCTCTGTTCGCAAATTTGGATCCATTTCTTTTGTGTGGTTTACGTGCACGGGAAGGTGCCCAGGCACACTGATCGATCATCCATCAAACAAGCGGTCAAGATCTTGCAACAGAGAAGTCCGCGGTTGGATGATAATTGACAGGGACGGTTCATTGCATACCATGTATCTTTAAAGCACCGGAATGTTTTCAACCATATGATGACGAGCCAGAAATTCCAGGGGGAAGCCAAGCTGCTAGCTAGCTTCACTTTTTCTAGCGTATTGAAAATGGTGGCGCTGAACACGGCAGCCACAAGTCGAATCAGATGGGTCCAAAAAGTAGGCACCGTCTTTCACAGCCATGAAGTTGATAGGTTAAGGTCATGGCCTTGACATAACCCTCTATCTGCTTTGCCAATATCGATGGCTTGTTAATTTCTTCTTCTTCTTTTCCCCAGACCCAGAAGGTGCCATGTCCTCAAAGTGAAATGACAGAAGAAAAATCTCATAGATGCCCGTCCGAGGTTATGGCCACATGCGCTTTTGATCATAAAACAAATATGAATAAATAATCATTGAACTAATTAAATCACACATATACAATTTTTCTGATAAATATTTTGTCTTAAAAACACACACACACACACACACACACACACACACACACACACACACATATATATATGAAGCATTTCTTTTAAAAAAACTTTAGTTTTTTCATTATTATTTATTAAATTTAATATTTGAGCCTGGATTTTGTTCAATCTTATGACGGGTGATTCGTTTTCAAATTCATATATTATTTATTTATTTATTTCATGTGAGTTTACTGTTTCTAACACTCTTCTCATTTACAACCTATTTTCTTGAGTTTTGTCAAGTAGATTGGTGTCAGAAAGCTCACTGGACTTATAATATGTTTTAACACCATATTAGATTTGACAGGCGAGTTTTATTTTTTATTCAAAAAATCTAAGTCAACTGGTAGGTGATTAATTTTCAACCTTTATATCTGTTAATTATAAACTTAATTATAATCAATTAATCATATATATATATCAAAATAGAGTTGGGAAAATGAAGTTCTTGGGCCTTGGCAAATCATTTAGAGGGATGAGTACTCTTAATTGTTGTTGACTTATTCAATAAATTCTTTCAAAAAACTCATGGATTGTGACTCCAAAGAAATTCTGCATCCTCATTATAAGGTGAACAGTCTACTCTAATTGTAGGTCAAAGACAGTGTATATCTTTTGATTGTTAACTGGTTAAAGCAGATTACAATCGCCATGAATATTCATGGAAGGTTAGACCGCCGTTTCGATCTTCTAAAAAATTAATCGAAACAATAATCATGTTATTAAGCTTTGAACTCTGAAGGTAAAGGATGGTGGGTGGGCTATTGTTTTTTTCTTCTTGGTTATGTGTTGTGGGTTTATTCTCGGGGCTCAACTTTTCAATTTACTTAAGAGTTCATATTACCACTAATTAAATAAAAAGAGAACAAGTTTGAACAGGAACCTGATTAATTAAATGCTTAAAAAAAGAGAGTCTTTGGTCTTAGACTGACGATCACAAGTTTCTTTCTAATTTTGTATGATTGCAGGCAGATATGCGTTCATATATATTATAAGTTTAGGCATCTCAAGAAAACATTCTGGACCAGCTGGTAGAGAAGCTATAGCTAGCCATGAAAACTTCCCAGGCAAATGGAGCAAGGCAGTACAACAAATCTGAACATCCACGCCTCCGATGGACTCCTGTGCTCCATGAACATTTTGTTGAAGCCGTTGAAAGCCTCGGTGGAAAATACAGTAAGTTGTTTCGGTCGGTCGTCTGATTTAAGGCTTCTTAATCAAAGCCATGAAGAAGACCCTGCTTTGATTAACTCAATTTCTTAAAATGAAAACTGTGTATAGAGTGCTTAAAGCTACTAAGGAAGATCAAAGGATTCTGTAATTTTTCCTTTATGATTTCAAACAAATTATATATATTTAAATTATGGTCACCCCTTTGTTTTTTGTTGCCCTAAATTAATCTGCATGCCCTAAGAAAACAAAATCTTGCTGGATCGATCGTGCATACATGGTTAAGATCAATCTGTACTCTTCTCCAGTACTGATTTGTATATATGACGTTGATGATTATGCTCAGAAGCAACGCCTAAGCGAATTCTACAGATGATGAGCGTCAACGAACTGAGGATTTCTCATATTAAAAGCCATCTTCAGGTATGTCTCTCAGATCAGCTAAATTGAGCAGATCATTAAACAGCAAGACAATATGTATGCTAAGTGGAAGAATGCTCCTTGTGCTATCATTATAGGCAAACCTAACCATTTCATTAACTTGAAGCTCGAAAGCGATTGGAGTTCCTTTTTTCTTTCTTGAATCTATATGTCCGAGCTGTGCATCGCAAAATTTAGACCTAATTAATTTGATGGTATATTTTCTCTGCCCAAATTGATCAATTGTTTTTGGATGGCCCCAAAGGATATTTAATCTTGAGAATCAAGATAAATTAATTAAGATTACATATATACCGCATATGGGAGATCTAGGAATATATACACACATGATGAATATGAGAAACCTAAACCTGAAGGAGCTTGTCTTCGTTCTAAGCTATGGTTAAAAGTAGTGGCTCTTCACTCTATTCAAAACAAATTATTAGTGTTGTCTGGTAGTTAATTAACAAAATAATAATGCTATATGATGATATCTCCCCATCTCAAGTATGATGATCTACACAAAAATAGCTCATTTTGGAGATTGGACATCCTGTAAATTAAGCTAAAGGAGGTATTCAATTTAAAAACCAGGTCACATGCGTGCACAAATCTCTAATGTTACGTGTAATAACATCCACATATGGTCTGCTTTGGCACCGAATTTTGCTGCTATAAGAAGGATAGAAAAAGAAAAATCAAAGACCCATTATTTTCTGATGCATGTACATTGAGAGGAATCTAAGATTTATGCCGACCTAGTTAATTTGCCACATTATTTCTGCATGTGATAGCATGGAAAAGAATCTTTGTTCTTTTTGCATGGATAATCTTAACTAAGTAAAGGCATGAGGGACCTGCAGGGGAAAAGGTAAACATACATAACGAGGAGAATATATTAGCTTTTCCCTCTATCTTCAAGATTGAAATCTGGTTTTGACAGATGTACAGAAGCATGAAGGGTCCCAGAAACTTCAATGTCATTATACCCATGAGGAAGCATCTGCAAGCAGAAAGAAAACTACTTGATGGCATGGGAATCTCCTCAAGTTTCTCCTCTCAGAGGTAAACATGCTTTATTGTCTTCTCTTCTCGATTGCAAAAAAAACAAAAAAAACATTTGAGCACAAGTTTCACTCATAAAGCCTTAATTATCATCTATACTATCGTTAGCCACATTTAATCAGGTCATTATTGGCTAATGTCACCTTCTTCTTCTTCTTCTTCTTCTTCACCTTTTCTCTTTATGAATTAAATTCTTCTTCAAGTTTCCCTTATGAAAACCCTTAATTTACAACCTTTTTTTTATGAATAAATCATGTATAAGCTTAATAACCCAGTAAGCTGATATGAGCAACCCTCTTTTACGGTGATTCAAAAAGAGAAGCAAACGTCTCTGCAGTTGTTTTCTAATTAAGTTGGCTCTAAAGTTTGCATGGTAATTTCAATATTTAAATAATAAAGAAATGCTTTTATACGTGAATAACGAAGACAATTACTTTAAGGTTTTTTGGAAAGTGGTTTTTGAGAAATTAATTTTTAAATTTTTTTATGTTTGTTTGTTATTAGTAAAATTGATCAACAAAAAATACTTTTCAATTAAAGAAAAATTTAACTTGGTTTCCAGAAAAGTGTTTTTCTAGAAAATTTGTGCGAAAAACACTTTTCGGAAGTTGTGAAAAATTTAGAAATGTCATATTATTTGCTGATTATATCAAATTTGATCTTCAAACTTTTGATTGCTATATATATTTTGTTTTGAATATTTATTTTTCAATTTCATCTCTTAAAATTTAATTTTATATTAACTTTGGTCCTTATTTTTATAATTGTTATTTGATTTTTTCTTATCATTTTTTTATTGAAATTTTTTATCTATCAAATTTGATCCTCATTCTTTTGATTGTTACTTATTTTATTTAAAATAATTTATGAAATGTTAATTATTATTATTTTAATTTCTTCATCTTTCATGTTATTTTTATTTTTTAGATTTGATCTCTATTATTTTGATTATTATTTATTTTATTTGAGATAATTTATAAAATTATATTTTTTTTCAATTTCATTCTCATTCAACTTTTTAATTTGTAAGATTTGTTCCTTATTATTTTAATAAACTTGAGAAAAATAAAACTTTAATAAGTTATTTTCCAGGTCATTTTCCATGACATAACCAAACATTGAAAAATGTTTTTCAACTTATTTTTCATTACACAGTTAAATATCAGAAAATAATTTATTGTTTTAAAAAAATTTACTTTCCAACAAACAAACGATACCTAAATATCACCGTAGCATTTACTTATTATTCAATTTGCTAGTGTGATTATAACTTATCTTGAGGCGTTGGCAAATGAGACGCAAATAGAACTTTAAACAATGAAACTTCGCAGTATTTTTTACGCTTAAAAACACGTCCTCTCGTGCTGCTGTTTGTGTATTGAAGGGCACTACAAGGTGAGAGGTCTGATTCAAAATGTGATATGTTTTCTGATATTGAAAGCAATGGAATCCTACAAGCACAAGAAGAAGGTGGTGACCCAGAGCAGCAGGTACAAACACGTATACATCAAATAATAATTAATTTATTTGTATCCACGTTATAGAAATCTTATGAAAGTTAATCATTTGTTTGTTGATTAATTCCAGGATTAGCTAGCTCGTAAATTAAACCTTTGAGAGATCGTACATATATCATGACAAATATTGGAATTAAACGTTGTTAATTGGCTAGGTAATCAAGTCTGTACCAGTTTATACCTAGAGGATGATATCAATGATCTAAAAAACTGCTAGGATCTTATGCAAAGGCTTATCAACACCCATGTATAATTAAGGTTTTCCTTTTCTTTTTCTTTTTTTGATATTGATGAGGTTTTCCAAGTGAACATGGACTAGTTAATATAACCCCATGTATGTTAAAATGGCTGTTCAATCCCAACGATATTGTTCCCATGGCATTACATGCATGAATATCGATTAATTACAGAATTGGCGTAATCTTTGCAGGATTCAGGCACAAGCTTTGTTGGCAGTCAGTCCAGGGAAGAAAATATTGACAGGCTACCAGCTGAAACTTGTGAGCTCTCACTGTCGTCTTTCATCCCATCAATGGCGAGCTGTACCACCGAAGAAAGAGAGTTATGGCCATTACTTAACAATCAACATCATCGTGAATATACTTCAACAAATAATTGCATAAACATACAGGATCTCCAGTTTGAGAGTAATCGCATAAACTTAGACCTAACCATCTGAACATGTTACGTACCCCATCTTTTTGTAGAAGTAGTTCATATATATATATATATAAGTAGCTCAAAGTGACTGAATAGTATAGAAATTAATGTCGTGAATTTTATTTATGTCAGTGACAAAATTAGCGATCGAGTGTTAGCTCAGGGACTGAACGTTTGTGAAAGAAGGTTCTTAATTTCTTGTGAAGCTAAGTAAATATGCAGTTGTCATTTGTTTATCCAGTCGATGGCTTGACTTATCTTGTAGTTTGAGTTTCCTCTCCATGCTCTCCTATTCCTCCTGTACTTATCTCTCTTCTCCCTTCTCTGCTTTGGGGCTAAGTGCCACGTTCTTATACATTACGGCGGAAGGTGTTCGCGGTTTGGTTTTTTAAAGTTCAGAAAATTCTACAAACTGAAGCATAAAGCAGTGGATTGGATATTTCAACCAAACGAAACAACTCAATCTTCTTAATTTCTTGAGCCATTATTAAAGGGATTTTTTGGGATTGAAAGGAGGTTAAAGGAATTGCTGTTGGTGTTCTTTGCTTGAGCCATTATTAGATAGAAGTATAGAAATTAGGGTTTAATCTTTTATTTTGAAGCATGTAATATAGAAAAATGGCTCTATCAAAGAAAGAAGGCAAGAAAGGGAATTGCAACAGGAGAGGGAGATACAGTTTGGTTCACAAGATAGAGGGAGAGGGAGAGTACTACACAAACTAATTAATTATTCTTTTATATATTACATTGAAATTCTCTATCTGACAATTTATTAATTTACTGGAAACCTAGAGTAGAGAAATTCAATGCATATATAATTAATTTTGCAATCTGACTGTTCGATTCAAATGAGGTTTTAATGAACTCTACAAATGCTTGTTTGTTTTTTCAGTAATTCCCTCACCTACCCCAAATGTTTGTTTGTTATATCATACGCCTAAAGATC